>Ga0302320_10024160_pt1 | contig 11880 bp, 11 predicted proteins | sample Bog_T0_3_FD_202130 | JGI IMG/M metagenome (GOLD analysis project Ga0302320, IMG submission 202130) | Peat permafrost microbial communities from Stordalen Mire near Abisko, Sweden - Bog_T0_3 | ecosystem: Environmental > Terrestrial > Soil > Wetlands > Peat | place: Sweden: Abisko, Stordalen Mire... | reverse complement strand
GTTGGAGATGCCGCTGAGACGCGAGCAAAACCAGAATCGGATGTGAAAGCCGAATGGTATCAGAATGGGCTATTCGTAGGGACTGCGGAAGGCGAGGCGGCGGGGATCATCGAATACGCGCGCGGTGACGGCGCCGAAGATGAAACCGGCGATGTGGGCGATGTAGGCGACTCCTCCGGTGCGTACGTCGGCAACAACGCCGAAGTTGAGCACCTGCATGAGGAACCAGAAGCCGATGAGAATAATGGCGGGGATGTAGGTTACGCGGAAGAAGATGAGAAAAAAGATGAGGGCGCGAATGCGGTCGTGGGGGAAGGTGACGATGAATGCACCCATGACGGCGGCAATGGCTCCGCTGGCGCCCAGGCACGGGATGGTCGAAATTGGGTCGGCGAGGACCTGGGCCATCATGGCTATGATGCCGCCGGCGAGGTAGAAGAAGAGATATCGGAAGTGGCCCATCGCGTCCTCCATGGCAGGACCAAAGGCCCAGAGGAAGACCATGTTGCCAATGATGTGCATCCAACTGGCGTGCATGAACATGGAAGTGAAGAGGGTGATGGTGTGGTGGCCATGGGTGATGCGGAAGGGGATGGCGGACCAGGTGCGCACAAAGCGGTTGCCGCCGGAGAGTTCGAGCAAGAAGACGTAGGCGTTGACCAGAATGATGAGGATGGTGACGGCGGCAAATCCGCGCGGGCGGCGCGATGCGTCACCCAGAGGGATAAGGCCGCCCATTACATGCCGCCCTTGCCGAGCAGAATTCCGATTCCGTAGGTGACTGCCCCTTCGACCGCGCCGACTACGGTCATCTCCAGGCCTGAGGACCACCACGAACGCACGGTAATAAGGGACTTGGCTGCGCCGACGGCAAAGTGCGCGGCGAGCGAAACCACGGCCGCAGCGATGACCGCCTCGATACCCTGCAGGAAGAAGAAGGGGATGATCGGAATGGCCGCGCCGATGGCCGTTGAAAGCGCTCCGGAACTGGCCGAGACCAGTGGATTGGAGAGCGACTCTTCAGAAGAGCCAAGCCGTTCGCTGGCCAGGGCGCGGAGCAGTTGATCGGGGTCATTGGCGATGTGGCTCACCATGTGGAGAGCGTCGACCTCGGGCAGGCCCTTTACCTGGTAGTAGAGGGAGAGCAGTTCGCGCGCCTCGGGGCCGTTCATGGCGATGGCTTCCCTTTCGCGGGCGAGCTCGGCGTGGTAGATTTCCCTTTCGCTTTTGGCGGCGAGATAGGCTCCGGAGCCCATGGAGAGAGCAGACGCGATGAGGCCGGAGAGCCCGGCAAGGAGCACGTATTTGCTGTCTCCGGCGGTGGCGCCGGAGACGCCGGAGACGATGCCGAAGATGGCGCCGAGGCCGTCGTTGACGCCGTAGATGGCGTCGCCGATCCACGCTCCGGGCTGCTTGCGGCCCTGGTTGCGCTTGGCGAGCATTTCTTCAAGCACGGCTTTGGCTTCAATTTTGGGGGCACCGGCGGGCGCGGTGTAGTGGCCGCGCAAGAGCGATCCGAGCTCGCGATAATGGTCTTTTTCGTCTTCGATGACGTGGTCGAGGATGGCGATTGAGCCCTCGTCTCCAAGGGCTTTCAACTGTTCTCCGTAGCCGGCAATATGGCGGCTCTCTTCGATCTCAAGGCGGCGCAGGGCCATGCGGATGCCGCCGGCGCGGTTGGCCAGCGAATCGGCCGCGCCAGTGAGGTTGCCTTTGTATTCGGGGTCTGTTCCGCCGAGTTCTTTGATGCGCTCGGCCCACAGCGCGGCATGGTCCAATTCAGCTGTAGCCAGGTGGCGCAATACCTGGGCGCGCATCGGCTCGGAATCGCGATCGGCCAGGGCCTTGTAGGTGTAGTAGCCCTCCATTTCGGCCTGCCAATTGCCCTCAAGGGCTGCCAGAACCTTCTGCAATTTTGCCGGGCTCAGCGCTGCGATGGCCATGTATCTCTCCTTGCCTTCTCATGAGGATAGCGGAAACAGTCGGCTTTTCGGTAGCGCAATGCGCAGGTGGGAATGCCTAGGTCGTATCGACACATAGGAGTGGCGGCGTTTAGTGCGAAAATCTTGTCAGACGAGGCGGAGGACGTCCGCTGCGGCGGATGGCCATTCCAAGGCTAGGACGAGTCGCCGCGGCGACAAGTATGACGGGATTTTCGCCGCAACCCTTCGGGCTGGGGCCAATTTCGCCGATTTCGTCGTCGCTTGTCGCTAGCAGATATCGAATATGCGTCGCTCCTCGCTCCTAGAACTCGGCGAAATTAACTCCCAGCGCCACCGCTCCTATATGTCGATACGACCTAGCACTTTTCAGCCGTGAGGCCAGCCGTATAGTGTTGTGTGGAGCAGAAGGCTTCAGCTCCGATAGATTAACCAGCCGGAGTGGGAAAACGAGGTACAGACCTTTTATGGCAGCACAAGCTAAACCATCGGCCGCGCTCACATCGCCCGGCTACCTGATTCCGTTCATCACTGTGACTGCGCTGTTCTTTGTATTTGGGTTTATCACGAACCTGAATATGGCGCTGGTGCCCCATCTGCGGTCCATCTTCGATTTGCCTTACGGGCTTGCGATGCTGGCCGAGTCGGCGTTTTTCCTGGCGTACTTTGTGTTCTCCTCGCCGACCTCGAAGCTGATTGAGATTATTGGCTACAAGCGGACGATGGTGGTGTCGCTGTTTATCCAGGTGGTCGGCTGCCTTTTGTTTGTTCCTGCCGCAAAGTTGGTGAGCTTTCCGCTATTTCTGACGGCAGTTTTTGTGGTGGGTGCTGGGATTACGGGGTTGCAGACGTCGGCGAATCCGTATGTCTCGATCCTTGGGCCCGAGCACAGCGCGCCCATTCGGCTGACCCTGGCGCAGGCTCTGAACTCGTTGGGCGGGACGCTTGCGCCGCTGGTTGCCGGAGCACTGATCCTGACAGATCCTGGAAGTCATGAAACGCCGGCCAGCATTGCCGACACGGTGCGCGGGCCGTATATCGCCATTGCGGCAGCGCTGCTGGTCCTTGGTCTGGCCGTGGCATTTTCGCACCTGCCCGCAATCACTGAGACCCAATCGTTCCGCCCCGGCAAGGACGGCGACGATCTGTTGAGCCGCAGCATCTGGAGCTTCAAGCACACTGTTCTAGCGGCAGTGGGCATCTTCTTCTACGTGGGCGTGGAAGTGGGCCTGGCGTCGATCGCTGTGAACTACTTCAAGACCCAGGGCATGAGTTCGCTGAAGACGGCATCGTTCCTGGTGTCGCTCTATTGGTTTGGCGCGCTGGTAGGCCGCCTGCTCGGATCGTGGATTCTTACCAAGGTCAAGTCGGGCAAGCTGGTGAGCATCTTTGGATTTGCGGCGGCGGTGATGATTACGATTTCAATGTTTACGTCAGGCAGCGTGGCCATCTGGTCGCTGGTGCTCTGCGGGTTCCTGAATTCAATCATGTTCCCGAACATCTTTACGCTGGGGATTGCCGGGTTGGGACCGATGACAAGCAAGGGCTCGGGGCTGATTATGACAGCGGTAGTAGGCGGAGCGGTCATTCCCTACCTGTTGGGCGCACTTGCCGACAAGGTGGGTATCCAGCACGCGTTCGTCATTCCGGTTATCTGCTATCTCTACATCGGCTACTACGGAATGTGGGGATCGAAGCCTTCGCGGACGTTGGCGTAGCCGCAGGGGTCAGGGATCAGGGGTCAGTTGTCAGGTCAAAGCAAAGGCTCTTCGGATTGTTTTGAAGGGTCTTTGTGTTTTGGCAGGGAGGGCTCGGGACGGTGCTTGCGGGGTAGGGTGAGGTTCAGGAATTGATCGGATGAATGGATGGCGAGAAGAGCGAAGAAGCCCAAAACAAGAGTTCGCAGTACGAATATTCTGCTTGTGGTGATTGTTGCGATTGCGGTGTTGCTGATTTTGTTGCGGATGATTGTGTTCGTGGTCGGGCACGGCCACCATCGGCTATGACTTGGCGTGCTTCGCCTGCTGCCAGGCTTTGACGTACTTCCAGTGGATGTAGACCGAGTGATTGAGGTGCTGGAGAAGGCCTTCGCGGCCGTCTAGAAAGCCGAGCCGGCAAACGTAGTTATAGATAAATGTTGCCGCTGGATTCAGCAGGGCATTCCACGCGAGCGCGGACACCTTTCGAGGAGCGCGCCCGGAATCAACCAGCATCTGCGCCCCCGCCGAGCTATATCGGTTCACGTGCTCAATGTAGTCTTCGAGAGTCGGATAGCAGTGGTGCAGGAGCGGATTTTTGAGCGTGCCAGTCGGCCCTTCCGCCACCATCGTCTCGTGCACTGGGCGCTCGGCGAAACGCGCTGCTCCTTTGCGAAAGAGACGTAGCTTGGGATCGGGCCAGTAGCCGCCATGGCGCAGCGGCTTGCCCAAGAAATGATTGAGCCGCGGAATGCGGTAGGCGCTGGAAGGCGGCTCCCCCTGGAGAAGCGCCTCGATTTCGCGAGCCAGTTCCGGGCTAACCTCTTCATCCGCATCGAGCGAGAGAACCCACTCGCAGGTTGCGTGGGCGATGGCGGAGTTTTTTTGGTTGGCGAAGCCCTTCCATGGCTCTTCGATGACTTGCGCGCGGAAGCTCTTCGCAATTTCTAGGGTTGCGTCCGTCGATCCTGAATCTACGACTATGATCTCCTGCGCCCAGCTCACGCTTTTGAGCGTGCGCGGCAGGTTAGCCGCCTCGTTCAGTGTGATCAGGACAACTGAGAGGGTTTTCGGCATTGAGGCAAGGATAAACCGGTGGGGTCGAACTTACTGAGAGCAGGGTCAGCTTTTTGCGGCCGTCTCGACCTCGGCCCATTCGTCCGGGTTCAACTTCAGGTTGGCAGCGGCGATGTTTTCTTCAAGATGCGACACCTTTGATGTGCCCGGAATTGGCAGCAAGACAGGCGAGCGTTGCAGGAGCCAGGCGAGCAAAAGCTGCGGGATGGTGGCCTTGTGGCGCGCGGCTATGTGATCCAAGGCCTCGGTGGCGGGATGGTCGGGCTTGAGCAACTTTCCGCCGGCGTAGGGATACCAGGGTAAGAAGCCGATTCCTCGACGCTCGCAGTAGGTTAGGGTTTCCTCATGGCGGCGGTCGCCCAGACTGTATCGATTCTGGACAGTCACGATGGGGACGATTTGTTCCGCGTCCTCGATTTCTGCGGAAGTGACTTCGCTGAGGCCGATGTGGCGAATCTTGCCCTGCTGCTGCATGCGCCAGAGTGCGCCGAGCGACTCTTCGAGGGGCGTACGCGGATCGATGCGGTGGAGCTGGTAGAGATCGATTCGCTCCAGCTTGAGGCGGCGCAGGCTCATTTCGACACATTGAATCAAGTAGCCAGCGCGACCGACATACTCGGTTTTGGCCGGGCCCTGGCGGGTGATGCCGCCCTTGGTGGCAATGACTACGCCGGCGGGATAGGGCGCGAGAGCTTCGCCAACGAGACGCTCGGCAATCTCCGGGCCGTAGGCGTCGGCTGTGTCGATGAGGGTGACACCCAACTCGACGGCGCGGCGCAGGACGCGTTTTGCTTCAGCAGGATCGGCCGGCTCACCCCACGCCCCTTCGCCCACGAGGCGCATGGTACCGTAGCCCAGGCGATGAACGGGCAGATCGCCGCCAATCAGAAACGTGCCGCCGTTCGTCGCTGAAGGGATCTTTGTACTCATGATGCTCCCAATCTTATCTTGACGAGAAAGGTGTCGTGAATTGCCCGCCGCGTGGCACAATCCATAGCACGAACTGCCGGGAACCAGGCCTTATCCGGCTGCGTATCTTGAAGGGTACGAACAAGGAGAAGTATCCCATGAGCAGCTACGCCTATCCGAATCCGCAAGCCATCTTCTATCAGCAGTATGAAGCGGTGCGCCGCGATGAGGTTGTTGGAATTCTGCTGGCGCTGTTTCTGGGGACTTTCGGCGTGCACCATTTCTATTTGCGCCGGACGGGACTGGGCATTCTTTACCTCTGCTTTTTCTGGACGGGAATTCCTGCATTTCTCGGCTTCATCGAGTGCTTTTTCATGCCTGGGCGGGTGCGGGAGTTCAATACGATTCAAGCCGCGGGAATTGCGGCTGCGCTTGGCATTCCGGTACCGATGTGGGGTCAGCCGGTAGATAGCGCCGTGAATTCGACACTTGGGGCGCCCCCAACTCAGGCGGCGCAGCCCGAGGCGCAGAACGCATGCCCGCACTGCCACCAGACCAACCCGCCCAGCGCACATTTCTGCTCCGGGTGCGGGGGGGCAATGTAGATTTCAAGCCTCGCAAGCCAGGAGCTACATGTTTGCTTCACCGGCTCGCATGGACTCGTTGAACTTGGGCTTTGTGAAATCCAGAGCGGCTTCGAGAGCGGCCTGGTACTGGGGCGCGCGCGCCATGAGCGCAGGCGTAGCCGCGGCATACTCTCCATCCAAAACCATCAGGCCCGCACCGGCCTCGTCGCCGGCCATGCGGAGCAGATCCTGCTCGGTGGTGTTGAGATACTGTGCGTCGCGGGGGTCGGCGATCCAGACGGGCTTGCTTTCGCCGAGAACGCCGGAGAGCCAATAGACCTTGCTGAGTAGGTAGTTGAGGCGCTCGGCGTCGTCGGTATCGGTGAAGACGAATTTCTTATGCCAGCGGCTGTAGAAGCGCGTTGTGACGGGCACGGGTTGGCGGTTACCCGATTTCAGGAACTCCAGTTGCCCGAGATCGACCGTTTTGCGGACTGCGTTGTAGACGAAGGTTTCAGCGTAAGGCTGCTCCATGGCGGGGACGATTTCTGCAAATGTTAGCGTCACGGCCGCGGCTACTTTGGCGTGAAGATTGTGGGCGCCGCCATCGGCGAGATGCATTTCGCCGTGGACGATATAGGTGTCTGCGCCGGATGTGGATTGGTGGAAGGGCCATTGGAACTGGCCGAAGGCGATGGGCAGTCCGGCCAAGGTTACGTAGCACTCCGGGCGCGGATTCCGCAATCGTTTGGCTTGCGCGGCGAGGTGGGCTGTCATGGTGGGAAGGAGATCGGGCTTGTCGAAGCTGAAGGTTTCACTCAATTCGAGTTTCAGGGTGCGCGCCCCGGCCGCTGAAGCGGGAAGTCCAAGCTCAAAGAGGGCCGTGGGCTTGCCGTGAAAGTCGGATCCCTGCGTGGCGGATACGAGTACGAGGCCGGCCTTGGCGGCGGCCGCTTCAAGAGACGAAACAAGGGACGTTTTCAGTTCAGTAGTCATGAGCGGGGAATCCTAGATTCGAGTGTCGGTTCACAATCATTTTACGGGAACAGGGTGGCAACATGCGGCGTGTGAAGCTTTGGTTTTTCAGTCGCCGGTGTGGATGTTGACTAAGACTTCGGCTGCCTGGTTGCCGGGAGAGACTGTCGAAGTTTGCGGGGCGCGCCAGTGGTCGATGTAGCTGATCTTGTGGACGCAGCCGATGGTGCAGTTGGGCGAGCAGCTTTTGGCGGTGAGGAATTCGCGTTTGACGTCGGCGGTGGTGTACTGGGAGAGCGGAACGCCGGGATAGCCGCGCTGCTGCGAACAATAGTGCACCAGGCCGTCCTCGCAGATGTAGAGATAGCGCGAACCGGCGCGGCAACGCCAGTCGTTCGGTTTGCCTGCGGCGATGGCTGCCTGAAAATCGTCGAAGCGCGAGTAGTTGACTTTCTTCCAGCCGCTCATCTCCTCGTAGACTTTGGCCTCATTGGGCTTGAGAGGCTTGAGCTGGCCGTCGCCGTCGTGAATGATGCCGATGGTGGAAGTGAAACCGAGTTCAATTGCACGCCGGCCGATGACCAGCGCATCGTTGGGATCGCGGAAACCGCCGCCGACGACGGAGTTGATGTTGATGTGGAATTCGGCGTGATCGGCCAGCATTTGCAACTTCTTGTCGAGCACCTTCAGGCTCTTGAGCGAGACGTCGTCGGGGACGAGGTTGTCGATAGAGATCTGCATGTGATCGAGGCCGGCGCGGTTGAGGCGCTCGATGCGCTCGACATTGAGCAGGTAGCCGTTGGTGATCATGCCGGCGATGGCGCCGGTCTTCCTCATGCGGACAATGATCTCGTCGAGGTGGGGATGAGTGAGCGGTTCACCGCCGGAGATGCCGATCATGGCGGTGCCGAGACGGCCGAGGTGATCGATGCGCTGGTACATTTCTTCAAGCGGGACGGGCTCTGAGACTTTGTCGTACTCGTTGCAGTAGGCGCAACTGAGGTTGCAGAAACGGGCGGGGACGATCTGCGCCAGGACGGGGTGCGACGTCGTGGCCAGCGCGCTGGTCACCATCCGCAGCTCGCGGACTTTACGCGTGGCCGCCAGCCACCGTCCGCGCACCGTCGATCTCCTGGGAATTGCCATCCTTCCTATTGAAACACAGAGAGAGACAGGGGTCAGAGGTCAGAGATCAGGGGTCAGGAAAAGACGCGAAGCATTAGGTCCAAATGGAGGCGCGAGGACGGGGAAAAGGTAGGCTGACAGGGTGCGTCTTGGGTGCCACACCTTCGCTTAAATGTTTGCGAATCTTGCGCTTGTTGAGGCTGCTTCAGGGGCATTTGAGGGTACTTGGCGGATTGTTGGGGTGTAATTCGACGTTGAACTCTTGGGTTGGGCGGAACATTGGGTGTTCCGCCCAGGGTTGACGGGCTGCGCTTGGGCGTTGAGCTGCTAATAGCGGGCCGGGGGTTTTGGTTATTCGGACCAGACGGCCAAGACGTTGCCAACGCCGTCAGAAAAGTGGAAGCGACGGCCGCCGGGGAACTCGAAGGTGGGGACGACGATGACGCCGCCTGCGGCTGTGATTGCAGCTTCGGTGGCTTTCAGGTCGGCTGAGTAGAGGATGACGAGAGGTGCGAATTTGCCTGGTCCCTCGTGCGGCTCGGCTTTGGCGAAACCGCCTTCGATGCCGGCTCCTCCGATACCAATATAGTCGGGGCCCCAATCTTGAAAACTCCAACCGAAGGCAGAGCTGTAAAACTGCTTGGTGCGGGCGATGTCGGTGGTGAAGAGTTCGATGTAGTTGATTTTGTGGTGCAGTGCTGGATTGCTCATGGCATGTCTCCTATGCGGTTCACTGAGTGGAGTTTTGGACAAGGTGGCGCGGATTCGAAGGCGCGCGCACACGTTGTCCTGTGTGCTCCTGAAGCGCCCCCATCCACAATCCCTCAGAAGCAGGAGAAAGCAGGTAGAGCCCGCTGATTGACTGCAAGGCGCGGACTCGCGAGGTACGAGGACAGGTTAGCAGAAAGTTGAACGGGAGACAGCAGATTTTTCGGGAAAGTTCACGTGCCGATCTCTTCAGTGGCCAAGCTGGAGGGCGAAACCGGCGGTGATGGAATGGCCGGGCATGGCTACGCCGGTAATTTCCTGGTAGCCGGTGTTGGAGAGGTTGCTGAGACGAAGATAGGGGCGGAGCTTTCCTGAGTCGTGGGTGAAGGCGGCGTTCCAGACCGGGTAGACGGTTTGCTGGTAGCGCTGGGCGAGCTCAACCGAGTTGCTGACCACGAATGCGTGGCCCAAGGTGGCGGACCAGGTGGCATGGATGTTCTGGACCGGGTAGTTGAAGATGTACTCGGACTGGAGGCCGTTGAGTGCGTTTTGCGCGCCGTGGAGTGCGGTCCAGGAGATGCGGACGGTTTGGGACTTTGCCGGAATCCAGGTGAAGGTGGATTCGACACCTGAGAATTGGAGGCCGCTGAGATTGACGGCCTGCCATTTCTGCGTTGCGTTGGGGCGCACATAATCGATGGCATCGTGCTGGCGGGAGTAGAAGCCGGTAACAGAAAGCGAGAGGCGCGTCGATGGCACCCAGTCCGCGCCGCCATCGCCGGACCATGCCGACTCCGGCTTGAGGTTGGGATTGCCGATGGTGGTGGGGTCGGAGTAGTAGAGGTCAGTGTAGGTGGGAATGCGGAAGCCGTAGCCACCGCTGGCGCGGAGCTTGAGCTGATCGGTGAGGCGGAGGCTGCCGGAAAGTTGCGGGGCAAAGGCCTGTGCGCCACCGGAGAAGATCTCTTCGCGCGCGCCGGCGGAGAGATTCCAGCGGCTTTTCGCAGGGCGCAGGTCGAGGTCGATGTAGCCCGCGCCGCGATTGCGGGCGTGCAGGCCGAGGTTGTTGGAATGGATGCTGTCGCCGTCGGCTTCAAGACCGAAGAGGAGAAGCGAAGGGTTTGCGACGGGGACGGTGTGACGCAGAGATGCTTGCCAGGAGCCGTCGATGTGGTTGTTCTCGTAGACGGAGGGTTCGTTGCGCAGCAGGATGAACTCGTCGGTGTGGCGGCGGTATCCGAAGGCAGCGACAGTGCGAGTGCCGAGTTCCTGACGCGCGGAGGCGAACCAGCTTTTTGTGCGCTCCCATGAGTTGTAGGGGCCGTAGAACTGGTTGGCGCCGAAGGAGCGATCGCTTGAAGCAACGTGCAGGTCGGTGATGCCGAGGCGGGAGCCAAGCCAGTTTTCAGCGGAGGCATCTTCGTTGCGGTAGTCGCGATCGGCGATGAAGCCGGTGGAGAAGTTCCGGCTTGCTGTGAGGCGTCCGCTCCAACGATTGTGGGTAGCGCCGGCGAGGAGGGATTCTTCGTTGGCGCTGAAACTGCCCGCGGCGGCGCGCAACATGAGCGAGTTGTGGTCGGGTGCGGCGGTGAGGAAGTCGACTACGCCAGAGAGCGCGTCGACGCCGTGCAGCGTGGAGCCGGCGCCCTCAAGGACCTGGATGGAATTCATGGCTTCGAGAGGGATAGGGAGGTCAAGGTTATGGTGCGAGGTCTGACTGTCGTTGATGCGGAATCCGTTAAGCAGGACCAGGGTCTGCTCAAAGCTGCCGCCGCGGAGGACGATGTCGGCCTGACCGCCCCCGGCGCCGCGTTCTTCGAGAAAGACTGAGGAATCTTGGCGGAGGAAGTCCTGTGGCGATTCGGCGGCGAGCTTTTTGCCTTCGAGCGGCAAGACCTCGACGGAACGGGGCGACTCGGCGAGCGGCACGGGCGCCGCGGAACCGAGGACGACCATGGTCTCAGTGCGGGGTTGAATGGCCGGCGGCTTTGGAGTTGATGCGCTTTGCGCGAATGCAGATTGAAGACAGGTTGCGACGAAGAGATTTGCAGCAAGGAAGAGCAGCTTGGATAAAGACATAATTTGGCTTCAGGGATGATTGTCGCCGCTAAAGGGTTGAACTCCAACGAAGGTTTGATATTGTTTTGAATAGTTGAGCGACTCAACCATTAAGATCGTGCTATGCGTATCGATGCGTTCTTGCGGGAAAGTCCAATGTTTGCAGTGAACCGGGCGGCACGGCGGTTCGAATCGCTGACGGCGCAGGTTTTGGCGGCCGATAACCTTGGGTTTCTGGAAGGCCTGGTGCTGGCGGCGGTGTTCTTTGAAGCGCCGCGACTGATTAAACCATCGCAATTGGCGGAGACTTTCGGAACGACGCGGGGCAATGTGAGCCACTGCGTTTCGTCGCTTGAGGCGAAGGGGCTGCTGCAGCGGAAGATTGATCCTGTGGACGCGCGGGCGTATCTGCTGACGTTGAAACCACAGGGAAAGCGATGCGCGGTGCGAGTGATTGCGGCGTTCGATAAATTGCAGAAGGGGTTTGAAGAGGAGATTGGGAAGACGGCGCTGGCTGAGATGCTGAAGGCGATTCGGAGGCTGGAGGCGCGGGGGTAAAGTAGGGATTAGGGATTAGGGATTAGAAAGACTTGTTGGGCGGGCTGCATTATGTTCGCAAATCAGCGTTCAATGGCAGAGGCGAAAAGCAACGGCAAAGGCAAGCCGCAGATCCTTCGACTTCGCTCAGGATGTCAAGCTGTTCATTCCAAAAAATCTCACAAGATGTAGCGTGAGAGGTCCTGGTCTTTGACGATGGAGGCGACCATCTGTTTTACGTAGGCGTCGTCGATGAGGAAGACTTTCTCAGGGCCTGAGGCGGTCATG
>Ga0302320_10024158_pt1 | contig 11881 bp, 13 predicted proteins | sample Bog_T0_3_FD_202130 | JGI IMG/M metagenome (GOLD analysis project Ga0302320, IMG submission 202130) | Peat permafrost microbial communities from Stordalen Mire near Abisko, Sweden - Bog_T0_3 | ecosystem: Environmental > Terrestrial > Soil > Wetlands > Peat | place: Sweden: Abisko, Stordalen Mire... | reverse complement strand
CCCGTCGGCCCGATCGGTCCAAGGGGGCCCATCGGTCCTGCGGTGCCCTGTGCGCCCGCCTCTCCGTTGGATCCTGCAGCACCCGCGGGGCCGTCGGGGCCCGTGCACGCGGAGATGGCGGAGAGAACAGCCATCGCGGTAACGAGCCTTAGGCCGTTCATCGACAATCCTCACTTTCGCGTTTCGAAGCCCCCGTCTGCGTAAGCGAAGGCCCTCACCGACCCGCGACGGCAGGTGCCGGCTCCCGGAGGCGAGTCAGGATCGCGCCCCATGTGGCTCGCGGACGGCACTCCTCGGCAAGACACGGCCGATCGGGATCGCCCTCGGTCCGCGCAGCACGCCGCGCTCGAGCTGCTCTAGGTCGAGATCCTCGCCCGCCGCGACCCGCGGCGCCGTCTCTGCCGTACTCACGCCCGCGACCTCCTCGTCGGAGAGGAGCTTCATCACGGCATCCCGGGTGAGGTAGTCGCTTCGCCTCTCGCTCGTCATGGCCGCCTCCGCTGACGGAACGCGGCCCGTGCAAGTTGGTGTCCATGCGAAATATCGGCGCGACGCTCGAGCCCACGACACGCTTGCACGCGCGGAAGCGCCTCACTCAGTCAAGAACGCCCCGCGGAGGGGGGGGCGAAGCCTCGAATCGATGCGTAGGGGAGTCGATGCGCGTGGCACGGCGAGCGTATGAGGAGCTCGCAGCGCTGCTGAATTGTGGGAGCACGCGCGAGCTGCCGAGGATGGCAGCACATTGAGGTCTCGGTGTACCCGGCTATGGGCTCTCCGGCGTTCGTCGGCTGGATGTGCCGCCGCCCAAGCTCGCGCGTCGCAAACGGAGCGCGTTGCCGATTACGGACACCGAGCTGAGGCTCATCGCGGCGCTCGCGATCATTGGACTGAGGAGCACGCCGAGCACTGGGTAGAGTGCCCCGCCCGCGACCGGAATGCCCACGCCGTTGTAGACGAACGCGAGGAACAGGTTCTGCCGAATGTTTCGCATAGTGGCTCGGCTGAGCGCGCGCGCACGAGCAATGCCTGCGAGGTCGCCGCGGACGAGGACGACGCCCGCGCTCTGCATGGCGACGTCCGTCCCCGTGCCCATCGCGATCCCCACGTTCGCTTCGGCCAGCGCCGGCGCGTCATTGATCCCGTCTCCGGCCATCGCGACGATCCGTCCCTTGGCCTTCAGCTTTCGCACGACCTCGCCCTTCTGCTGCGGGAGGACCTCCGCCTCCACCTCGTCGATGCCGAGCGCGCGGGCGACGACGTCAGCGTTCGTACGGTTGTCGCCCGTGAGCATCACGACATGGACCCTCTCCGCGCGGAGCGCACGAACGGCTTCGGCGGCGCCCGCCTTGATGGGGTCGGCGATCCCAATGAGGCCGGCGAGCTTGCCCTCCATGGTGACGAAGACGACCGTCTGTCCCGTGGAGCGAAGCTCCTCCGCCCTTGCGGCCAACGGCTGCTCGTCAGCTCCGAGCTCGACGACGAGGGCGCGATTGCCCACGCCCGTCCGACGGCCATTCACTCGCCCCGCGACCCCCTTCCCTGTAACGGACCGAAAGTCTTCTGCGGCCACGAGCGCAAGCCCCTTCTCGTTGGCCGCCGCGACGAGTGCAGCAGCGAGAGGATGCTCGCTCCCGCGCTCGAGGCTCGCCGCCGCGAGGAGAATCTCGCCCTCCGAGCGCCCCGGAGCGGAGATGATGGCTACGACGCGGGGCTTTCCCTCGGTGAGGGTCCCCGTCTTGTCGACGACGATCGTGTCGACGTTCCGGAGCGTCTCGAGCGCGCTGGCGTCCTTGAAGAGCACACCCATCGTCGCGCCCCGGCCGATACCGACCATGATTGCCATCGGGGTCGCGAGCCCCAGCGCGCATGGGCACGCGATGATCAGGACCGCGACGGCGTTTATGAGCGCATGCGCCAGCCGAGGCTCGGGACCGACCAGTGCCCAGACCGCGAACGTCAGGATCGCCGCGAGCAGCACGGCCGGAACGAAGTAGGCCGCCACGCGATCGGCGACACGCTGGATCGGTGGCTGACTGCGCTGCGCGTCCGCGACGAGCTTGACGATCTGGGCGAGGAGCGTCTCGCTCCCGACGCGTTCCGCGCGCATGACGAAGCCCCCCGTCCCGTTCACCGTGCCACCGGTGCAACGAGCTCCGACGGCCTTCTCGACCGGCATGGCCTCGCCGCTGATCATCGATTCGTCGACCGTGCTCGAGCCTTCGAGGACGGTCCCGTCGACGGGCACTCGCTCGCCGGGGCGCACGCGAAGACGGTCACCGGCCTTCACTTGTTCGAGGGGGACGTCTTCCTCGGTCCCATCGTCACGAAGCCGACGGGCGCTCTTCGGCGCGAGCCCGAGCAGGGAGCGGATCGCGCTTCCCGTCCGGCTGCGCGCCCGCAGCTCGAGTACCTGGCCGAGGAGAACGAGCACCGTGATGGTCGCGGCGGCCTCGAAGTAGACGCCGACCGTCCCATTCGCCTCGCGGAACGACGGAGGGAACGCGCCGGGCGCGAGGGTGGCGACGACGCTGTAGACGTACGCGGCGCCCGTTCCGAGGGCGATGAGCGTGAACATGTTCAGGCTGCGGTGCGCGATCGAGGCGACTCCTCGCTGGAAGAACGGGAAGCCTCCCCAGAGAACGACGGGTGTGGCAAGCGCGAGTTCGATCCACGGACCCGCTCTTCCCGCGAGACCTGACATCCCGAGGAAGACGACGACGACGGTCGGCGCGATGGACCACCAGAAGCGGCGTGACATCGCGACGAGATCGGGATTCGCCGGTTCGTCGCTCGTGGTGGTCTTGGGTTCGAGAGCCATGCCGCAGATCGGACACGCTCCGGGCGCGTCGCGGACGATCTGGGGGTGCATCGGGCAGACGTACGTGGTCTTGGTCGCCGGAGCCGTCATGACGACACGTTCGAGCGCCACCCCACATTTCGGGCACGCGCCTGGCTTGTCCGAGTGCACCTCGGGGTGCATCGGGCAGGTGTAGCCATCCGCCGCGACGGGAGAACCTAGCCGTGGGTCCGGGACGTTTGGGCGAGCGACGACGGGGTCCGATGTAGCGTGCCCGAGCGAGGCCGCGCCGTCCGCGGCGTGGCAGCAGGGGGGGCTCCCGGATGTGGGGCGTTCCTGCGATTTGGATGTTCTTGGAGTCATCTGTGCGCGTCCCTCGATGGGGTTCCCGCCGTAGGGCGCGCTGCGTACGCCGAGTACTGCGCCGGTGTCGTCGACAACCACCGATCCCAGGCACGAAGGGGGCCACGCCGTCGAGCCCGCGCGAGCGCATGAACTGCGCGAAGCGGTCTCGTGGGCAAGGATGCCTTTCGCTTCAACGCGAAGCGGTGTCGGATGGCATAGCGTCGGCCGCGTTGGCTCCGATGAGGTGGGCCGAGCGGCGAGCGACCGCCTCGGATCGCGCCCCGGCTCGCGCGGCTCGCAAGGACGTCGGCGGCGCGTTGATCGCGGGAGGGCGCGCACGGCCACTTTTCACTGAAGGCGGCCGTTCGACGCTGATTCCTTTCTAGCGGTTGCGGCCTCCCACTGAACAACGACGACACGGCCGTCGATGGAGGAGCGCGGGCGGTCGCCGACGCGATGTCCGGTCCGAGCATGGGCGATCGGGTGTACAGAATCTCCCCCGTGACCACCCGCCGTCTTTCACTCCACGCTACCCTCGTGCGGCTCGCGCAGGACCTTGCTGAGGCCGTGCTCGACGCGGTGCGCGCAGCCTCCATGAGCGAGCTCGCCGAGGTGATCCGTCCCCGGGATGATCGCGGCGCGCAGGGTCGGCCCCATCGCCCAACCTCAGCCACGGCCCGATCGATTGCCGCACGGAGCGATACCGCGCCGACACCCCGTGCGCGAAGAGCGACCCCCATTCGGCCCGGTGAGCCGGTGTCGCTCGCGGAGGCCGTCGATCTAACCGAAGCGTATCCGAACGTCGCGATCGTCGATCCAGCGTCCGTTCTCGCCGCGGTGGAGCGGTTCACCGGTCGGCCCGAGATCGTGAGCCCCCGGACGGACGACGCCGTGGTGGCGCCCGCACCCGAAGAAGCGCGTGCTCCGGCAGCGCGCCGCGGAGAGGACGTGCTCCGCTCGGCGGGCGGCGAAGCTGTCCTTCGGCGGCGCCGCTCCCCACGTACGTCCGATGTTCCAGGAGGGGCTACACCGTGAGCGCCAGTCCTCGCGCCGAGGGAAATGGAAAGGTTCGCCTCGCTCCCGAGCGCCGCGAACGATTGCGCCGCCTCGTGGCCACCCTCGGGCGTCACCAGGCGGCGCGCACGCTCGGCGTCGGAGTGGTCACGCTCGAATGCGCGACCGATCCGTATGCGCTTCTACCCGAAAGAACGGTCAGCCGGATCGCCGCGGCGATCGACCGAGTCTGCGCTGCAGATTGAAGATCCTGTCGGAGCGCGGCGACGGCGATCGTGCAGACGCTGTCTGCACATTCGTGCGTACGCCGGGACGCCGCCGCGGCCCCCAACGCCCACGTGGACGGCGCCGGTCCCGCGGCGGCGCGAGGTTCACGATCTTCGGCGCTTCCGCTCGGCTCCCCGGGTCCCGCCGCGCACGCCCGTGGCTCTGTCGCTCCCCGCCAACCCGCGCGGCGCGCGCTGCGCGTAGAGCTCGTGGAGCTTCCTCTGAAGCGTCGCCTTGGGTGGCAGCGCGGTCAGTACGCGGCGACGAGGGCGGGGGACAGCGTGCGGGGGGCGATCTCTCGATCACATGTTGCGTACGCGCTCGAAGGCCGCAGTCCCTCCACGATCGGATTTCAAGACGAGCTCGTCTTCCTTGAAGGACACGATCGTGCTCGATGCCGTATTGTTCTCCAGACGCTCATTTTTCTCACCGGTGATATCGAGCGTGATCGCGGTGCCAGTGACCTTCCACGTTCCCCGAATCGAGCCCCCCTTCGTGGGGAAAATCATGGTGGAAATGAATCCCGTCGGCTGAAGCTGGCAAACGAAGGTCCCATTCTTGTCGAGTGACATGGTCTCCTTCGATGAGCCCACCGTGCCTTGCCAGAGCCCGACGACTTTCGTCGCATAGTCGGACTCCGCGACAGGAGGTGCAGTCTTCGCGCATGCCGTCAGACAAGTCATCAGGACGACGGCGACGATTCCTCCGACCCAAGACCTGTCGTTGAATTTCATGCGGCCAGGAGAACCAAGCGGATCGGCGCGGTCAAGCGGGACTGCGCCCGGATGACCGATCGCGCGTCGTGCGCGCCCGGTTAGCGGTTGGAACGGCCCCCCGAACGGTAGTGCTCCGGAAGGCCGAATCAGCAGGCCGGGCATTGCCGGCGCACGGTCCGTGACCGCCGCGCGGCAGGATTCAGAGAAGGGCGCTACGGAGAGGAGACTACCCGAACAGAGCCCCGAGCCTCCCCTTGAGCAGCTCCGAGACCTTGCGCTCGACGATGCGCTCGATCTCTGCTTCGGAAGTGCACGCCGCCCGCGGCGCCCGTCGTGCTGACGGGCCTTGCCCGCGTGCGGTGGAGCGGAGCAGACTGGCCAAGGTGCGTCTGCGTCGTTTACGGTTGCTTTTGGGACGTTCGCGGTTACGCTTAGATTTCAAGGAGTCCCGAATGACCGCGATGTCCCACTCGATGGAGGATCTCATCCGCCGGATGACGCCGGTCTCCGCACCGCCCGAGCAGCAGGCGCAGGTCGCGGCCTTGTCGCGCGCCCTGGAGGGCATGGTGCACCCGCCGCAGCGACGAGCGCCGAGGTGCCAGCTCGTCGGTCCGAAGGCGGAGACGATTCCGATTCCGGCGTCCGTGTTCTACGTCCTCGAGCGCGTTGCAGAGGTTCTGGCACGCGGTGACTCGATCACGATCGTGCCCGTGGGCAAGGAGGTCACGACGCAACAAGCTGCCGATCTGTTGAACGTGTCGCGACAATACCTCGTCCGGCTCCTCGACGAGGGGCGCATCCCGTTCCGAAAGACGGGCAAGCACCGCCGGCTCCGCGTCGAGGACGTGCTCGCGTTCAAGGAAAAGCGGGACAAGGACCGACGTGCCGGGCTTCGCGAGCTCTCGCAGCTGACGCAGGAGTTCGGGGGCTACGACGCTGAGGTGAAAGAGTAGCGTCGGGCTCAGGTTCATGGTCCCCGCGCCCTTCGTCGTCGTACTCGACGCCAACGTCCTCTTCCCGTTCACGCTTCGAGACACGCTCCTCCGCGCGGCAGCGGCCGGTTTCTATCAGGCGCGCTGGTCGGCGCAGATCCTCGACGAGATGACGCGGAATCTGATCTCTACCGAGACGATGAGCGAAGACAGGGCGCAGAAGCTTCGCGCGATCATGGAGCGCGAGTTCCCCGAGGCTGACGTCAAGGGATACGAGCCGCTCGTCGCCGGCATGCAGAATCACGAGAAGGACCGCCACGTCGTAGCGGCCGCGGTGAAGGCCGGCGCCCAGGTCATCGCGACGTCGAACCTCCGGGACTTCGCAAGCCTGCCGGACGGGGTCGAAGCGCAGTCCCCGGACGAATTCCTGTGCAACCTGTTTGACCTGGACCCCGACGAGTTCGTCGGATTGCTCCGCGACCAAGCGGCGGATCTGGTGAAGCCACCGATGACCTTCGCCGAGCTGCTCGAGCGGCTCGCGCGCGTCGTGCCGGACGTTGTCGGGGCCGTCCGCGAGCACGTCGCGGGTGGATCGGAAAGGCGATGACTGAGGAGACGCGCCCGCCGTGGTGGGCTCCGGCTGCGGCAGACGCGCGTCTTAAGACGCGCCGGCGACGCCGCCGTTGCGTCGCGCCTCGTCTTAAGATCGCCCGTCGCGGGGCTCCTCCCTCGCACAGCGCGACCTTAAGACGCGGTTTGCGTAGCCGCAGGAGTGGGGAGCCATCGTCCCCCTTTTGCGAGAACCGCCTCCGGGTGGTTGACGACCCCCTTGGCGGGCCCGTCGCCTTCCCCCGCGGCCATCATCGCGGCAGCGTGCTCGGGCTTAGCTCGAATCTCGATGCGGCCCTCGTGGACGATGATCCGGTCCACGAGAAATCGGAGGTAACTCTTCGTCACGGTCGTGTCGTTCGAGATGAAGATGTCGCGGATCGTCTCCTGAAAGCGCCGGATGGTCTTCTCGGAGGCGAGTTGCTTCGGTGGGGGCGCCAGGTCGGAGAGGCCGGTCAGGGTGGCCGTCATTTCCAGCCGCTTCGTCTGTAACTCTCGGAGTCGCGGGGCCACCACGTCGATGTGCTCTCCGGCCTCGAAGGCGGCTTGCCACCGCGCGAGGGCGGTCTCGGTCGAGCGGAGCTGGTTCCTCAGCCCCGAACGCTGGTCGTCGACCTTCTTGCGGAAGGAACCGGCTTCCTCGACCAGCATCTCGATCAGGGCTTTGCACCGCTCGGTCGTGAAGATCTTGTCTGCGAGATGGTCGAGCACAAGGCGATCGAGAACATCCGTGCGCAGCCGCCCACCGGGGCAGGTCTCCCTCCCCTCCCGAAGAAAGCGGCGGCAGTTGTAATAGCGGTGGTCGTAGATCCCCTCGAAGTTGAGCTTGCCGGAGGTTTCGAGCGTGTATGCGGCGTCGCATCGCCCGCAGCGCACGAGCCCAGCGAGGAGGAGCGGGCTGGATGGCGTACGCCCAGGGCTCTTCTCCGAGTCGCGAAGCCTGCGAGTCTCTTGCGCGAGATCGAACAAATCCCGGTCGATGATGGCGGGGCAGGCCATGGGCGTCCACTCGCCTCGGTCGCGCATCTTGCCGGTGTTCCCGTCCCTCTTCCCCCAGTAGTACGTCCCGACGACAGCTTCTTCGTCGATCACGTTCAGGACGAGATCCTTCGTCCAAGATCTGCCGCGCCGGTAATGAACCCCACTCCGGTTAAACTCGCGCGCGACGGCCTTGCCCCCTTTCCCGCCCAGGTAGAGCCGAAAGATGTGCGCCACCGTATCGACTTCCTCCGGCTCGGGCTCGAGGACGACACGCTCGTTCTTCCCGTCTGGGCGCCTGACCCTGCGGAAGCCGAATGGAGGAACACGCCCATTGTAGAAGCCACGGCGCGCGTTCTCGCTCATCGCCATGGTCGTGCGGTAGGCGTTCATGTCGCTTTCGTAGGCGTCGAATGAGGCAAAGATCGCTTCCATCAGGCGACCTGAAGGCCCGTCGTCCGTCTCCTGCGTGATCGAGATGACTCGGACGCCCTCCTTTTCGAGCTTCTTGCGGTAGACGAAAGCTGCCTCGACGTTCCGCATGAACCGCGACGTGTGGACGACAAGGATCGCCTTCGCGGCCACCTTGCCCTCCAGCAACTCGCCGATCATCCTGCGGAACTGCGGGCGGTTATCGTCACGCGCAGACGCCCCAGGCTCCACGTACTCGGCAATGAGGTTGTAGTCGCGGTCCGCCGCCCACTGTTGAAGCGCTCGACGCTGCGCGGGGATCGAGAGATCCTTTTGGGCCTGTTCCTCGGTTGAAACTCGCAGGTAGAGGACGACGTCCGTACCGTTCTTGGGGCTACTCGCCATCTCCGCCTTGGCCCCCATCGCGTACGGCTGGGATCAGGTCGGGAGCGACGCTGAGTAGCACCTCGCGTTCCCAGACGTTGACAGCCTCGGCGAGCGCGAGGTCGCTCTCCACGCTCACGTTCATCCGCTTCCCAGAAGGACCGATGATCCGTGCCCGAGCTTGGGCGTCGAGGGCCAGCTCTCGATCGAGTCCGATGCCGTCGTCGTAGAGGCCGAGAAGAGCGCGAGCGAATGCGTAACGCATGGTCTGACTACCTTGTGGCCCCAGTAGGGATCAACTACACCAGTGCCGCGAACGGCCGAAATAGGCCGGATGGACGCGAGCATTCGGACGGTCCCCCGAGGACCGCACGACAAGGAGGGCGCCAGCGGGATGCTCATCCCTTCCGGACGCGCCGCAGTCAAGTCGTAGAGCCACCGCGAACTGGTTGAGCGGGACAACCTGCTCGACCTAGTAGTTGCATGCGCAAGATCACCAAGAAATCCACGAAGACCGAATCCACGAACCCCGAGATCGCCGCCGAAGCCCCGAGTCCGACGAAGAAGGGCTCGCACGGCGACAAAAAGATCTTGTCGATTGCGATCGATCCGCAGCTCCACGCCCGCCTCGCTCTTGCTGCCCGCTGTGAAGGACGGTCCGTGACCGACCTGGTGGTGGAAGCCGTCAGCAAGAACCTCAAGGCCCGCATCGCTGCGGCCCTCGAAACACTGAAGGCCGACCTCGACAAGTAGTCGGCGTGATTCCTCGTCCCTGGGCCATGTCCCCCGAGGAGATCGCCGCCGCTGAGGATGCTGTGCGCGGCCTGCTCGGGGACGATGTGGTCCGCCTACTTCGTCCCGTGCTTCTGCCCGAGCACGCCGCCATCGTCGAACGTATCGATCGGCTCCCATGGGCCGTGGAGTCCCTGGCGATCGTCGCCGACACGGCGATGGACATCCTCGAGCGCGTCACGATGCCAGGCGGTCTGATCGACCCCAAGGACGACGATGCCGACGTGCCGTGGGCATTCACGCTCCGCAGGATCGCGGGGGCTCCTGAGATCGGATCGAGGCTCGCGTGTCGCTGGTTCGCTCTGCTCGAACGCCTCTTGTGGCGGGACGCGCCAGTTTCGTCCGTCGTCCTCGCGACGTCGGCATACCTCGCGGCCTACTTCGAGGAGATGCGCGGACGCGATCACGAGGTCTGGCGGTGGCTAATGCTGGCCGCGATTCAAACGGAACTCGACGAAAGGGTTGGCCTCGGCCTTGTCTCCGTCATCAGGGTCGCGAAGCTGATCGCGGGTAGAACATGATCCGCGTTCGCTACCACCGCATGCGCGAGGTCGACCCGACCGACGTCTGGCTCGACGCTGCCACGGCGGCGGTGCAGGCGTCCCACGCCGTCTTCGCGTCGCCATGAACCAGCTCGATGTCGAGACCCTGTCCGGCCCCGCCGCCGAGGGGCGTGCTCGCAACCACCGGGGGTAGAAGTGGCCGGGTTCGTCTCGGACGATGTCCTTCGATCGCAGTACTGCGCGCACGTGGGCGAGGTTCACAGCTTTCGCCCCTTCGCCAGGACCACGTGGCGCATGGGCAGCCGGGACATTCCGAGCGTCCTCTGGTTGCACGTGCAGGCCGGGTCGTAGAGCACGCGCAGATCGTCAAGAACGACGACGTCGGGCACCCTCTCGCGGACGAACCCGAGCACTTCGTCGGCGATCCCTTCCTCGGGGAACGTGTGCTCTCGGTCCCGCCGACCTTCTCGGAGCAGCAGACTGACGGCGCCCCCTTGGGCGACGTACCCAAGGGCAAGGACGGCGATCCCGCCGACGACCAGCGCCCAGTCGGCCCGCTCACGCTCGGCGAGGTCACGCCCGCGATCTTGTGGAGCGGGGGGACCACCGCCATACAGATCCTGGTGCGTCGGCAGGCCCCGGCTCGGCGGGTCGATGAAGATGACGTGCGGCCGGTCGATGCTGACGGTGTCGCGATCAAGACCGGGGACGAACTCTTCTTGAGAGGTTCGGGCTCGCCGGACGAGCGGCTCCCGATGATGCCGCGCCTTCCCGATGTCTCGGGCATCGAGCCTGACTTGATCGAAGACGGGCGTGAGATCGCTCGCGACGACATTCCCGCCCATCGCCCCAACGACCCGTCGAACGGTGCCCGATCCCGCCGTCAGATCCCACCCCAGAGGGAATGGGTAGCTCGTCCTGAGTCCGAGCTTCTGCCGGTGAGCCGTGGCGACGTGAACGGACCGGACGACTACCTCGGGGGGCGTGACCTCGAGGAATGACCTGATGTAGATGGCCCCGACCGTCGTCTTGGCATCCGCGACTGTGAGCACGCCGGCTCGAACCTCTGGCCGACGCAGATGTTTTGGAAGTTCCCGAAAGCGCCGGTCGGTCACAAGCCGCGCGATGTGGTCGTTCCGGAGAACGTCGTTGACGGCCTCCTCGACGACCGCCAGGGTCTTCGACCTCTCCGACCTGCTCCATCGGGACCGGGCTGGCCGAGTCTGCACGCTGTACTCGTCCGGCGGATGGGCCGAGGCTCGTGAAGCGCGAACTCGTTCACGCCGCTCGGCGTGAACCCGAATCACCTGCTGAACGGGATGGGGCAGCGTTCCGAGGATGCGACGGGCCGACTTGAGAGCGGCCGAACGATCGACTTGACTCGCGGCGGCGATGGCGGCGGCGTACGTCTTCTCTCGGTCGACTCCCCGGTCGGACATCAGCCTGTAGATCCAGTACGCGAGGACCACGGCGGGGTTCGACGTCGTGGGCGGAGGGCTATCCTCGGGACTGTCGACCGCGTCGGTAGCGGAGAGGGCCGTCTCGGGCGGGACTTCGGTCGTGGCAATCGACGGCGTCGGCCCAGTCGTCGTCCCTGTCGGAACCTCGGACATCTCCGGGGCCGGCACGATTTCGGTGGGTGAGCAGGTTGCGCTGTTCATCTGGAACTCCTGGTTCGGGTGGTTGCGCCGGGCGTCGCGGAAACACGAGCCCAGCGTGCCCTGTCTACACCAGCGCGCGCCCCCCACTTTCTCGGCCCATTTCCGCGCCCGCCGGGCGACGAGCGCCTGGTCTTCCGCTTGTACCTTGTCGGGTCGCCCGCGATCTTGACCGCTGCTCGAACTGGTTCCGGCTACCCCCGCTCTTCGCCGTAAGTCCGCGCCGAAAGTTTCGATGCGCCGCTCATGAAGTAGTGCCCGTGAGATCCGATGACCCCCTGACCAGCCTCCGAGAGTTGAAGCCGATGCGCGATCTTCCGCTCGAGGAAAGGGAACGCCTGGGCGTCGCTCGGGAGGGCCGGGGCAGACCTCGGACGATCGCACTGGCTCCGGCCCGGCCCGACGTCTACTTGCAGCAGCTCTCAGAACTCAGGGAGGAGGCCACCGCCCTCGATCCCGTGGTCGCTGCCGCCAC
>Ga0302320_10024156_pt1 | contig 11882 bp, 13 predicted proteins | sample Bog_T0_3_FD_202130 | JGI IMG/M metagenome (GOLD analysis project Ga0302320, IMG submission 202130) | Peat permafrost microbial communities from Stordalen Mire near Abisko, Sweden - Bog_T0_3 | ecosystem: Environmental > Terrestrial > Soil > Wetlands > Peat | place: Sweden: Abisko, Stordalen Mire... | reverse complement strand
GCTGGCGATGCCGGCATCGCCCCACAGCGCCAGCATCGGGATCGTGATCTTGTGACCGGCGTCACGGTCGGCCTTGTCGATCTCGAAATCGACCGTGGCGCCGGCGCGATAGTCCTCGCACATCGCATGCACCCGCGAGGGATCGCGGAATGCCGCCAGATAATGCTCCAGCGCGCGCGGATCGATGGCATCCAGCGTTTTCGACTTGGTCTGGCTCGCCATCTTCTGGCGCAGGAAGAAATCCGGATGGCCGCCGATCAGCGTCTCCGGCAACGGAAACGGCTGCGCCAGGAATGTCCAATGATAGATCTTCAGCGCATACAGCCGATTGATCCGCGCCCAGTAATCATAGGTCGGAAGGATATCGAGCACGGCGAGCCGCGATAGCCGGCCGGGATGATCGAGCGCCAGCCGATAGGCGACCCGGCCGCCGCGATCATGGCCGGCCAGCGCAAACCGCACATGGCCAAGCTGCTCCATCGCCTCGATCAGGGTCTTGGCCATCGCCCGCTTGCTGTAGGGCGTATGATCCGGATCGCTCTCCGGCATGTCCGACCAGCCATACCCGGGCAGATCGGCGATGATCAGCGTGAAGGCATCGGCCAGAAGCGGCGCCACAAGGTGCCACATCACATGGGTCTCGGAAAAACCATGCAGCAGCAACAGCGGCGGCCCCTTGCCGCCGACGCGGGCGAAGATGCGGCCCGCGGAGGTGTTGATCCACTCCGCGGCATAGCCGGGAAACAAGTCGGCGAGATCGGACATGGGTTTGCTCCTTCGATCACCCCGCCTGCTCGCGCTGCACTGCCTGCCAGCCGATGTCGCGGCGGCAGAAGCCGTCGGGCCATTGGATCAGGTCGACGGCCTGATAGGCGCGCCGCTGCGCTTCCGTCACGGTCTTGCCCAGCGCGCAGACATTGAGCACACGGCCGCCATTGGCGACGATCCGGTCGCCATCGGCTTTGGTGCCGGCTTGAAAGATTTCGACGCCCTCGATGGCCGCCGCGTCTTCGAGACCTTCGATCACCGAACCCTTGTCATAGTCGCCGGGATAGCCCTTGGTCGCCAGGATAACGGTGAGCGCGACATCGTCGAACCAGCGCAGGCTGAAATTCTTCAATTGCCCGTCGACGCAGGCGATCAGCGCCGGCACCAGGTCCGACATCATCCGCAGCATCAAGACCTGGCATTCCGGGTCGCCGAAGCGGGCATTATATTCGACGAGCTTGGGTCCATCCCGGGTCACCATGACGCCCGCATAGAGCACCCCCTTGTAGGGCGATCCCATTGCCTTCAGGGCGCGCAGCGTCGGCTTGATCATTTCATCCATGATGCGCGCGCACAGAATCTCGGTCAGGACCGGCGCGGGTGAATAGGCGCCCATGCCGCCAGTGTTCGGCCCCTGCTCGCCATCGAAGGCGCGCTTGTGGTCCTGCGCGGTCGCCAGCGGCAGAGCGTGCTCGCCGTCGCACAGGGCGAAGAACGAGGCCTCCTCGCCCTCGATGAACTCCTCGATCACGACTTCGGCGCCGGCCTCGCCGAAGCCGCCGCCGAACATGGTATCAACCGCCGCCAGCGCTTCTTCCTCGGTCATCGCGACCACGACGCCCTTGCCGGCGGCAAGACCGTCGGCCTTGACCACGATCGGCGCGCCCTGTTGTTCGATATAGGCATAGGCCGCCTCGCGATCGGTGAAATGCGCGAACGCCGCGGTCGGAATCTGGTTGTCCCGGCACAGCGTCTTGGTAAAATGCTTGGAGCTCTCGATCCGTCCTGCCGCTTTGGTCGGCCCGAACGCCTTGAAGCCTTCGGCGTTCAGATCATCGACAATCCCCGCCGCGATCGGCGCGTCCGGACCGACCACGACCAGGTCCACCGCGTGGTGCCGGCAAAACCCGATCACCGCCGCGTGATCGGCGATGTCGAGCGCCACGCATTCGGCCTCGCGCGCGATCCCGGCATTGCCCGGCGCGCACCATAATTTCGTCACCAGCGGCGAGGCCGCGATCTTCCACGCGAGAGCGTGTTCGCGACCGCCGGAACCAAGCAGAAGAATCTTCATGAAATGCAGCCAGACGGGGGTTGCCGCGCGATCCAGCCTGAAGGTTAGCACGGCGCCGGCCCGCTGCAAAAAGGCCGAGTCCCGCGGATGTGGACAGCCGCCGGCCTAGGCCGGCCGCGCCGAAGCCGCGATGATCTCCTGCAGGGTGGCGACATGGCGGGCGAACGCCCCCCGCCCGACGGCCGTGGCGGTCACCGTGGTCTGCGGCTTCCTGCCAACAAAGGCCTTGTCGACCGCGACATAGCCGGCCTTGGCGAGGGTTTCGATATGGGCGCCGAGATTGCCGTCGGTGGCGCCGGTCAGTTTCTTCAGCCGGACAAATTCGAGGCCGCCGCCGGAGGGCAGCGCATTCAGCGCCGCCATGATCCGCAGCCGCAGCGGCTGGTGAATAATATCGTCGAGTTCGGCCATTTGGTCAGCTCCGGCGCATCCAGAGCCCACCCAGGATCAGCCCGCCGCCATCGACCGCCGCCATCCACAGATCAAACCAGGCGCCGACATAGAAATAGCCGATCAATGTCAACGCGGTAATGGACAGGCCGATCACGACGAAGGCGTTACCAACCCACAAGCCAACAGCGGTATAAATCAGCATGAAATAGATCGGCCAGAATGCACTCAACTGACGGCCGTTAAAATGACCAAGCCACAGGCTGGCAAACAGGCCGAATGCGACGAACAGCAAAAAAGCCAGCAACGTGCGAAAGTCGAAACTGCGGACACGGGTTTTTGCATAACCGAGCGCGCTGATGACGAAAGAGCCCACGATGCCGGCGGCATCGACCGTGACCCAGAGATAACCGGCATGGCGGGGCGAAAAGTATGTGACCAGATACCCTGCGGTCGTCAGCACACCCCACATGATCATGCTCAGGCTCGCCAGATTGTAGATCGTCGACTGGCGCACGCGCTGCGCGATGTCCTTGATCTCCGACAACGCCGAGGCCGCTTCCTTGGGATCGATAGGGGTCATGAAGGATTGCCTAAAATGCCTTTTTTCCGCGGGCACATTTGTGACCGCGCAATTGATCGGGACCGCAAAAAAGCACTGCTATCAACTCGGCATTGACGCAGCTTCGCGGTTGCCATTAAGGCCTCGCTGCTGCCGACTGCGCGCCGCGCCGATGCTGCGCATCACGGCGTAGCCGATCAGAAACATCAAGGCCTTGCTGACAATACCATAAATCGACATGGTCACCGCCCAGGTCGCTACGCTGAAATTGAGCGCCACGACCACGTTCAGGACGGCGGAAACGAACATCAGGCCCGACCATACATAGCCGAAAATCACTGCAATATCAGGCACCCACTGGATCGCAATCGGCGGCAGATAGCGATTCATCCAGCCCCGCTTCAGCATCACGACGCCGACGATGATGTAGATCACGCTGGGTTTGATCATCACGTAGCGTGGGTCGTCGGTGATCAGCGCGACGGTGCCCGAGCCCAGCACCAGAAACAGGCTCATCCACTGCATGGTGTCGATCGGCTGCTTGCGTGCGAACTGCCAGGCCATCTGGCCCACGCCCAGCGCCATGCCAAGCGCCACCGACAATGCGACGTTATTCGTCAGAAGAAAAAGCACCAGAAAAAACAGCGTCGCCGCCATATCCAGGAGAAGCAGCTTCACCGCATCGAACAGGTTCTTCATCGGATTTCTCCATGGCTTGCCGCAACGCTACGGTAGGCAAATTTATCCGCTTTTCAGGCGGTCGGTGACGCCTGATGAGAACATATCCGATCAGGGTTGCCGCTCCGGAAATCATCGCGGTCACCATCCACGCCTGTTGCCTGCTGGCCGGATGAACGGTGCGCACGATGAGTTCGGTTGCTGCGGCCGCCAACAAGCCGACATATGACCAGGAGATGAAATAATAGTGCAGATATCTCCAATTGGTCGGACGTGGCGTGCGCAGGACCGGAATGATTGCGACCCCTATGAATACCAAATTCACGATGGCCCCGACATGCAGGATATTGAATTGACCTGTAAACCGGAAAATCAGCAACGCGGCGGCGTCGGCGATCAGCATGCCATACACATAGGCATAACCGAGTGCGCGATGGATGGCGCCGCCCTTGTGGCGAAGCAGCTGGGTCAGCCCGAACGCGATTCCCGCAAGGGCCAATATCGCGTCCACCGCTCCCGCCAAGGTCAATCCGACCATCATGAATTTCCTCCCGACCTGGCGACGTCGTCGGCGATCACGGAGATCGCGCTGGGATCGCTGACAATGCCCATGTGATTGACGCCATCGATCAGTTTCACGCTGGCCGACGGCGCGACCGCATGCACCGCCGCGGCATATTGCTCCGACCGCATCAATTCATCCTCGGCGCCGGCGAAGATCGAGAGCGGTTGGGTTGCTGCGGCAAGGTCGGTTCGGAAATCGGTATGGACGCCAAAATTGCTGCGCAGTCGTTCGCTATAGACAGCGGTCTGGCGCAGGCTGGATTTCGGCGGCACCGCGTAGGCCAAGACCGGCAGCGCATCGCAGCACGCGATCCCGATTTTCCGCAGCGCCGTCAGGGCCACGATGCGCGGGATATCGGCGTTGGCCCAGCCGCCCCAATTCGGCTGGTTGGTCGGGGCGAAGACGCCGAGAAAGGGCGCCAGCAGCACGGTGCGCGCAAACAGATCCTGGATCGGCGAACCGGCGACGCGCAGCGCGAAGCCGCCGCCGGCGGAATGGCCGATCAAGGTCAAAGGCGCAGTCGGCGCGGTCTTGCGGACCACCGCGACCATATCGGCGAGATCATCTTCGAGCTGACCAACGTAGCCGATATCGCCCCTTGTGCCGGATCCGCCATGGCCGCGAATATCCAGGGCAAAGGTTTCGACGCCGCGCGCGGCCAGCGCGTCCGAAAGCGCGTGAACACTGGCGCTTGATCCTGAAGAGCCGTGCACCAGCACGGCGATGCGACCTACCGCCGTCCCACGCGGCGGATAGTGCCGGTAGGCCAGACCGGTGCCGTCGCGGGCGGGGAAGCGTTCCAGACCAGGCATGGTGCTGCGGTCAACGGCCCCTGCCGTCGCCGACACCGAGACAAGCTCAGGCGGCGTGTGCAGCGGTACCGCGATCAATCCGGCCAGCAGCAGCGCAACGCAACCGATTCCGGCAAGACCCCAGATAACGGCCCTGACAGACGCCGATACGATCATCCTGACCATGACGAGCCTCCCCGTTTAAATTCTCAGATTACTCTGTAAAACAGAGTAATCTGGTTTTCAAGGGTTGATTTGCGACGGCCCTCAAAATCCTTAACCTTGGGCGCCAGCCTGAAAACCTGATTCGATGGAGCGACATGCCCGCCGCTGATGCCCTGATCAATGCACCGGAATTCACGGTGTCCGAGCTCTCTTCCGCCTTGAAGCGGACGGTGGAGGACGCCTATGGGCATGTCCGGGTGCGCGGCGAGATCACCGGCTTTCGCGGGCCGCATTCGTCCGGGCACTGCTATTTTTCGCTCAAGGACGACGGCGCCAAGATCGAGGCGGTGATCTGGAAGGGCGTCCATGGCCGGATGCGCGTCAAGCCGCAGGAGGGCCTCGAGGTCATCGCCACCGGCAAGCTCACCACCTATCCGGGCTCGTCCAAATACCAGATCGTGATCGAGGCGATCGAGCCCGCCGGGATCGGCGCGCTGATGGCGCTGATGGAAGAGCGCAAGCGCAAGCTCGCCGCCGAAGGTCTGTTCGACGCGGCGCGCAAGCAGCTATTGCCCTATTTGCCTGAGGTGATCGGCGTCGTCACCTCGCCGACCGGGGCGGTGATCCGCGATATCCTGCACCGGCTGGCAGACCGTTTTCCGCGGCGGGTTCTGGTGTGGCCGGTGCGGGTGCAGGGCGACGGCTCGGCCGAGCAGATCGCGGCCGCGATCCGCGGCTTCAACGCGCTGCCGGAGGGCGGCACGATTCCGCGGCCCGATCTTCTGATCGTGGCGCGCGGCGGCGGCTCGCTGGAAGACCTCTGGTCGTTCAACGAGGAGATCGTGGTGCGCGCCACAGCCGACAGCATGATCCCGCTGATCTCGGCGGTCGGCCACGAGACCGACATCACGCTGATCGATTTCGCCGCCGACAAGCGGGCGCCGACGCCGACCGCCGCCGCCGAGATGGCGGTCCCGGTGCGCAGCGAACTGTTCGTCGAGGTCACGAGCCTGGCGCGGCGGACCTTCAAATGCTGGCAGCGCGCGCAGGACGGCCGCCGCAACGAATTGCGCGCCGCCGCCCGCGCCTTGCCGGCCGCCGGCGAACTGCTGGCGATCCCGCGGCAGCGGCTGGACGGCGCCATTGCGGCGCTGCCGCGGGCCTTGCAGGCCAATACCCACGCCCATTTTCGTCGTTTCGCCCAGGCCAGCGCCCGGCTCACGCTGCGGGTGCTGCGCGGGCAGCTGGTGCAGGCAGGGCACCGGCTGACCGTCTCCGCAGAGCGGCTGACCCATTCCACGCGGTCGCTGCTGCGCCAGCGCCGGGATCGCTTCGCCGGATTGGAGGTCAGGCTGCGGGCCTCCCGGCTCTCCAATGCGCAGGCGCAGCGCCAGAGAATCGCCCGCGAACGCGAACGGACGCAGCGCCTGGCCGAGCGCGCCCGGCGCGCGCTGCAGACCACGCTGCAGCGGCTCGAGGCGCGGGTTGCCAATACCGGCCAATTGCTGGGGGCGCTGTCCTACCGCAGCGTCTTGGCGCGCGGCTTTGCCCTGGTGCGCGACGACCAGGGCCACGCCTTGCACGCGGCGGCCGGCATAGGGCCGGGCGCGCGGCTGACCCTGGAATTCGCCGATGGCCGTGTCGCCGCCACCGCCGACAGCGATCGGACGGCGGCCGCTTCCCCCAGACCACCCAGCGAGAAGCCGCCGAGCGAGGCCAGGCTGGCCGCGCCCAAACGCGCGGCGAAGCCGGTTGGCCAAGGCAGCTTATTTTAAAAAGCCCAGCCTCAGAACAGCGCAGCAGTTCACCTCGCCAGCCATTCGGCGACCCGCTTCTGCGAATCCGCGCGCGCCTCGACATCGGTGCCGAGATGGCCGCGTTCCGGAAGGGCGGCATCGGGGGTGCCGGAAATCGCATGCGGCGGCAGATTGGCGCGGTCGAAATCATGATAAGCGCCGGGATAGACCACGATCCGCGCCAGCGCGCTGCGCCCGCGCGCGCCGTCAACCATCTGGCGGCAGGCCGGCGGCGAACTGACATCGTCCTGGGCCCCGATCAGCAGCAGCGTCGGCACCCGCGCGCTCCAGCCGAGGCCCGAGGAGATCCGGCAATCCGGATAGAAGGCGATCGCGGCGCGGAAGTCAGGCGCGATCGCGCGCGACGACAGCTGCGGACGCACCGCCCATAACAGGGCGCTGGCGCCATTGGCCCATCCCACCAGCGAGACGCGGTCGGTTGCGGCCCATTTCTGTTGCAAGAGCCATTGCCGGGACGCCAGGATGTCGGCGACCCGTTCGCGGCTGGCGCGCACCTGGCGGTCCTTGACCCGGCATTGCGGGCCGAGCTCGCGCGAGCCATAGCTGTCCGGCAGCAGGACCGCGTTGCCGGATTTCAGCAATTGCTCGGCCCAATCGCGATACCGCGGCAGCACCGGCTCGGAATGGCCGCCCAGTCCGCCGCAGCCATGCAGCGCAATCACCACCGGGAATGGGCCATCCCCGTCGGGCTTGTAGAGTTGGGCGTGCAGCGTTCCGAAGGCTGTGGGGATATCGACCGCATGCGGCACCGGCAATGGCGCGGCCTTCGCCGCCACCACCGCGGCCATCACGATCAGACCGGCAATCGCTCGCAAAATACCCATCGCTTGGCCAGAACGCAGCATTGCATCGGCAAAAAACTAGCATCCGCGAACGGCGTGATTCATCACAAAATGGTGGGACTACGGAAAAAACTCACCCGGTCGCCGCTGGCCGCGGCACCCTGAACCGGCCTCAGGGCCGCTCATGCGCGGGCAGGCCACGGGCTGACGCGCTTACGCCCGCGGGCACCACGGGCAGGTGCCTTGGATTATATCTCAGATGGGCGGCCAACGATTGCGGCAGTATCCATTGGCAATCATGCCGCTTGAATATGATCTCATCCGCGATCGCCACTTCGCGGACGTGCTGTTCCTTCCAAACAATCATGGTACTCTCCTGATTGTTGTTACTGATCCGGGCGACGCAACCGGCGTCGATCCGATTGAAGCAGCAATCGATCTCGTAAGTTTGACCGCTTTGTGTTAGAGTTCAGGCTGGGCGGCGGACATCCCGGAGCGGGATGTGCATGGGAGAATTCCACCTTGCTGAATAAATTCGGTTCCTCTGGCCATGGCGAGGCCCAGGTGCAATACCTGGATGGTGATTTCCGCGTGATCTCGCCAGGCAGCTATGTCCGCTGCGCGATCACCGATGCGCGGATACCGCTTGACGAGCTGAAATATTGGAGCGTCGATCTTCAGGAGGCCTATTCCGTTCCGAGCGCGGTGTTACAGCGGCATTTCCCGCGCGCCTTGAAGGCCCAGGAATAGACCCGAGACTTAACCAGCGATCAGGGGAACGTGCTATCTGCCATTGGCCGCCAACCGTCTTGCGCGCGCCTTGAACAACCGCTCCGTCGTGAACGCGCGCAATCTGGCCTGATCGGCGAATTCAAGCGTCACCGGCAGCGGCACGATTGCATTGGCCCAGCACGGCAGCCCCTCGGCCGGCCGATGCAGACGCGTCAGATCCTTTTCCGTCGTCACCAGCGTCAATGCGTCATGCTTGGCCTCGGCGATCAGGGCATCGATCTCAGCCTTTGAAAACGGGTGGTGATCGGCGAAAAAACGCTGCTGGACCACCTCGATGCCGCTCGACCGGAGCGTCCTGACAAAGCGGGCGGGATCGCCGATGCCGGCAAAGGCGAGCACCCGCTTGCCACGCAGCGACTGGACCGCGGCTTGATCGGGACGAAGATGAGCTGACAGCACCAGTCCGCCGCGCGCGGCGACGGCGGCCATGACCGGCCCGGCCGCGGTTCCAGCGCCGACCACGATCAGGACATCGGTACGCTCGATCTGCGGCCGCAGCGGCGCGCGCAGCGGGCCCGCGGGCAGCACCCATCCATTGCCAAGGCCGCGATCCCCGTCGATCACGATCAGCGCGGCATCCTTGGCGATCGCGGGGTTCTGAAAGCCATCATCCATCAGGATCACGCTGGCGCGCTGCGACCGCGCCAGGGCAATCCCGGCGACGCGGTCCCGCGCCACCACCACCGGCACCCGGGCTGCCAGCATCAGCGGCTCGTCACCGACATCGACCGATCGATGCCGTGCCGGATCGACCAGGATCGGGCCCTGCAATCGCCCGCCATAGCCGCGGCTCAAAACCACCGGCCGCTCGCCGAGTTCGCCGAGCAACCGCGCCAGCGCCAGAACGGTCGGGGTCTTGCCGGCACCGCCGACATGATAATTGCCGACGCACAGCACGGGGATGCCGGCGTCAAACCCGCGGGCCTGCAGGCGCCACCCCGCGACCAGGCCGTACAGCGCCGCGAGCGGCGCCAGCGCAACGGATATCCAGGACGAGCGCCGGTGCCAGAAGCCCGGCTCACGCATCCGCCGCCCCGGATTCCAGCCGCAACTGCAACAGATAGGGTTCGAGGGCGGCCAGCGTGCGCTCCAGCGCGCCGCCGAGGTCTTCGACCACGCGCGCCGCGGCGGCGACCGCTGCGGCGTGCGCCGCCGGATCGGCCAGCAGCTGCCCAAGGTTCTTGACCAGCATTTCAACGCTATCGACGCGCCTCGCCCCGGCGGCGCGGTCGAGCGCCTGGTAGACATCGGTGAAATTGAAGACATGCGGACCATGAACAATCGCGGCGCCGAGCTTGACCGCCTCGATCGGATTTTGACCGCCATGTTCGACCAGCGACCCCCCCATGAACACGATCGGGGCCAGGCGGTAGAACAACCCCATTTCGCCCATGGTGTCGGCAATATAGACATCGGTGGAAGCCGTTGGCATCGCCTCCCGCGAACGCACGCTCACCTTCAGGCCGGAAGCCGCGATCGCGCGGGCAATGGTTTCGCCGCGTGCGGCGTGGCGCGGCACGATCACACTCAAAAGGCGTGGAAAGATTCCCGCCAGGGCGCGATGGGCCTCAAGCCAGATTTCCTCTTCGCCGGGATGGGTCGATGCCGCGACGATGATCGGTCGGCCGCGCGTCAGCAGGATCAGTTGCTCAAGCCTTGCTTCATCGGCGGGCGGCGCTGCAACATCCAGCTTCAGATTGCCGGTGATCACGACGTTGCGGCTGCCGAGCGCGATAAAACGCTCGGCATCGACCGTCGATTGCGCCATGCAGATATCGAACCGGCCGAGCAGGGCCGAGATCGTGCCGCTGACCCGGCGCCAGCGCGGAAACGAGCGATGCGACATCCGGCCATTGATCAGGACCATCGGCAGTCGCCTTGCCGCGCTCGACAGGATCAAATTGGGCCACAGATCGGACTCGATGAACAGCGCGAGGCTCGGCCGCCAATGGTCGAGAAAGCGCTCGACATAGCGCGGCGAATCGTAGGGCACATATTGATGAATGATATCGGCGGGAAACCGCTTGGCGACGATCGAGGCCGAGGTCACCGTCCCCGAGGTCAAGAGGATGCGGATGTGCAACGCGCGCAGCCTTTCAATCAACGCCGCGGCCGCCAGCACTTCGCCAACGCTGGCGCCGTGAATCCAGACCATCGGCCCATGCGGCCTGAGATCCCGGCTCACCCCGCGGCGCTCGCCGATCCGCGCCGGATCCTCCTTGCCCTGCTTCAGCCGCCGCTTGATCAGCGCCGGCGCCAGCGGCATGACCGCCGAGGACAGCCTCTGGTAAAATCGCAAGGTCATGGGCAGCGGATCAGCCATGCCCCGCCTCCGGACGGCCGACCTTTGCATAGGCGCGGCGGGTCGCCTCGTTGAGGTAGGTTTCCAACAGCACCCGCAACTTTTCCATGGTCTCGGCGTCGGCATCGGGCGGCACGACAATCGGTTCAATGCCGACCAGCGCGCCCCGCCCGAATGGCAAATTGATGGTGGTGCGGTCCCAGTTGTTGAGGCGAATGAAGCGGCTTGTGACCATGGCAAAGGGCATGATCGGCCGCCCGGATTCGCGCGCCAGCATGATGATGCCGAGGCCGGCAACACGCGAACGTTTCGGGACGTCCGCAGTCGATGCCACATTATAACCTTCCGCCAGCGCGCGCACCATTTCCTTGAAGGCGCCGACGCCGCCCTTACGGTGAAACGCCGAGCCATGATCGCCGGAGCCGCGGATCGTGCCAATGCCAAGCCTTTCGGCCGCGATGGCGTTGAATTCGCCGTCGCGATGCCGCGAAATCAGCACCTTGCCGCGATGGCTTTCCTTGGTCTTGATGAACGGCGTCATGAAATGCTGGCCGTGCCAGAACGCGAAAATCGCCGGCTGTTGCGGCTCGACGATCTCATAGACGTTGGCGTGCTCAAAGGCGAAACGGTTGGTCAGCCAGACCAACCGAAGAAATTCGGCCGCGACAACGCCCACTGCGCGCTGCACCCAGGTGCTGCGCAACGCATTACGAAACAGTTTTTTCAATGGCCAGGCTTTGTGTCTTGACCAGGATCGAGCAGCCGGTGGAGATGGACCACAAAATAGCGCATATGGGCGTTATCGACGGTCTGCTGCGCTTTTGCCTTCCAGGCCGCATGGGCGGTCGCGTAGTTGGGAAAGACGCCGACGATCTCGACCTGATCGAGATCCCGGAAGGTCGTTCCGCTGAGGTCGGTCAGTTCGCCGCCGATGACGAGATGAAGCAGCTGTTGAGGGGCACTGTCTGGCATGATT
>Ga0302320_10024154_pt1 | contig 11883 bp, 9 predicted proteins | sample Bog_T0_3_FD_202130 | JGI IMG/M metagenome (GOLD analysis project Ga0302320, IMG submission 202130) | Peat permafrost microbial communities from Stordalen Mire near Abisko, Sweden - Bog_T0_3 | ecosystem: Environmental > Terrestrial > Soil > Wetlands > Peat | place: Sweden: Abisko, Stordalen Mire... | reverse complement strand
TATCTGCCTGGACGAGGTCGCCGGCGGGCGTGAGCAACTCGAGGCGGATGAGCAGCGCGAAGAAGCCGCCGATGAAAAAGAAGAAAGTGATGGAGAGAAGATAGAGCAGCGCGATGCGCTTGTGGTCGGTGGTGAGCAGCCAGGACCACACTCCGTACTTTTTGTTCAGGTAGTTTTCGCGTTCAACGGGTTGTGGGATCGCGATGTCCATACTCATTGCACCTGGCTTCCATGGGCTTGAACTTTTTCCTCGACTTTGGGCGCGGTTGCGCTGGCACTGGTCTTGGCGGCTTCTCCTGGCTTGGCAGTGGAAATCGATTTAATGTAGGCCACCAGCGCATTCACCTGTTCTTCGGTGACCAGGCCTTGAAACGTGGGCATGATGGGCTGGAATCCCTTGATGCGTTTCCCGCCCGGTTCTAAGATGCACTCGCGCAGATAATTTTCGTCGGCGGTGACGGTGCGGCCGTCTTCCAGTTGCACGGGCTTGCCAAAGACTCCATGGAGATTGGGGCCGCGACCTTGTATGTCGGAGCGGTGACAGGTGGAGCAGCCGAGTTCGGCGAAGATTTTTTCGCCGGTGGCCGAGAGCGGCCCGCCCGATGCGCCGTTCATCCAGGCTTCGTATTGCGCGGGTTCCATGACCACGATATCGCCCACCATGCCGGAGTGCTGCGTGCCGCAGTATTCGGCGCAGAACAGATGATAGACGCCGGGTTTGGTGGCGCGGAACCATTCCACCGTGTAGCGGCCGGGCAACACGTCCTGCTTAATGCGGAAGGCGGGGATGAAGAAGCTGTGGATCACGTCCTGCGAGGTCATGATCAGTTTCACATCGCGGCCCACGGGCACGTGCAGTTCGTTGATCTCGCGCTGGCCTTCGGCGTGTTCGAGCTTCCACATCCACTGTTTTGCGACGACGTAGATTTCGGCGGCGTCGGCGGGCGGAGTGCGCTCTTTGAAATAGACGACCGCGCCCCAGGCGAAGATCACCATAAAAATGAGGAACGGGATTGCGCTCCAGGTAATTTCGAGCGCGGTGGAGCCTTCGATCTGTTCGGCGCGGACGCCGGGGCGGTGACGGAAGCGGGCGGCAAAAAAAAGCAGGAAGGAGAAGACCAGCAGCGTCATCATCCCGGTGACGATAAGCAGAAAGATGTAGAGAGCGTCCACGTTGCGCGCCATCGTGGAAGCCTGCTCCGGCCATAAAGGAAAATTATTGAGCATACTCAGTCGTTCGTCGTTCGTCGTTCGTCGTTCGTTGTTGGTTGTTGGTCGTTCGCCATTCGGTTCTGATCCTTAGAGCGTCTTGGCACCGCCGGGTAATGTCCTGCGCGGCACGGATCGATCGAGCCGCCACAGAATGAAAAGCAACCCGCCGAGCAGAAGGATGGTCGCGCCCGCAGCCAGGCGCAGAATGTTCGCCACCATGGCGCCATATTTTCCGCTCTCCGGGTTGTAGTGATAGCAATAAAGCAGCACGGCATCGACGGCATTGCCGATTTTGCCCTGCGAAGCCTCCACCAGGCCCATGCGCAAATCCTTCGGCGGAAAATCAACGCCGTAGAAATAACGCGAGATGCGGCCCTGCGGCGTGAGCACCATGATGGCGGTGGCGTGGGCGTATTGATTGGTCTTGGGATCGTATTGATACTGGAAGCCGACGGCTTTGGTGAGCGCGTCGATCGACTCCGGCGGGCCGGTGAGAAAGTGCCAGCCCGCGGCGGCGTTGGCGCGGCCGTAGCGCGCGACGTAATCTTTTTTCTTCGCGGCGGCCATTTCCGTGGTCTCGCGCGGATCGAAGCTCACCGTGACCACGTCGAACTCGTTGCCCACATCGAACTTCACCAGGCGCATGGCGCTGGCCAGCCCCGCCAGGGCCTCACCGCACAGCATGGTGCAGTTGTAGTAAACGAGGTTGAGGATGAGGGGCTTGCGGCCGTAATAATCGCCCAGCTTTACCGGCTTGCCGGCGTCGTCGACGAAAGTGAGATCGGGCGGCACCTGCGCGTCGAGATGCTGTTCGATGCCCACGTTTTCGAGGCGCGGCGGGCGCGTGTTCGCGGGAGGCCCCATGATGCCATTGTTCATCTGCGCCGCGGCGGAGGCGGCCAGAAACGCGACCGCAAGAACGACAGCAATGGAATTGTTCCTCTTACAAATCACTTCTTATCACCCTTCTTGTTTGTCGTGGCTACCGCCGCGCCTCTGACTGCGGCTGGCGGGCGCACCGGCAGCCCGCGTTGCACCAGCAAGTCCATGGCCCGCTGGATGGGGATGCGGACCGTGCCGGCCTGCTTATCCACCCAACCGTAGCTGTAGAGGGTTTCCGCTTCGTTCAAACGGATTCCGTTCAGTTGTCCGCGCTCGTCTTCTTCCAGCTTTGGATTGGGGAACACACTTTGCGGATATCCGGGAGCGATGTGGCGCGTATCCGTGGGAATGTTTGTAGCCAGCGGATTTACCGCGGGCTGCGACACTTTCTCCCGCCGATCGAGAAACCCGTAGAGTCCCATGATGCCGAGGAAGCAGAGCATCACGGCGATCCCCAGCGCGAGCAAAAAGTAGAGGATGCCAGAGGGTTGCAGGTCCTGGCGCTCGTAGTCCCCGTGCCCCGCTGCGTTTCCGTGTTTGATCTCGTGGTTCATCTAGGAATAAGCGTTACGCACTCGTCTGGTGCGCCGGCTGCAAAACTTTGTGGGCATCGGTGTCATAGGCCGGCAGCAGCGGCAGCGACGCCAGGTTGTGGAAAAAATAGGAAAGCCAGATTCCGCCGATGGCGATGGGAACGACGACATCGGCCACAGTGACGGTGAAAGTTTTCGAGAAATTCGGTTCGATGATCCAGAACAGGTCGAGGTAGCGGATGAACAGCATCCAGACGGCGAGCCACACCAGCCGGCGAATGTTGCGCTTGAAGGGACGCGAGAGCAACATGGCGAAAGGCACGACGAAGCCGAACAACGCCAGGAACACCCCAATCGACCCCCATCCGCCGTTGATGCGGCGGAGATAAAAAGTGATTTCCGAAGGCAGGTTTCCCGCCCAGATGATGAGCCATTGGGAGAAGTTAAAGTACGCCCAGACCATGGTGAAGGCCAGCATCCACTTGCCGTGGTCGTGAACGAAATCGGGCGTGAGCATCTCCGACATGGGTTTGTAGTCGAAGAGGATGCGCTCGATGACTACAGCGAAAGCCATGGCGGATAGAACTTCACCGATCAGGATCACGAGCCCGAAGATGGTCGAGATCCAACTGGGATCGAGCGACATGATCCAGTCGATGGCGGCGAACGAGATGGTGAAACCGTAGAGAATGAGGCCGGGACCGCTCACCGCCTTGAATCGGCCGCTGTTATCGGGTGCGTCCGGCTTGTCGGTCTGTTTGGACCAGTAGGAGAGCAGGAACGAGAGCAGGTTCCAGACCGCAAAATAAAATATGGCGCGGATGATGAAGCCGTTCACCGTGAGATAGGTCTGCGTAATCTGCTCCAGATGTTCGCGGAGATGCTTGTCTTCGATGTTACCCAGCGGCTGGGCCCAGATGTAGAGCCGGTGTATCCCGAAGAAGATGGGAATGAAGAGCACGAAAAGCAGCGGCAGCGTGCGCATGGCCGCGCCCAGGATGCGGCGGATTACCGTGCCCCAGCCGCCGCCGGTGAGATGGCGGATCATGAGAATCGCCATGGAGCCGAGCGCGAGGCCCAGCCAGCACATGAAGCCGAGCAGGTAGGCGCGGTAAAACTCATCGGGCCGGCCGAACGCGAGGGCGCCGGAAACGATTGCGAACACGATCCCGACTGCCCCAGAGCGCTGCGCGATTTTCTTAACGATCGCGGGCGCCGTCAGATCGAGATGGGGAGTGGCGGCGCTCATTTGCGTTCCTCTGCCGATGGATTTGTCTGGGGTTCAATCACCGGGAGCGTCGCGCCCGAACCCGGTTGTCCCTGAAACTGCGGCGGCTCCGAGGGAACGGCCTGGCCCTGCGGCACATCTGCCATGGTTGCGTTTTGACTGAGTTGCAGCGCGCGCACGTAGGCCACAATGTTCCAGCGGTCCTGCGGCGGAATCTGCGAAGCGTAGTCGGGCATGATTCCGAAGCCGTTGGTGATCACGTCATAGAAATAGCCGAGCGGCGCTTTCTGCAAGCGCGGGATGTGATAGGAGGGCGGCTTGCGCGCGAAGCCGCGCGAGGGGATGAATCCGTTGCCGTCACCGAGTTGAGAGTGGCAAGGCGCGCAATAAATGTTGTAACGCTCGCGGCCGCGCTCGAGAACCGCTTTGGTCACAGGAAACGGCATGTAGTCGCCGGGGCTGTTGCCGAGCTTGCCGGTGTAGAAATATGTGTCTTCGCGCAACTCGCCGCGCGCCACGGTGCCTTCGACCGGCGGACGTTCGGAGCGCTGGTCCGTGAAGAAGTCGCTGCGGGAGAGCGGGTTCTGGCGCGGCTGCACGTGCATGTCGATGCGGCAGGCGGACGTAAGGGCGGTCGCCAGCAGGATCGTCACCACAGACAAACCGTCGAGCTGCGCTCGACCGGACAGCCGCGGGCGGCTGTGCCCACATGAAAATTTACGGAGGCGCGGCATTTTAGCTGGGCACCTCCGAGAGCGAGCGCGGTTGCAGGGCTTGCAGAAAATCGCGCGTGCCGGCGGGATCGTATTTGGGATCGGAGGAAAACACGATCAGGAAAAAGCGGTCCTTCGAGGCCGAGGAAAAACGGGGCACGTTGAAGACGGGATGATAGGGCATGGGCAGGCCGTTCAGCGCCAGCATGCCGAACACGGCGGAGATTCCGGCGAAGAGAATCGTCATCTCGAACGTGATCACGATGAACGCTGGCCAGGAATGATACGGCTTGCCGCCGATGTTCAGCGGGTAGTCGACAGCAGACATCCAGTACTGCATGAGGTAGCCGGTGAGGCCGCCGACGATGCCGCCGATCAGCACGACCAGCGGGACCTCATCGCGATGAAACCCAATCTCTTCCGCCAGGCCTTCGATGGGGAACGGGCTGTAGGCGTCGATCTTGTTGTAGCCAGCTTGATGCGTACGCTTGGCCGCGTCGATAAGCGCCTGCGCCGAATCGAACTCCGCCATGATGCCGTACAAGCGTTCGCGCTTCATTCCTTCACCTCCGCTTCGGGCAGCAGGGTGCGCATTTCAAAGATCGAGATCATGGGCAGCAGGCGCACGAACAGGAAAATCGCGGCCAGGAACATGCCGATGGTGCCGATGTAGGTCATCCAATCCCAGCGCGTGGGGTAATACATTCCCCAGGATGAAGTGAGGAAGTCGCGGTGCAGGCTGACCACGACGATGATGAAGCGCTCCAGCCACATGCCGACCAGGATTACGCCGGACACGAAGAACAGCGCGATGGGACTGGTGCGCAGCCTGCGAATCCACAGCACTTGCGGGATGAAGATGTTGCAGATGAGCAGCGCCCAGTAAGGGATGGCGTAAGGTCCATGCAGGCGGTTCCACAGCGTGAACGCGTCATAGCGGTCGCCGCTGTACCAACCCATGAAGGCCTCAATGCCGTAGCCGTAGGCCACGATCAATCCCGTGGCCAGCATGACTTTGGCCGCGTTCTGCAGATGGAGTTCGGTGATGAAATCTTCCAGGCCGTAGATTTTGCGGATGGGAATCGCCAGCATCAGCACCATGGCGAAACCGGAGTAGATCGCCCCGGCCACGAAGTAGGGCGGGAAGATGGTGGTGTGCCAGCCCGGAACGATGCCGACCGCGAAGTCAAAGCTCACGACGGTGTGCACGGAAAGCACCAGGGGCGTCGCTAATCCGGCCAGCAACAGGTACGCAGTTTCGTAGCGATGCCAGTGCCGCGCCGATCCGCGCCAGCCCATCGAGAGCATGCCGTAGGCGATTCTGGCCACGGGATGAGTGGCGCGATCGCGCAAGGTGGCCATGTCAGGGACCAAGCCGATGAACCAGAACAGTGCGGAAATAGTGGCGTAGGTGGAGACGGCGAAAACGTCCCACATGAGCGGGCTGCGAAATTGCGGCCACACGCCCATGGTGCTGGGATAAGGAAACAGCCAATACGCCAGCCATGGCCGCCCGACGTGAATGGCGGGGAAAATTCCGGCGCAGGCCACGGCGAACAGCGTCATGGCTTCGGCGAAGCGGTTGATGGAATTGCGCCACGACTGCCGCAACAGAAGAAGAATCGCGGAGATGAGCGTGCCCGCGTGGCCGATTCCGATCCACCACACGAAGTTGACGATGGCGAAGCCCCAGCCGATGGGGATGGTCACGCCCCAGATGCCGATGCCTTTCAGCACAAGGTAGCCGATAGCGTAGAGCATCATCATCGTCATCAGAAAAGCGACACCGAAGCCCACGAACCATCCATTCGACGCGGGACGCGTCAGCACGATGGCGCTGATTTTTTCCGTGACCGTGCCGAAGGTGTAGCCTGGCTCCATCACCGGAGTTTCAACTGTCGCTTTGTATTGCTCGTCCATACGCTTCTGCAGGTACCTCAGGGGCTAAAGCCCCAAATCAAAGTCGCCCTATACGGCACGACTGAAGTCGTGCCCTTCCCGATCCTCCCAGCGCAAACAACATTGCACTATCCTGTGATACCCCGCGTCCTCCGTGCTTAAGGTTTTCACCCCTTCAACTCCGGATTCGGATTACTCACTTCCGCCAGGTACGTGGTCCGCGGGCGCGTGTTCAGCTCACCTAGCAGACTGTAGTTCCGCGACTGCGCCTTCAACTTCGAAACTCTGCTCTCTGGATCGTTGAGGTTGCCGAAAATGATCGCGCCCGCCGGGCACGACTGCTGGCACGCCGTCTGCAACTCGTCTCCGACTTTGATCTGTTTGCCTTCGCGCACCGACGCGGTCTCGGCGTCGATCTTGTGTTCGTTGATGCGCTGGATGCAGTAGGTACACTTCTCCATGACGCCGCGGCTGCGCACGCTGACGTCGGGATTGCGCATCATCTTGTACTGCGGCGTCTCCCAATCCTGAAACAGCAGAAAATTAAACCGCCGCACCTTATACGGACAGTTGTTCGAGCAATAACGCGTCCCCACGCAGCGGTTGTAGACCATATCGTTCAGGCCTTCGCTTGAGTGATTGGTCGCACCCACGGGGCAAACGACTTCGCAGGGGGCATTTTCACATTGCATGCACGGTACGGGCTGGAAAAACGCCTTGGGATTGTCGCGGTCGCCCTGGTAGTAGGCGTCGACGCGAATCCAGTGCATGTGGCGGCCGATGACAGTCTGCTCTTTGCCGACGACAGCGATATTGTTCTCCGACTGGCAGGCCAGCATACAGTTGTTGCAGCCCACGCAGGAGTTCAGATCGATCGCCATGCCCCACGCATAGTCTTCCTCTTTGTAGGGATAAGGCTTGTACAGCGTGAGTCCGGGCGCGGGCTCCTCCTCCTGAGCAAAGCCCGGCTCTTTGCGGTATTCCTCCAGTGTGGTCTCGCGCACCAGCGGACGATGGCCGCCATCGGGCGTGTCCATCGACTGGTAGCCCTGCGTGGAGGCTAGCTTGTAAGTGTCTCCGGTCTTGCGGATTTGCAGGCCGGTGGCGATCCACGGCGCGGCGGTTGTGCGCAGCGCGTAGGCATCGAAACCTTGCGCAGTCCCGACGCGGCCAGCGCGGGTGCGGCCGTAGCCTAACGTCACGGTGACGGAGTTGTCGGGATGGCCGGCTTGAATCCAGACCGGGCCGGTGACTTTCTTGCCGTTCAGCTCAAGCTCGACAACGTCTTCCACCTTGATCTGCAGCCGCTCGGCCATCTTGGGACCGATGAGCACGGCATTGTCCCAGGTGAGCTTTGTCATCGGCTTGGGGAGTTCCTGCAGCCAGCCGTTGTTAGAGAATTGCCCGTCGTAGATAGTGGGGTCGCGGCGGATGTTGAGCTCGATGGAATTCTCTTCGGTCTTAGCCTCAGAGCCAGGTATCACATGTTTCGCGCTAACCGATTTGGGAGCAAAGGTCGTGCCTTCGACCCATCCATCGTGTAGCGACTTGCGCCAGAACTGCTCGAAGTCAGCGCCCGAGTGTTGCTTTTGCCAATAAGCGCGCGTCAGATCATAGCCAGACGCATCCGCCTGACCGGCAAGCAATGCGACGAACTCCAATGCGCTCTTGCCTTGATAGAGCGGAGCGATCAGTGGCTGAATAATGCTGACGGTCCCGTCATAAGCGCGGGCATCTCCCCAGGCTTCCAGTTCATGCGTCTGATTGATGTGCCACTGACAGAGCTCTGCCGTTTCGTTCTGGTAAGGGCCGAGATGAACGCGTAGCGGAACTTTGCCGTTCTTGAGAACGTTCGCAAAATCCAGGTCAGCAGGCGCGTCGTAGGCCGGATTTCCGCCCAGTATGACGAGCAGATCGACCTTACCTGAGCTTATGTCGGCGACGAGCTCTTTGATCGATTCCTTCTGATTGACCGGATTCGCGTCGACGGGATCGGTATAGAAAACAGTTTTGCCGACATTGCCCGACTTTCCATTCATCTCATGGGCGACGGCATGGATCTCAGGGGGCAAGTGATCGCCGACGACAAAGATGCTGGAGCCCGGATGCGATTGCGTATCGGAGTCGAAGGCATCGTCGAATGCGCGGTTCGGCCAAAACATGTCGTTCATGAAGACGTTGGCGAACTCCGAGGCCCTAACCGGCAGCCGATGATCGGCCTTCGCGCCCGTCGTCGTTGGCGTGCTCTCGATCACGTACAGCCGGTTCATCTTGCCATCGGGATTGCGGCGCTTGGCGAAGTCGCGGATGTAGCGGACGTTTCCCGGAAAACCCGCATACAGGAAGTCGGCGTCGAGCGAGACGATTACGTCGGCCTTTTCGAAATCGTAGCGCGTCTCAACCGGCTGGCCGAAAGCCAGCTTCGCGCCTTCGAGCACGTTGTCGCGATTGACCGGTTCGTACACATGCCACTTCGCCTGCGGATAAATCTTCAGGAAGTTGCGCAGTTGATCGGCCAGCGTGGGCGAAGAAATGGTCGGCGTGAGGATGCGAATGCCCGCGCCTTGCAGCGCCTTCTGCGCGCTGAGCGGGCCGTGCAGCGCGGTCAGGAACGACTGCCAGGAGCGCTGGTCGCCCATCGACACCACGCTCTGCGAGCGGTCGGGATCGTACAGGCCGAGAACGTGAGCCTGCGCAAAAATATCGGTGCCGCCGAGCGACGCAGGATGCTTGTCGTTGCCTTCAATCTTTGTCGGACGACCGAGATGGCTCTCAACCAGCAGCGGGCTGGCGTATCCGCCGAGCGTCATCGCCGTGGCATAAAACTGCGGCCGGCCGGGAATCACGTCTTCAGGCTGGCGGACGTAGGGGACGATGGGTTCAAGCGGCAGCTTTACGCAGCCCGTCATTCCTGCAAGCGCCATGGAAGCGCCCATCACTTTGAGAAAGCCGCGCCGCGAAACGGAATCGACCCACTCGGACGCGCCCTTGGGGAATTCGCGGTGCAGGGCTTCCTGGAACGCGGGGCTGCCGGCAAGCTCTTCGAGGCTGCGCCAGTATTCCGGGCCGGCTTTCGTTTCGTTGGCCTCGTTGATTTGCGCGCGCAGAGTATCCAGATCGAGCTTGCCTTTTTTCGAAGGGCAAACGTCTTCGCGCCTAGTCTCCCGAACCGCGCGGCCGTCCTGTTCTTCCATCTTCATTATTGGTTCCACATCACACACTCTGTCATCCTGAGCGAAGCGGGAGTTCGCGAAGCAAAGTCTCGCGCAGTCGAAGGATCGCTATAAGCATGGCGACGACGACTCTTTAGGGATGCCTCGACTCCGAAGTTGCTTCGCTTCGCGAAGCAACCTCTACGCTCAGGATGACAAGTTCTCATAAATTCGTTCTTACCGGTGGCACGTGTTGCAACTCAAAATGTCTTTCACGCTGCGCACGTTGTATTTCTTCACCAGCGCCGCGCCCAGGTCGAGCTGATCGGTGAAACTCTCGCCATCCACCACCACCGGATGCGCGCTGGTGGGCTGCTGATACTGCATATTGAATACTTGATCCCGCGGCCGCAGATTCTTTTCCGGGGCGCGATGGCAACTCAGGCACCACTCCATCTGCAAACTCTCCTGCTGGTACATCAGCGGCATGCGGTCGACCGGGCCATGGCAGGTATTGCAACCCACACCTTTATTCACGTGAATGCTGTGGTTGAAATAAACGAAGTCGGGAAGCTGGTTGACTTGCGTCCATTGCAGCGACTGGCCGCTGCGGTAGCTGGCGCGGACCGGCTCCAGCAGTTGCGCGTTGGTCCAGATCTGCGAATGGCAGTTCATACAGGTCTTGGTAGGAGGAATTCCGGCGTAGCTGGAAACTTCCACCGAAGTGTGGCAGTAACGGCAATCGATGCCCAGGCCTGCGACGTGATGCTGATGGCTGAAGGGCACCGGCTGCGGCTTGCGCACTCCGGCATAGGTGATGTAAGGCGAGCGCTGCACCTCCATCGCCACCCAGCCAAGAGCGGCGATCACGAAGACCGCGCCAAAAATTGTCGCGCGGGACAATGTGTTCGTGCTGCGATGGAAGATCTGCGGCATGCTTACGTACGCGCTTCCGAACGTAACTCAGAACGCAAAATCAAAACCTAAAATAAAACGCAACTACCAGACCCAGGTTTCACCTGAGGAAAGCGATTAGGTTACGACGCCCAAAAAACACCCACTGAGTTTCTCTCGTCAGGTATGAGAACTGGAGATTATAAATATTTCGCGGAGCGTTGTCGCGCACTTTGGGGAAGATACGGTGGAAATGTCCCAAAATTGAACTGGCCGTAAAATATCCACCGGTTTTCAGGCCTACAGGTGCAGCGCGCCCTGTCGCCCTACCGCAGATTCATCACCAGCAGCTTGGGCTCGGTCATTTCCTCGATGGCATAGCGCAGGCCTTCGCGCCCCAGGCCAGAATCCTTCACGCCGCCGTAAGGCATCTGATCGATGCGGAATGAAGGGATATCGCCGGCGACGAGAGCGCCTACTTCGAGTTCGTCGTAGGCCTGGAACAGCAGTTTCACGTCGCGGGTGAACAGCCCGGCCTGCAGGCCGTAGTTGGATTGGTTGATGCGGCGCAGAGCTTCGTCAAAATTCTGGTAGGGCTCGACGGTCACGACCGGGCCGAAGATTTCCTGGCAATTTACTTTCATCTCCGGCTTGGTCCCGGTCAGCACCGTGGGTTCGACCATGGAACCTTTGCGTTTGCCGCCGCAAAGCAGCCGGGCGCCGGCGCGAACCGCCTCATCCACCCAGTTGATGACGCGGACGGCATCGCTCTCGCGGATCAGCGGGCCCAGGTCGGTTGACTCCTGCATGGGATCGCCGGTCTTCAACTTCTTCACGCCGTCGACCAGCAGCCCTGCGAACTCGCCGTAAACCGACTGCTCGACCAGTATGCGCTGCACCGAAATGCAAGTCTGGCCGGCATAGCCGAAGCCGCCGGAAATGCAGCGCTCGGCGGCATAGGCGAGATCGGCGTCGCTGTGGATGATGGCGCCGGCGTTGCCGCCCAGTTCGAGCGCGACTTTCTTTTTTCCGGCGCGGCGCTTGATGTCCCAACCTACGGGAACGCTCCCGGTAAAGCTGATCAGCTTGATGCGGTCATCGGTGACCAGCAGGCTGGCGTCGTCATTGGAAAGTGGCAGCACGTTCAGGCCGCCATCGGGCCAACCCGCCGCCTGCACACACTCCGCCAGAAGGAGCGAGCACAGGGGCGTTTGCGGCGCCGGCTTCAACACCATGGAGCAGCCCGCCGCAATCGCTGGGGCAACCTTGTGCGCCACCAGGTTCAGCGGGAAATTGAAGGGCGTGATGCCGGCGATGGGGCCGAGCGGAAAGCGCTTCACGATGCCCCAACGCCCGGCGGTGGATTGCTG
>Ga0302320_10024153_pt1 | contig 11883 bp, 3 predicted proteins | sample Bog_T0_3_FD_202130 | JGI IMG/M metagenome (GOLD analysis project Ga0302320, IMG submission 202130) | Peat permafrost microbial communities from Stordalen Mire near Abisko, Sweden - Bog_T0_3 | ecosystem: Environmental > Terrestrial > Soil > Wetlands > Peat | place: Sweden: Abisko, Stordalen Mire... | reverse complement strand
GCTCGGCTGGCTGGAGCAATATCACTTGAATGGCCCTTCTTTGCGCTACGAATTTGATCTTTCCCGCCTCTTCACCAAGGGCATGAATGACATGGCTGATTCGCAGCAGCCCGATGGCTTGGTTCCCAGTATCGCCCCGGAATATCCGGTGTTCCGTGATGGCTTCCGGGATTCGCCCGAGTGGGGCAGTGCGTTTGTGATCGTGCCCTGGCAACAGTACCAATTCACCGGCGACCGCGAACTGCTCTGTCGCTATTACGATGGAATGAAACGATACGTCGCCTACCTCGGCGCCAAATCGAGAAATAACCTCCTGGACTATGGACTCGGCGATTGGTACGACCTCGGGCCGAACCCGCCCGGCTACTCGCAACTGACCCCGGCCTCAGTAACCTCCTCGGCTTTCTATTTTTATGATACTTGGGTGCTGGCCCAAACCGCTGCGCTGTTGGACCGGTCTGATGACGCAAGAAAGTTCGCCGCCCAGGCTGGGGCCATCCGGTCCGCCTTCAACCGGAAATTTTTCAATTCCGCCAGTTCCCGCTATGCCAACGGTTCGCAATGCGCCAATGCCCTTCCGCTCGTGATGAATATCTGCGAGCCCGGAAATCGCCGCGCGGTGCTGGATGCCATTGTCTCTGACGTCCGCCAGCACGGCAATACGGCCGGTGACGTCGGCTACCGTTACCTGCTGCGCGCGCTCGCGGAAGGCGGTCGTTCCGATGTGATCTTTGACATGAACAACCAGTCATCCAGACCCGGTTACGGATATCAGTTGAAAATGGGCGCAACCAGTTTGACGGAAGCCTGGGACGCCAACCCTTCCGACTCCCAGAATCATTTCATGCTCGGCCAGATCATGGAATGGTTTTATGGCGACCTCGCCGGCATCTCCTCCGATCCCGCCGGCCCCGGTTTCAAGCGCATTATTATCCGCCCGCAGCCGGTCGGCGACCTTACCTGGGTGAAGGCATCCTACGACTCCACCCATGGCCGCATTGCCTCCGATTGGGAAAAAAATGGCGGCGCTTTCACTTTGCACCTCGAAGTTCCGGTGAACACCACCGCTACCGTATACCTGCCGGCACGCAATGCCGGCGCGGTTACGGAAGGCGGACGGCTGGCTTCCGAAGCGGCGTGTGTGCATTTTTTGCGGCAGGAAAATGATAAAGTAATCTATGAAGTAAACTCTGGTAAGTATGAATTCGTATCAAAATAATACTAATAAAAATAATAACAATAACCTATTCCGTTCTTTGTTCTCCCGTGGACTTACGCTCACGGCGATGTTTCTCTCACCCTCCCTCTTGGCCGGCGTTCTTGCCACCAATTTGCAATGCGGTTACTGGTCGGATCCGCTCGGCGTGGATGATCCCAACCCCCGTCTGAGCTGGCAGTTGCAGTCGGATACCGCAGGCCTGCGTTCGCAATCGCAGACCGCCTGCCGGGTTTTGGTGGCCAGTTCCACCAATCTTCTCGCCAATAATCAAGGTGACCTCTGGGACAGTGGCCAGACGAACCTTTCCGCGCCAACCGTTGCCTATGGCGGAACCCCCCTGGCTTCAGAGCAACAGGCTTTCTGGAAGGTCCAGGTGTGGGATCAGAACAGCCAGTCGACCGGCTGGAGTTCGCCGGCCTCTTGGACCATGGGTTTGCTCAGTTCCACCAACTGGCAGGGACACTGGATCTGCGCCTCCCCCGCCCAGGCCAATCTGCCGATTTTCCTCCGGCAATTCACGGTTCAGCCCGGCTTGCAACGGGCGGTGATCTCGATCTGCGGCCTGGGACAGTATGAATTGTCCGCCAACGGCGCGAAAGTCGGCAATGCCTTGCTGGCCGGCGGCTGGAGCATGTATCCCAAGACCTGTCTTTACGACACCATCGATATTACTTCCTATCTCACCAATGGAGCCAATTCGCTGGGCGTGATGCTGGGTAACGGCATGTATAATATTCCCAACAGTTCCCGCTATGCCAAGTTCACCGGTTCCTTCGGACCGCCCCGGCTCATTGCGCAAATTCATTTGTTCTATGCCAGCTCCAACCAGGTTATTGCCACGGATACCAACTGGGTCACCACGTCCGGCCCGATCACCTTCTCCAGCGTTTATGGTGGCGAGGACCATGACGCCCGACTCCTGCCCTCCGGCTGGAGTCAGGCGGGCTTCAATGCCGCTACCTGGACTACCCCCGTTCTGACCAATGGCCCGGGCGGAACGCTGCGCGGGCAGTCGCACGAAGCGCCACCCATTCAAGCTACCCAAACGCTCCAGCCGGTTGCTGTCAATGCTCTCTCCTCCAGCACAATTGTTTACGATTTGGGGCAAAATGCCGCGCTTATCCCGACTCTCACCACTCACGGACAGGCCGGTTCCGTGGTGCAAATCACCCCGGCGGAAACCATCAATTCCGACGGCTCGATCAACCGCAATTCCGTCGGCGGCGGCTCTGCTTACTGGAAATACACCCTTGCCGGCACCGGCAGTGAAACTTGGAACCCCCGCTTCTTCTATCACGGTTGCCGCTATCTCCAGGTGCAATTGACGGCCGCCTCCGGTTCCACCCAGCTCCCCGTGGTGGATAACCTGCAGGGTGTGGTGGTCCAAAGCGTGGTTCCCGCCGTTGGCAATTTTGCCTGTTCCATTCCCCTTTTCAACCAGACGGAGACTTTAATCCGCTGGGCTCAGCGCAACAATCTCATCAGCATCCTCACCGATTGCCCCCACCGCGAACGGCTGGGCTGGCTGGAGGAGGCGCACCTGAACGGCCCCTCGCTGCGCTATGAGTTTGACATGGACAAATTTACGCGCTGTTCCGAGGATGCCATGTCGGATTCGCAATTAAGCAACGGCTTGGTGCCTGATATCGCCCCGGAATTGACCGTCTTCAGCGGGGCCTTTCGCGATTCACCCGAATGGGGCAGTTCCGTCATTCTCGTTCCCTGGCAGCAGTACCAGTTCACCGGGGACGACGCGTTGCTCCGCGGTTATTATGGCGCCATGACTAATTATCTGGCTTACCTGACAACCCAGTCCTCCGGTTACCTCCTGATGTATGGTCTGGGTGATTGGTATGATATCGGGTCCGGCGCCGAAGGGTATGAGCAGCTGACGCCGCTGGGGGTTACCGCCTCCGCCTATTATTATCAGGATGCGCAGACCCTTGCCCAGATCGCTGCCGAAATCGGAAATGCCGGTGATGCCGCCAAATTCGGCAGCCTGGCCACCAACATTGCGGCCGCCTTCAATAGCTACTTCTACGCAACTGCCAACGGCTTTTATGCCTCGGGCTCCCAGACGGCCCAGGCCATGCCCTTGGAACTGGGCATGGTCAGTGCGAACAATCAACCCTCGGTGCTGGCCACTCTGGTCGCCAATGTCGCGGCACAGGGCTCAACCAGCGGCGAGGTTGGTCATCGCTATCTCCTTCGCGCCCTGTCCGATGCCGGGCGTTCTGACCTCGTTTTCAACATGAACAATCTTACCAATTATGGCCCCAACACCGGCGGGTACGGCTACATGTTGAGCCAGGGAGCCACTTCTGCCACCGAGGGTTGGAATGCGGATCCGGGCGATTCGCTCGACCATTTCATGTGGGGACAAATCATTGAGTGGTTCTACCATGATCTGGCCGGAATTCAATCCGATCCGTCCGCACCCGGTTTTAAGAATGTGATCATCAAGCCGGCCCTGGTTGGCAATGTTACCTGGGTTAACGCCGGTTATAATTCCGTTCTCGGACCGGTCAGCAGCGGTTGGACCCTCACGAATAATCAGGCGACCTTGAATGTCGTCATCCCCCCCGGCGCCACTGGCAGGATTTATTTGCCCACCCTGGGCACGGACACGAACAATCTGTCGGTTCAGGAGAGCGGCGTGACAATTCTGCAGTCCGGCCTGGTTGCCGGCACCTCCCCCGGGGTGGTGTTCGCTGACCTCGAAGCCACGGCCGGCCAATCGTATGCCGTTTGGATTGTCGGTTCCGGCAGTTACCAGTTCAGCTACACGGTCTACCCCGCTCCCACCGGGTTGGCTGCCAGGGGCAGCACCAATCAGGTGGCCCTGGCTTGGAATCCCATGGCCGGCGTCACCGGCTATAACCTAAAACGCGCCGTCAAGTCCGGCGGCCCCTACCGCGTTATCGCCAGCGGCGTGACCGGGACGAACTACACGGATGTGACGGTGGCGGACGGTAACACCTACTACTATGTGGTCTCGGCGGTCTGGCCGAATGGCGAAAGTCTTAATTCTTTCGAAGTCAGCGCCATTCCGGTCCAGCCCTCACTGGTGGCGAATAATGGGTTTGAAACCCCCGGCGTCGGCACCTTTCAATATGGTCCTTCCGGCGCATCCTGGACTTTTTCGGCGCAATCCGGCGCCAATGGTTCGGGCATCGCCGCCAATAATAGTTATTTCACCCAGGCAAACCCGGATGCTCCCCAAGGCACCCAGGTGGCTTTCCTGCAGGGCAATGGCTCGATTTCACAGTCGGTTGGCAGCTTTACGCCCGGCTCCAACTACGTGGTGACATTCTCCGCCGCGCTGCGCAACTACCAGTTGTCAACTGTCGGCCAGACGTGGAGCGTGACGATTGATGGCAACGCCATCGCCACCTTCGCCCCGCCCGTCAGTGCGACGAGCTATGTGACTTACACCGCCAGTTTCACCGCCACCGCCACCAATCACACCCTGGGCTTTGTTGGCACCGACGTTTCTGGCGGCGACTATACTGTGTTCATCGATAATGTTCAAATAAGTCCGCTGGCCTCGGCTCTCCCCGCCCCCAGCGGGCTGGCCGCCAACGCCGGCAACGGCCAGGTGGCCCTGGCCTGGAACCCGGCCTCGAATGCCACTTGCTATAATATGAAGCGCGCCTCAAGCTACGCGGGAACCTATCAGGTGGTTGGCAGTGGCGTTGCCAGCACGAAGTTCACCGATGTCACCGTGACCAATGGCGGCACTTATTACTATGTTGTCTCTGCGGTCACCCCGGTCGGCGAAAGTCTTAATTCTTACCAAGTCAGCGCCAACCCGAGCCAGCCCACCTTGGTGGCGGATTTCGGGTTTGAATCCCCCAACCTCGGCGGCGGTTATCAATATAACCCCTCCGGCGTGGCCTGGACATTTACCGCACAGTCCGGCGCCAATGGTTCGGGCATCGCCGCCAACGGGAGTGCTTTCACCAGTGGAAATGCCAATGCGCCGCAGGGCACCCAGGTGGCCGTCCTGCAGAGCAAGTCCACGATTTCCCAAGCCATCAATGGCTTTATTCCCGGGGCCAATTATGTGGTGTCTTTCGATGCCGCGCTCAGGAATTACCAGTTGTCAAACGGTGGACAGACGTGGAACGTCACCATCGATGGCAATGTGATCGCCAGTTTTGCCCCGCCGACCACCGCCACGAATTATTTGAATTACACCGCCAGTTTTACCGCGACCGCGACGAATCATACGCTCGCCTTCGTGGGTACGGACATACATGGCAACGACAACACCGTGTTTATTGACGACGTACTGGTGGGCCAGGTCGTTCCCGCGGCTCCCGCCGGCCTGACGGCAACCGCCGGCAATGGTTTTGTGTCGTTGGTTTGGAATGCCTCATCCAGCGCCGAGAGCTACAACCTCAAACGCTCTCTGGCGAACGGAAGCTATGCCACTCTGACCACCACCACCGCGACCAATTTCACGGACGTCGGTGTGATCGGCCAGAGGACCTATTATTACGTTGTCTCAGCAATCAATGCCTCCGGCGAAGGCACCAACTCTCCAGTCGTCACGGCCATGCCGCTGCTGGCCACGAATTCAGTGCCGCTGGGATGTCAAGTGAGCGGTGGGCTACTGCAATTTTCCTGGCCGATAAACCACACCGGCTGGGCCTTGCAGATGCAGACGAATACGCTCGATTCGGGTCTCAGCACCAACTGGGTGGTGGTGCCGGGTTCCACCCTTACCAATCAATTCAGCGTTCCGATCGACCCGGACAACGGCGGCGTTTTTCTCCGCCTGTCCCTTCCCTGAGTTCATGAATTGACCATTTATCACTCTTAATTCTCACCGGGCCTCCTTCCACGAATTGTGGTTGGAGGCCTCCTGTTTAAAGTTCGGACGTACGCGGCGCCCGGTGCTTGGTGGCCGAAAAGCAGCGAACCCTTGGTCACTTCCTTTCCGATTTAATCCCGGTTCACGGGGAACGCTGCCTGGCCGGCTTTGGAGCAGTGTCACCCGCGTCGATATCCGGCGAGGCGGTGCGGATGCTTTTGTATTCCATGCTGGACCCGTCTTCCGGCAGTTCCGGACCGGCGTAAACCACCGCGAGTTCGGCCAGGGCGGCGGAACGGTCGGCCCCAAAACCCGTGGGGCTGGTAAACTTGATGTACTGCGCGGTGGACTTGGCGAACGAAATTTTCTGCTGGTCAAATGTGGAAGCGAGCTGGCCGCTGGCGACTTCCTGCCAGTTCGTGCGGTCGTCGCTGAGGTCGAGTCTAAATTCGCGCAGGTCGCCCTGATGTTCCCGCTGATTCTGGCGCGGCATTAAAACGAGGCCGTTCATGGCCACCGGCTGCGGAAAGGAGATGATAATCTCATGCGGCGGTTTCGGTCCGTTGCCGCGGCTGTCGGCGCTGGACCAGAACGTGTTCGGGTCGCCATCAATCAATTCGTTTGCCCGGTGGCCATCGGCGGTGGCGGTGGCGCCCAGCCGGTGCATGAGCCGGGTGTCAAAGTGCAGGTTCGTAAAGTCCGCCAGCGAAATTTCCGTTTGGGGACGGAATTTATCGCCCGCCATATAATCGAGCAACGAGCGGCGCAGTTGTTGCGCCACGGGGTTTGCGGCTTCGCTCAGGTCGACGGAACAAACGATCAGTTTGCCGGCCCCGACCCCGGCTTCAAATATGAGGCCGAGCTTGTAGTTCCGGTTCCAGTCGTCAATCGCCGACACGATTGGCGCCAGGCCGCGCGGCAGTTGGTCGAGATTGACCGCGCGGGTGTCATGCAGCAGTTCGGTCCATTGCCAGTCGCAGTTGGCTTCGGTGGGGAATTCGGCGAGGGCAGGCGAGTTGGTGTCGCACCACAGCCCGAGCATCCGGCTCCAGGTCGGCCCCATCAGCGCATTCCAGAAAACGGGCACGTGCGCCAGCGGCGGGCTGCTCCAATCCAAATCGGCGTTGCGAGGCACGAATAATACCTCGCCTCCCGCCAACAACCTTTTCCCGGCCTCGTCCAATGAACTCGTTAGGAGAATCCCCGCCGGTACCACGACGGAGATTTTTGCCGGGTAGAGCCAGAAGTTCCACTCGTTCATGACCGGCGAGCCCCCTCCGATGATCACGCGCAGGCGATATTGGGCTGGCGCGGGCAGTTTGGACAAGTCCGTTGTGATTATGCCGAGCGGATAATTTTTGCCGATCGGGATGTGGGTCGCCGCGAACCGGCCCCGGGCCATCACTTCGTTGGCCGGATTTGCGATTTCCCAGTCTGCCGTCGTGAGTTCCAGCGGCGCGTCGCCGAAGTGCGCCACCTCCACCGGCACCGAGAAGGAATCCGCCGTGGTGAAAGTCCGGCGGGTCAGGCGCGCCAGCGGCACGGTTTGCTGGCAGAACTCGGTGAACTCGCTTGTGGTTGCATAGCCTTTGGCTTCCCAAAACGGATCGAGCAGCCCAACGAGCGCGGTGCCCTGGCCGGTGTAATCGTGGAGGTCGAGCAGTTGAAATCCCGACATACCGGGCGTGCGCAGGTTGGCTTCGATTTCTTCCTTGTAGCAGGCCAGCTGGAACCGGCCGGATGCCCGCGCAAAGTTTTGGTTGTTCTCCAGTAATCCGTGCGCCGCGGCGGAGTCCCGGAAGATTTCATAATTCCCCGGCCGCATGAATCCCGTGAATTTTTTAATGACCTCGAAATCCGGATACGCCACCCACTGGCCGACTTCATGGCCAATGACTGGCACCGCCACGCCCGCGACGGCATCGCCATAATCGCTTCCGAACCAGCCATGTTCGCCGCGCACATGCTTCGACCCAATCCGTCCGACAACCAGGTAATCCGCGCCGCCATTGAGCGGTTGGTCGGGCGAATCGATCAGTGACCAACCGGTGTCGGGCGTGTAGAGGTGGCGCGGATCCTCGGCGCGGAAATGTTTGACCCATTTGGAGAGGGACGGCTGCCAATTGCCGTGGGCCTCATTCATTGCAGAAATGAGCATCAGCGATGGATGATTGCCGAAGTCGCGGAGGATGCGTTCGGTTTCATCATACAGCATGGCCTCCATTCGGCTGCCAGGACTGATCTCATTCCACATGCCGCATTCGACTTGCAGGTAAAAGCCGAGTTCATCCGCCGCCGTAAAGGCGGCTTCCGGCGGACACCAGGAATGAAACCGGAGGTGGTTCAAACCATGATTTTTGCAGGTCCGAACGATCTTATTCCATGATTCAACGTCCGTCGGTGGATAGCCCGTCAGGGGAAAATCGCCGCCGAAATGGGTGCCACGAAAGTAAATGGGATGGCCGTTCAGGATGAATTGATTGCCGTCAGTGTGAAAATCGCGCAGGCCAAAAGTGAACTCTTTCGCCTCCTGCCATGGTCCGCCCTGGTCCTGCGTCAAGACCAAAGTCTTCGTGACCAAAGCCGGGTGAAATTCATCCCACAGATTGGTGTCCTGTCCCAGGCCAAAGGTGATTTGACCGGTTCCACCGGTGGCTTCCCAATGAATCGGAACGCTCGAAGCGTTGGATACCCCATTGGATGGCCAATGGTCCACTACCGTCAGGGAGCCTGTGCCCGCGTTGCCGGTCGCATTGTGAATGTCGGCGGTTACCAGAACCGTGGCATTTGACAAGTTGGGAAAAATCCGCACCTGATCCAGCCATACGGGTGGCATTGCCCGCAATTCAATCTTCCCGACAATGCCGTTCCAGGCGTCGTCAAGCGAATCAGAAACACTATGGGCGTCCGGGCGATACGGCAGAATCATGCGATTATCCACGCGAATCGTCAGACGATGCTTCCCGGTTGCCATAAGTCCGAGGTCGTACTCGTGGGGAGTGCACAGACTGATGTCCGAGCCGATTTCCCGGTCATCCAGCCAGACCGTGGATTTCCAGTGAGGCCGTTCCAAGAACAGCATGACGCGTTTGCCATTCCAATCAGCCGGGATTGCCAGGTCGCGCTGATACCATGCAGGTCCAACGTAATGCCGCGGCGGTTGGCAGAGAAACGGTACCTTCACGCTGCCCGCATTTGTATACGCGGCGTAAGCGGATCGCTGAAACCAGAAATGGTCGTACAGCGACAGCACCCAAGGCGTGTGGATGCTGATTTCGTCCCCATAACCCTGCGCCTCAAGGATGCCCGGCAGGTTGATTTTGTCCGGCAAGGTTTGGTTGAACCAACCTGCGTTCGTGCCCGCATCGTTCCGGTCGAGGGCAAACCGCCATTGGCCGGCGAGCGGCAGGGTTTCGTCCGCGCGCAAGGTGATGGTTGCCAGCCAAAAGGCCGTGGCCAGTATAAAATGAAGGGTGCGATGCATGTTTGTTTGGTTGTGATATCAGGTTAGACGGGATTCAGGCCAGACTGAATCGCCAAATCTGGTGATTTCTTGTTAGCCTTACGTCGGCCGTGCCCTATACTGGCCGGGCCCGATTTTGTGGCCATGAGCATGAAAACATTCGCGACCTTTGCCTGCGGCTTTTTGCTGTTGATGATCATCCGTTGCACGGCCGGCGGCGAACCGGCCCCGGCGGAGACGAATCTGCCGCCGCGTGTGCCAGCATTTTCCGTGGGATACATGGACCGCGCCATCGACCCGGCAGCGGACTTCTATCAATTCGCCGACGGGCAATGGCTGAAGGATAATCCGGTGCCGGCCGACAAGTCGCGCTGGGCGTCGTTTTCGCAGATTGCGGAAAGGAACTGGTACTTGATCCATGGCATTCTTGACACGGCTGCCGAGCTGAGCCACTCGCTGCCGCGGCACTCACCCCGTCGCGAAGTCGGTGATTTCTATGCCTCGGTGATGGATACCAACCGGATTGAAAAACTGGGCCTCCAACCCGTTGCCGGCGACCTGCAACAAATTGACCGGCTCCGGTCACCCCAAGACCTGTTCCGATTGCTGGCGAATTTCCATCAGCGCGGCATTAATGGCATCTTTGACGTGAGCTTTGGCCCGGATGACAAGAACAGTTCCGTCTATGCTGTGGAACTGAGTCAGAGCGGCCTTTCCCTGCCGGATCGGGATTATTATCTCAAAGACAGCTTTGCCGGCAAGCTCAAGCTCTACCACGCGCATCTGGAAAAGATGTTCTCCCTGCTTGGCGAAGCGTCGGGCGAGGCGGCCACCAACGCCGATACGGTGATCGCCCTGGAAACGGAACTGGCCAAGGCCAGCCGGACGCGGGTGGAACTGCGCGATCCCGACAAGAATTACAACAAATTTTCGCGTGACGAATTCGCCGCCAAAACCCCGGCACTCTTATGGAACGCCTATTTTGAGGACCGCAAACTGGCGCCGCCGGCCTATGAAATTGTCGGCCAGCCGGAATTTTTTACCGCGGTGAATGCCCTGGTTCAGACCCATCCGATGGCGGATTGGAAAATCTATCTGCGCTGGCATCTATTGCATGCCAGCGCGCCGTATTTGCCGGCCGCTTTTGAACAGGAAAACTTTGATTTTTATGGCCGAACCTTGAGTGGCCAGCCGGAACAGGAACCGCGCTGGAAACGGGCGGTCCATATCGTGGACGGCAACATTGGGGAAGCGCTCGGCCAGCTTTATGTGGAACAATACTTTCCGCCCGCAGCCCGGGCGCGGATGAACGAGCTGGTCGAGAACTTGAAGGCGGTGTTTCACGACCGGCTGGAGCGGGTTTCCTGGATGACCGATGCCACCCGCGAAAAGGCGCTCGCCAAGTTCAAGCGCTTTACCCAAAAAATTGGTTATCCGGACAAATTCCGCGATTATTCGGCCATTGAAATCCGGCGCGATGATTTGCTGGGCAACGTCCGTCGCGCTGCAATCTTCGAATCCCGCCGTGAAATCGCCCGCGTGGGCAAAACCGTGGATCGCAGCGAATGGCAGATGACCCCCGAGACGGTCAATGCCTACTTCAACCCGCTACAAAATGAGATCGTCTTTCCGGCGGGGATCCTGCAGCCGCCGTTCTTCGATATCACCATGGATGACGCTGTCAACTACGGCGGGATCGGCGTGGTCATTGGGCATGAAATGACCCATGGTTACGACGACGAGGGGCGCAAATACGATGCCGAGGGCAACTTGAACGACTGGTGGACGGACGCCGACGCCAAGGCCTTTGATGCCCGCGCCCAACGGGTCGTGGATGAATACAGCCGATTTGAGGCGTTGCCGGGGTTGCACGTGAACGGCAAATTGACCCTCGGCGAAAATCTCGCCGATCTCGGCGGGGTGCATATTGCTTACGAAGCCTTGGAACGGGCGCTGGCCAGGGATCCGTCCCAACGCAGGACCATTGACGGTTTCACCCCCGAGCAGCGATTCTTCATCTCCTTCGCGCAGATCTGGCGCACGAACATCCGGGACGCGGAAGCCCAGCGGTTGATCACGGTGGACCCGCATTCACCCGGTCGTTTCCGGGCCTATGGACCGCTCCTCAACGTGGCGGAATTCTACCAGGCCTTTGCCATCAAGCCGGGCAGTCCCATGTGGCTTCCCCCGGAACAACGGGCGGAAATTTGGTGATCAATACGGAAGAACGCATTTACTTCGCTATCATCCCCGTCTGGCGCGCATAATTAAAGATGCCGCCGGCATCCACCACCGGGCGGACATCCCCCAGCGGTTTGAAGGCATAAACCTTGCCGCTGGCCTTGGACGTGACCGTGCATTGATCGATATCGACAGTCACCA
>Ga0302320_10024152_pt1 | contig 11883 bp, 11 predicted proteins | sample Bog_T0_3_FD_202130 | JGI IMG/M metagenome (GOLD analysis project Ga0302320, IMG submission 202130) | Peat permafrost microbial communities from Stordalen Mire near Abisko, Sweden - Bog_T0_3 | ecosystem: Environmental > Terrestrial > Soil > Wetlands > Peat | place: Sweden: Abisko, Stordalen Mire... | reverse complement strand
CGCCGCGCAGAGAAACGCGGAAAGACCTTGCCCCCACTCTTAGCGCGCGCACTCATGGCGGTGGCGGACTCGGAACCGACTTCGATCTCGATGGCGGCCTGATCGGCGACCTTGCGTTTGGCGGCAACAACACCTCCGGCCCAATCGATGTCTCAACCGCAGCGAATGCCTGCGCTACCGCCTCTGGGCGCATCGACTTCGAGACCGAGACATTCATCGTGCATTCGCTTTCCTCCGAGGGGTTCGACGCGAGCGAAGACGGCACGGGACGCGGCGTGCCACTGATCTCAGAAACCTTGAGTACACGCTATGGAGACGCTTCGGACCGGGATCTTCCCGACAACTCCGCAATCCTACCCGTAGCCTTCAATCTGCGCGGGCGCGAGGGTGGAGCGATGCCCGAGGTTTCCGAAAGCGCGAGCCTGCGTGCATCCGCCGGAGGAAGCACCAACAGTTATATTGCCTTTTCCGCAAAGGGTCACGGAGCCGATGCCGATGAGGTCGCGCCCACGCTCCGGGGAATGGGACATGACGCCAGTCATGCCAATGGCGGCGGGCAACTCGCTATCGCATTTACGCTTCATGGCAGCGATGGCACAGCGACTATAGCCTCATCCACGGACGTTGCAGGAAGTCTGCGGACGCGTGCTCCAGGCAGCATCGAGAACAGCTCGACCACTGCGGTTTTGCAGGAACAATCCGTAGCCTCACCACAGCCTGATTCTTGCAGTAAGCAGGTCGATAGCTCCGACGCCAGCAGTGGGTCTCCCAATCTCTTACATACGCCGATGGCCGTGCGCCGTCTGACTCCACGCGAGTGCGAGCGCCTGCAAGGATTCCCCGACGATTACACATTAGTCGAGTACCGCGGCAAACTCGCTGCCGATGGCCCCCGCTACAGATCACTTGGAAATTCGATGGCAGTCCCAGTCATGCGCTGGATAGGAGAGCGCATCGCCGCGGTTGATGCCATCCTCCGTGATGGTTCCGGCGTCAGGAGGCGGCCATGAGGCAGCGCAGGATCGTTACCCTATTGTGGAGCCACACCTCCCAGTTGCACGGAGATCATGGACGCTTCTTGTCCTCAACGATCCGGCGCACAAACGAGGAAGCTCTCATTCGACCTCCACACAATTCTTCTCAGGGCAGTTCCGCGCGTAGTCAGCGGGTAATCAGAGCCGAGCTTTGCGGGCGGTGCGGTTGGCCCACTCTCTGCTTGTTGAGCGGGATACATGGCCAACAACAAGGAAGTTCCGCCGCTGCTTCGTTGCGGACGCGTCCATTTGCAAGCACCCTTCAGATGATCGTTGCCATAGAGCGCCAATTCTCCTGCATTTTCCCTGCTCACCCTCGGTCACTCGCTTCGGTGCTTATCCCGCGCCCTGCGGCACTTCGGGTTCTGCTTTTCCTGGACTCCTCCCCCAACCAGATGCGTTGGGTCCCCACTCCAGAAAATGCACCCTCGGCACTTGGGAGCGAGGCACACTCGCGTCGCTTCGCGCAAGAGTGTCCCGAGGCTAATCCGGGCAAATACAACAAGGAGAAATGACATGGCACTCTACACCAACAACGTGACTCTGAAGGGCTTCCTGGGTAAGGACGCCGAGACCATCGCAACCAAGCAGGGACGGAGCCTCACAGTTCTGTCGCTGGCCACCAAGTCCGGCTACAAGGACAAGCAGAAGAACGAGTGGGTCAACCACACCGAGTGGCACCGCATCGTCGCTTTCGGCACACCCGCCGACTACGCGAAGAACCTGAAGAAAGGCGAGTACGTGGAGGTCGAAGGCGAACTGCGTTCGACCGAGCGCGAAGTGGAGATCATCAAGGACAAGAAGAAGACGAAGACCACGACGCGCAACTGGGAGGTGCGAGCCAGCAAGGTGACCAAGCTGGCGCCTCCCAAGACCGGCGAGAACCAGGACGCCGAATCCATCACAGAGGAGGACGCGGCTTAGGCCGCGTTCCCCCTCGGGGAGGTGACTGATGGAACTTTTTGCGAACAACGTAATCTTGCGCGGGTTCCTCGGCAGAGATGCCGAGGCTCCCTCATCGGATGGCATCACTGACGACGCTTATGCTGTGCTCACTCTGTGCATTGAATCAGGCGTATGGTGGCGGCCTTCGAACGAATGGATCTCCCGCACTGCCTGGTATCGCGTGATCTGCCCAGGACCGTTCTTCTGCGGCTTCACGCGTGGCATGAAGCAAGGGGATTATATCGAGGTCGATGGACAGCTCGCGATTCACCATTATGCCTCGCTGAATCTTACGAATCCGGTCATCGAGATCCACGCAACACAGATTCGCAGGCTGGAGATTCCAGTTGTCGGAGTCATTGAAAAGTACGACGGCTGATGCCGTTGTGCTTTTCCTCGCGGAGAGGTTAACACCTCTCCGCATTTGTTCTGATTTTGCTCCGCGCTTCTTCTCTGCGAGTAGTCCGCAGAACCAAGCTCTTTCGAGGTGGATTCATGAATCAGATCGCAGTCAACTTTCTAACTCGCAGTTTCTCATCAAGCGAAACGATTGCACTCCTGCTGCGCCGGGAAGATGCGCCCCGTCCACAGCAGCGCGTGGTCACGCTCGAACAAGTTCTCTCGCCTCGCTATATGGCTTGGCTCACCTTTGAAAACGACAATGGCGCGAACATCTATGTCTCCGCCAACCCTCTTCGTGCGGGCAGTAGGAAGCGCACCAAAGAATGCGTAGCTTCTGTCCGGCATCTCTATATCGATATAGACGAGGAAGGCGACGCCCGACTCGCTGCGCTGCGGGCGTCGGATGCTGTTCCTGCCCCAACCGCGATCATTTCAACATCGCCCGGCAAATACCAGGCGCTCTGGAGAGTCGCTGGCTTCGATTTCGAACATCAGGAACAGACCCTCAAGCTGATCGCCCAAGCCTTCGGCGGCGATCCGGCTTGCACGGACCGTAACCGGGTGCTGCGCATTCCCGGTTTCTTGAATTGCAAGTATTCACCTGCTCATCCTGTCGCGGTCGAATACCCTGCTGACGCGACCTACGGCCCAAGCGATTTCCAGCTTGAAGAAGTCGCCGATTCTTCCGTGCTGCCGCAGCGCGGAGACGCACGGAAATCTCCCTCCGGCAAGCACTCGCATTCGGAAGCAGATTGGGCCTGGGTTTGCGCGCAGCTTACCCATGGCCGGGATGCCACGAAGCTGACGCACGAACTGGCAACTCAGCGCTCCGATAAGGGCGACCCGTTCTACTACGCAAGGAGGACCGTCGATGTTGCCTCGGCCTGCCTTTGGTTGGCCAGTGGCATCCCCATCGACGACGTCATCACCATGCTCGAAGTTCGCCGCCGCTTCGAGATTCCCGCTGCACTTTGCTCCGCTCGTGCGTGGGAGATTGCGGCCACAGCCCAACGCATGATTGCCCGTCGAAAGGCGGTCTGATTCCACAGCTCAAGGAGGAATGATATGCCACTGCTTGAAGTCGTCCAAACCCGCTACGTTAGCGCCTCGATTCGATTGACTGATTCGACTGCATTGCAACTCGATCAGTACGCCGCGTTTATTCACGCTTCAGCCGATGAAGTAATTGATCAGGCGCTTGCCTATGTCTTCTCGAAAGACCGCGACTTCCAGGAGTACCTTCGCACTCCTGAAGCGCAGCGCATCACGCCCACGCTGCGTGTGCGTCGGCCACCCGCCAATGAGCCAGCCGAACCGTCTCGAAGAAAGCCGGTTTCGGTGGCGCAATCAGCGTCCCAAACAGCGGCAGCGGTGGCGGGATCGAAGGCATGATCCCACGCCAACATGGGTGGCAAAGCCACTACGGTGCTACGCACCGGAAGAATTTAGACACTCCACCCCTGCCAGGGTGGTGTGTCGCAGCGCTGGGTAGACAAGAGTCTACCGCGCTGACGTTTAACAGGTTCTCAGCACTCGGTAGACAATAGGCTACTTCGCGTCTCCTATTGTCTACCGGCCAAGGAGTCGATATGCCGGAACACACACAGCTATCTCCCATTGATTTTGAAACCCGTGCAAGCCGTTCCCTTGGGCGCGCTGGAAGAACGTATGTCGCCAGCGCAAAGGTCACGCGCCAAGAACAAATTGAATTGGAACGGAAAGCACGCGCAGAAGGCAAAGCCCTCAGTGAATGGGCACGCGATGTTTTACTGCGCGAGGCGAGGCGCTCCGATAGCGATGCTGTCTTCACGGAGATCGTCGCCACTCGGATGCTTTTGGTCAACCTCATCAAGCCACTCATCCTTGGCAAGCCGGTCACGACGGAATGGATCACCGAGGCCATGAGTGCCGTGCGCCGCGAGAAACGCCGGGCCGCGCAGGAGGTCATGCAACAGTACACGGACGACGCCAAAGGAGGGCGATGATATGGCTACGCACTGGGGACGCAAGGAAACGATCATTTGGCCGCCGCACGTTCCGTTGATGAGCTATTCGGCGGTGGCGGTGGCGCTACTTTTCACCTGCCTTCTGCTCTGGCAGCGGGTCCGCTTCGCGATGCCGCCGCTCGAACAGACATACATCGGGGACTACATGCGCGCCCAGGCCGGGGCTGTCTTTCATCTGAGCGGCAGCTATCGGCTCGTTTACCTGGGTGGCGGAAAAGCCAAACCCCGTCTAGCTTTTCCGTTCGACTTCACACGAGGCAGCATGACGCTTCCCAGTGGGAAATCTGCGCCCTTCGCGCTGGCGGACCTTGCGCGCTCTGAGGGGTACGAGTTTCCCTTCCTGGGGCCAACTCGGAAGTATACCGACGCCTCGATGTACCGCTGGCTGCATGACGTTGTTTTCGACCGTAAGAGCCTGCTGGTGATCTTCGCCGCACGCCTCATCGGTGGCGGCCTCATCCTCGTTGCGCTGCTTGCGCTGGCTGTCCCCCAAGACATCAAGCGTTTCCGGCAGATGAAATATGGCCGTGTTCTGCGCGGTCCGCTCATGCTTACGCCGAATCAATTCAACAGGGCTGCGAAGGGGAAAGGCGTCGGTTTCGTGACGACCGAATCGCGCCGGATGATGCGAATTCCTCAGCGCAAAGAGGCGCAGCACATCCAGATCATGGGCGATACGGGTGCCGGAAAAACCCAGCTCATCATGCAAATCCTGCGCCAGATCAGGGACCGGAAGGACTCGGCCATCGTCTACGATCCGGCCTGCGAATACATCCAGAGATTCTTCAATAAAGATCGCGGCGACATCGTGCTCAACCCGCTCGATGACCGCTGCCCGTACTGGGGACCGGCGCAAGAGATGGAATCGAATGCCGAGGCAGACGCCATTGCAGCCTCGCTCTATCAGCGGAAAACCGACGTGATTGACGAATTCTTTCACGACACGCCTGCCCAGATATTCGCCCACCTGCTGAAACTCGGGCCTACGCCGCACCAACTTGCCGCATGGATGGCGAGCGATGCGGAATTGCTGAAGCGAGTCCAGGGAACAGAGATGGCCTTCTATATTGATAAGAAGGCCGGGCCACAGCGGGCCGGTGTTCTATCCTCTCTGACTCTTGTGGCGAAGAGCTTTCGGCTCTTGCCGGAGAAAGATGAGAACCGGCCTGTCTGGAACGCCCGCACCTGGGCAAAGAAACGGCAGGGATGGATCTTCATTACCTCGCGTCCAGCGGAGCGGGACACGTTGCGTCCCCTGCATTCGCTCTGGATCGATCTGCTGGTTATGCGCCTGTTGAGTGCGCCGCAGCCGGGACAACGCCCGGTGTGGTTTGTGATCGATGAGCTGGCGAGTTTACAGAAGTTGCCACAGCTTCACACGGCGATAACAGAAAATAGGAAGAGCAAAAACCCGCTCGTGTTGGGCTTCCAGGGCAAGGCGCAGCTTGAAGTCACCTATGGCCATCTGGCCGAGGTGATGCTCTCGCAACCGGCCACGAAAATCTTCATGAAGACCACCGAACCGAAGGCGGCCGAGTGGATCTCGGAGACAATCGGCAAGGTCGAAATCGAGCGGCTTAAAGAGACCAAGTTCGACGGAACCAGGTCTGGCAAGAACTTCACCGTGGAACGCCAGATCGAGCCGCTGGTCATGGGTTCGGAAATCGCCGGACTCGATGACCGGCACGCTTACCTGAAGCTCGGCAACAACGTCGCGCGCTTCGCCTTCGATTACCTCGACCTGCCCACACCGACCATTGATTTCATACCAAGGAAGATGGCAGACAGTGGTCTCGGCTTCGATCCCGATACGTTGGAGCCAATTCAGACGGAGAGTGAAGAGAGGCAAGAAAGCTCGAATTCCGAACCTGTGGCTACAGTCTCCGGGGATGCTCCGATTGTCCAGGAAAAGTCGCCGCGCCCGATCCCCTGGCCAGTGCAGCAAGCGATGGAGCAGGTTGAGATCGTTCCAGAAAATCCGTCTGCACCCGTTCAGGAAGTCGTCAACACGCCTGCCGGTTCGGAAATTCATGAGAACGCGGAAGACGAACAAATTTCGCTTGATCTGAGGTCATTGTAACCATGCTGACCATTTCCAAATCGCTCAGTGCCAGCCAGGCGCAGACCTACCACAAACTGGACTTCGCCTCCGAAACGCAGAGCTATTACCGGCAAGGCGACACCGTGCAGGGCGAGTGGCAGGGGCAACTCGCCGCTCGGTTCGGCCTCTCGGGTGCGGTCGCGCCGCTAGAATTTCAGCGTCTTTCGGAAGGGCTGCACCCAGATACCGAAGCGCCGATGGTCCGCTCCCGCGCCGCCTTCGAGTACAAGAATGCTGATGGAGAGACCATCAAAACCGTCGAGCACCGGGCGGGCTGGGATGCGACTTTTTCGGCTCCGAAGTCGGTTTCGCTCACAGCGCTCGTTGGCGGCGATGACCGGGTCCGGGAGGCGCACCGCGCCGCCGTCACTGAGGCGTTGAATGAACTGGAGCGGTATACCCAGGCACGGATCGGCGGCAATCATCCTGCCGAAACAACGGGGAAATTCATCGCCGCCAAGTTCGAGCACGACACGGCGCGGCCTGTGGACGGCTACGCCGCGCCGCAGCTTCATACGCACGCTGTCATCTTCAATGTCACCGAGCGGGCCGACGGTTCGACACGCGCCCTGCAACCGCATTCGCTCTTCGAGAGTCAGCAATATGCGACCGCTGTGTACCAGTCGGAGTTAATGTACCGGCTCCGCAATCTCGGTTACGAGATCGAGCGCGGCAAGAGCGGCGCGCCCGAAATCAAAGGTTATTCGCAGGAGTATCTGGACGCTTCAAGCCCACGCTCCCAACAGATACGAGAACAGCTCGAAAAGATGGGCCGCGCCGGTGCAGAGGCTGCGGAGATTGCGGCGCACTCGACCCGCGACCGCAAACAGAATCTCACCGCCGATCAGGTTCTCGACGCACACAAGAAGATGGCTGCGGAGTTCGGCAACCAGCCCGAACAGGTCGTTGTCGCCGCACGAGAGCGCCTCCAACAGCCGCAGGTCCAACGAGAGAGCAGCGCCGAGGCCAAAGAAGCCGTCACCTTCGCTCGCCAGAGCGTCTTCGAGCGGGAGGCAGTCGTCGATGAACGCAGAGTTCTGCGCGACGCCATGCGTCGGGGAATGGGAGAGACAACTTATCGGGAGATTCGCGCGGAATTTGAAACCCGGCGCGGTGCAGGTGATTTTCAGATCGTGGACGGCCCAAAGTATGCTTCCGGGCGCAGATTCACCACACCGGAAACCATCTCCGCCGAACGCGCCAACGTCGAATTCATGCTCAGCGGTCGCAACGCTGTCGAGCCGATTTTGAGTGCGGAACAGGCGCAGGAGCAGGCACGCTCCCGCGACTTTTTGAACGAAGCACAACAGCGCGTCATTGAGGAAACGCTCAATTCCACAGACCGCGTTCATGGTCTGCAGGGGCGGGCCGGGACCGGTAAGACGACCGTGGTTCAAAGTATCCGGGAAGGTGCGGAGAAAAGCGGGTACACGGTCGAAGGGTTTGCGCCCACCTCGCGCGCCGCAGCCCAGCTCCGCGAGGCCGGCATTGACGCCGGCACGCTGCAAAGTTTCCTCGCGCGTGGTGAAAACCATCCCAACGCGAATCCGGAACTGCGCCATCTTTATATGTTGGACGAATCAAGTCTTGCGAGCACCCGGCAGATGCGGGCTTTCCTTGAAAAGCTGAAACCCCAGGACCGGGTACTCGTTATCGGAGACATCAGCCAGCATCAGGCCGTCGATGCCGGGCGGCCTTTCGAGCAGATGCAGCAGGCCGGAATGCGGACCTCGCAGCTCGACAAGATCATGCGCCAGAAAGACCCCGAGCTGCGTCACGCGGTTGAGCTCCTTGCCAACAACGAAACCGAAAAAGGCGTCGCGCTGCTCGCTGAACAAGGGCGAGTGACAGAAATTGCGGGTGCCAATGAACGCATCGCGGCGATTGCCAGAGACTATGCGGCGCAGCCCGAAAACACCATTATTGTCTCTCCCGACAATCGCAGCCGTCGCCAGATCAATGAGGCCGTGCGCGCCGAGTTGCGAAGCAATGGAACCTTATCTGAGGATGATCACGAGCTGCGTGTGCTCGATCATCGCTCCGATATGACCGGCGCCGACAGGACCTGGGCGGCGCGGTACAACGTGGGCGACGTGCTGCATTACCATACCGGCAGCAAGTCGGAAGGCATCGAGCGCAACACCTACGCCCGCGTCCAGGATGCAGATGCCCGTGCCAATACGCTTACTGTCGAACTCGACAATGGCGTCTCTGTCACCTACGATCCGCGCAGACTACGCGGCGTGAATGTCTTCACCGAAGGGACGCGCGAATTCTCGAACGGCGACCGTATTCAGTTCACCGAACCCAACAAAATGCTCGGTGTCGCCAACCGGGATCTTGGCACCATTACTTCCATCGACGATGGGCAAATGACCGTTCACCTGGATGGCAAGCAGCCGCGCGAGATCACCTTCGGCACTGCCCAATTCCGTCAGTTCGATCATGGCTATGCGGTCACCAGTCACAGTTCCCAGGGGTTGACGGCGGGCCGCGTGCTCGCCAACATCGACACAGCATCGAACCGAATGCTCATCAACACCCGTCTCGCTTACGTCGCGATCTCTCGTGCCTCCGAGGATGCACGCATCTACACCAACGACGCGGAAACTCTGGGAAAGCGGCTCTCCGCCGACATCTCAAAGAGCTCTGCGGTGGACTTTCGTTCGCCAAGCATGACCGAACAAACGCAGGAAGCTGTTCAGCTTTTTCGTGAGCATCAACCAAGTTCTGCCACCGAACAGCTTCAACAGCAGGGCCGTGTCCATGAGTACCAGAGTCCGGATCATCGGCTCGCGGCAGTGGCCTTGGACTACTCCGCGCAGCCGAATCGTACAGTCGTTGTCGCTCCCGATGCGGCGGAGCGTCGCGAGCTGATGCAGTTGATTCGCGCTGAGTTGCAGAGTGAAGGAAAACTTGCAGCGGAGAGCCGTGCGCTTCCTGTTCTTGTGGAGCAGAAGTTTCCGAATCCGCACTATGCCGGGAACTACCGGCCCGGCGACGAAATCCATTTCCGCACTGGCAGCCCGGTGCACGAAGGCATTCCGCATAACAGCATGGCGCGTGTCCTCGAAGCCGATATTGGCAGAAACACGTTGACCATCGAAACTGCTGATGGCGGGCAGGTCACCTACAACCCCGCTCTACTTCGGAGCCAAACCAACCAGAGCACGGTCTACCGAGAAGAGACGCGGGAGATGGCCGTAGGGGAGCGCATCCGGTTTACCGCATCAGAGAAAGAGAATCACATCCGCACTGGCGACTTCGCCACCGTGGAGCAAATTGAGCCCGACCTTTCCGTCCGGCTCGGCAATGGCAAGAGCGTCGATCTCGATGCGGCTCGCCATATCGATTACGGCTATGCCATCGAGACGGCTGGAAACATCGCTGCTGACCGTATCATTCTGACCGGCGAGGCCGCGCAGCTTGCCGGTCTCGAAAGCGATCTTGCGCGCCTCAATCCCAGCATCCGCGAGCTTTCCGTCTACACGTCCGATGCTTCTCAGGCACTCCAAGTGGAACTTGCGCAACAGCCCGTGGTGGCCGAAGTGTTGTCAAAATTGCCTACCGAGGTTACAAATTTTGGCATCGCGGAACCTTCAATTACGGATGCCATTGTCGAAGAGCTAGGCCTCCATCTGTAAATATCCGCCAACAGCTCGGAGATATTTACAATATTTCGTCAACAATAAGGTAAGGTTTGAACACAGTATTTATAAGGTTGGGCAAGAACGGGGTGATTTTACTTTTGCGGAAGTTGGACAATAAATATTGGGTCGTCGGACGTTTGTGAATAGGGTTGTAGAGAGCAATGGAACAGAAAATACGCTTAACCCATGTGGCCACCTTCATGGGTAGGATTCACTCGTAATCATTTCTGTCTTCGTTGTTCAGTATTAGCACTCAGACCATGTGATGTTCTGAAATCATCCCGCCGAGCAGATCATGGGCATTCTGTAAAATTGTAGTACCGAGAGAGAAGGGATTCCATGCTATTTGCGGTTCTGATGGGCGGCAAACATCCCAAGGCGAAAATCGAAGTGCACGACGTGGTCTTTGCCGTCGCTGACCGGCTCGACCAAACCTATGACCAATTGCGTGCAAGCTGGTTTGGCAGCCCGCACAGTGCGCACATCGATGCGTGGATGGAGGTCGAAGGCGTCGACGGTTACCGCATCGAGTGGTCCAGTGAAAAACCCGCGCCCGACGAACAGCGTCTCTACTTCCTCAACTTCGGCGGCTACGAAGATGGCATCTTCGGCGAGGCGCATCGTTATATGTTTGTCGTCGCCTCCGATGCGCCCGCCGCAAAAAAAATCGGTAAGAAACGCCTCCGCGAGGCCTGGAAAAAGCTGCACACTGACGCCCTCCTCAACGTCGATGACTGCATTCCCGTTACACGCCTCGCCGGACAACACCTCCGCCTCGCACCTGGATTACACAAAGAAATCTTTGCAATGAGTGATTACATTGAGCTGGAGTGAGGCTTGCAGCATGGGGCCACTACACCAAACCCTATGCGGTTATGTTCAGATACGGGATGCCGCCAATAGAAGAATGGGCGGTCGGCGAGTATGAACCTGCAATTCAGGACGCAAGGCCAAGATTTCATCTGACGGCATTGGTTCGTCGAGGTGCTCCATCTGAAATCCAATAGAAAGCAGTGTGTTGACGTAGGTCGCGACGGTTCTGTGGTATTTCACCACTCCGTCGATGAACCATTTCGTGCTTCGGCAGCCTTCTTGCCGGTAGTGATCGAGAGGCCAATAGAGCGCCTCGCCTCTCTCGTTTGCAACCCAGCCTATTGGGTTGGCGGTACAAACAGGATGCTCGACAGAGAAGACAAAGCGCCCTCCAGGTTGAATTGCATCGAACATCCGCAGAGCAACCGTACGATAGTCCGCGACATAATGCAGCGCCATCGAAGAGACGACAAGATCGAAGCTGCGCGGCTGCGGCACATAGTCTTCGATGGCGCATTGTACATACGTGATTGCCGGATCGCTCGTCAGCCGTCTTGCTTCCGAGAGCATCTTTTCAGAGACATCCAGCGCGGTCATGGACACGGCTCCAGCTTGGCGCGCATAACGAGCAAAATCTCCAAAACCGCAACCAAGATCGAGCACCCGCCTGCCATGAAGATCTGGCAGAAGACGGCATAAAGCGGGAACTTCCAGCGCACCATTGATGCCCGTATCGTTCTGCCGCAAATTCTTATACCCTGCAAAGAACGCTGGATTGTCGTAGATGTTTTGTACAGGAAGATCGAATGTAGATGACACTTGATCGAACATCCCTCCGGTGTCCCATGAACCATGCCCGAAAGGCAAATGCTCACGGAACCAAGATCCGGCGGTGGACTACTTTTACTCCGCCGCAATGCTCCGCTTACGCG
>Ga0302320_10024151_pt1 | contig 11883 bp, 7 predicted proteins | sample Bog_T0_3_FD_202130 | JGI IMG/M metagenome (GOLD analysis project Ga0302320, IMG submission 202130) | Peat permafrost microbial communities from Stordalen Mire near Abisko, Sweden - Bog_T0_3 | ecosystem: Environmental > Terrestrial > Soil > Wetlands > Peat | place: Sweden: Abisko, Stordalen Mire... | reverse complement strand
GCGCCCGCTCCGCACGAGAGGAAAGCGCGTGGAGATTCATCAGCACAGCCAGCAGACAATCGTCGAATTCGACGGGCCGTATGGGCCGATACGTGTCGAATCGACGAACACCATCGCCATCGAGACGGTGGTGCTGGACGACCTGACCCCGTACGGCTTCGACGACGGCTCCTCTAAGCCGGCGAAGAGACGCTTGCCGAGGAAAAGGGGGCCGTGAGTGAGAATCGTCTCAGGATCATCGGCTTGAATTTAGTACTTCCTCCGTAGCCCTCCCTCGCCAAAAATCGGATGCTGTCACGATCAGCCGCAGCGAGAACGCGTCTGCTCATCACGACCTCGATCGATATCGGAGCCGGCGACGAGGGGCTGCGTGCCGAGCACTCCGAAAACGGACCACCGGGCTCGTTCCCCAACCGACCTTCGACGAGCCCAAACGGAAAAATTGCGGCGGCACAGAAGGCCCCCAGGGCGGACCTTAAGTTTACTATGTCCACCGACAGCCTCGACAGAACCGAGTGTTCATGATATGTGCATGTTTCGTTTGCAGGCGTGAGGCGTGGCGGTGCCTAATTTCATCATCACTCCCGCCGGTTGGCGGTCATCCGACCCCAACAGGTTCTTCGTCTTCCAGCTTCTGAATACCGTGTGGACCAACGTCGGCGGCAAGCACTGGAAGGCGCCGAAGCCTGGGCAACCTCACCCTTCGAAGCCCGACGGCTGTCCGAGAGGAAGGCCGAAAGACGACGAAACGATTAAGGCTCTGAAATCGAGCTTCGCGGTCAGGGCATATGAGCTCGGCGTCCTCATGCAGTGCGCCAGTCGAATGGTGTCTCAAGTACCGGGTTGCCACTGCGAGCCAAACACGAATATCTACTCGGTTGAGGGATTACTAGATGAATCCGGCATTCGCGCGCCGGAAATTGAGGGCCTGCTGAAATCAGGCGCAAAGGAAGCAAAGGTTCGAGAGGAAGCATGCGCGCCAGCGCTAAGGCCAAGGCTAACCAAGAATCTCGCGCCAACGTTAGAAAAAGCCGCTTTGATTGATTATAAGCGGAATCCTATTCCGCCGAGGAATAATAAATTTAATGAAACACTTCTTGCGAACATACTACAGTATTTTCAAAACGCCGCCGCTCAACAATTGAACGCTCTATCTTTGATCTCTCGCGCCCTGGAAGTGTGCAAGCGGGGCCAGTCGGGCAGGGCAAAGATCGCCCATGATCTGAGGAACGGTGACGTCCCGACGGACAGCACGGCCACGCTCTACGTATTGGGAACAGAAGAATTACAAGCTGATAACTATATCAACTACGCTGAGAAATTCAAGTTGGCGCTCTTTGCCTGCGTTAACCCGGCGTACATTTGGACAGATACGGCGTATTTGGACCCGTTTATTCCAGAATACGAATATTTCGAGTGCGCGATGTTGGTCGGCCAATTGGCCTCCGGCAAGGTCGTAGAATTCCCGCTTCGCCTCGCGCGCATTTTGCTGAATCGAATGGTCGATCACCAAAAGTTCATGGCGACCGACCCACACCAACTGCCTGCGAGGCAGGAGGCGGCCAAATGGATCCGAAACATGCTGCTCACCGTCTTTGACTCGAACTCGCTTGATCATCTGGATAAATCCGTCCGATCCGGATGCCCGATGATCCGCGTGGAGCCAGTGACTCCGCAACGCTACGATGAGGTCATGATCCCATACTCCATGATCGATATTCCATATTGATCTCAATGGCGTAGCGCGGACAATTTCCACTCCTGACGTCAGCCGCAGAATCGTTCTTCCTCCCCGCGTTACGCGGAGTGGTAGGTCGTGGATTTGCGGCGTCGACAATCAGGGCAAGAGGGACTGTCGCCATCGGCGATCGCCGGCTCGATCCCTGTGTCGCCGTCAAATTCGCGACCAAAGCGAAGCCAAAGGCGCTCAGACACGCTTGATCGACATGTCGTCGAATTCATCAATATGGATCCGACGATGGTCACGAGCGATGAAGTCGACACCCTGGAGGGGTGTTTTGCTGCTTGGGTAAATCGCGCACTCGGCGTGGCTAACGACCACTAACCGAGAGAAAGCACCATGACCGACTCGACACGAAGAACCATAGTCTCAGCCGCTCAACTCGCAAAAGCTGTTGACACAACCAAGATGTCGATATGGCGATGGAGAAAGGCAGGGATCATCGAGCCTGCAGTCAAAATTGGTAAACTGGTAGGATTCGATCTCGAAGAGTCCGTTCGTCGGATCCTTGAGCACTTCCCATCCAAGAAGCTCGGCCCGAAAGGCGGCATGCTGCCGTCTGACGAAACCGGACCGACCGAACCCGACAAATCGGACTCGCCGGACCTGTGATTGAATCGCACGCTAAGGATGTGCGGTTGAATTGTGTACATATCGGAGCCCGCAGTGCCTCACTTCGGGTTCCGATATTCTATTGAAGGACGGGATCGTGCGTAGGAGAAGGTCTCCAAGTTCAGAAATTCGGGACGCCCAGCGCCCTCGCGTCGCGATTTATGTTCGGGTCTCAACTGAGGAGCAGGCGAAGAATCGAACATCTATCAAAGAGCAGGAGTTTCAGCTTATTGCAAAAGCTGAACGTGAGAATGCCGACGTCGTCTCGGTGATCCGGGATGAGGGCGAGTCGGCAAGCACTTTGTCGCGACGGGGGTTCACGCGGCTGGTCGACATGGCGCTGCAAAATCCGCCGCCATTCGCCAAAATATTTGTGCACAATTTGAGTCGCGCGTTTCGAAACTTATTGGACCAAGAGGCCGTTGTGGCCAAACTCCGCGCCAACGGCGTCACCTTGGTTTCGGCCACAGAGAATATCGGCGGCGACGACGAATCCGGCGGATCGCTCGTGAGGCAAATGCTCGGAATCGCCAACGAAATGAAGTCGAACGACGCCCGCGTCGGCACCATGCGTGGCATGACCGGCACTGCACGCGAAGGATTTTCGCCAGGAGCCCGCACACCACTCGGCTATCGCAGCGTCGACGCCGTCCAGATAGGCCAAAAGCGAAAACGAAAATGGGAAATCGACCCGGTCGAGGCCGCCATCGTCCGGCTGATGTACGATCTCGCATCAGTCGGCGACGGCGAGAAAGGTCCCATGGGGATCGCTACGATAACCGACCATCTCAACGCGAAGGGCCATCGAACCCGAGAGGGCAATCTGTTCGGCGTCGGAACCGTCCATGAAATTCTGACGCGTGAATCATACACCGGCCTCAGGCCTTGGAATGTGCATAGCAAGACCGGTCGCGAAAACAGGCCCGAGGCCATCATCGAGATCCCGGTGCCGATGATCGTCCCGCGTGACAAGTTCGATCGCGTGCAGGAACTTCTGATTTCCAGGCAACCTGCCTGTCGAGGCCCTCGTCTTGACGCATCGCCGGCGCTCCTCGGTGGCCTGATCCGCTGCGCCGGCTGCGGCGCCATCATGGTCGCCGGCTCGGGCACGGCCCGGAATGGCGTCGTGCACAACTATTACGAATGCCAAGGCCGAAGAAAGAAGGGACCCACCGCTTGCGACGGCATGCGCATCGCCCGCTTGATCGCTGAAACGAAGGTCATGGACGCCCTCCTGGATGAACTGATTACACCGGACCGAATTTTCGTGCTCCTGATGAGCTTGAAGGAGCGGCGGAACCGCAGCCAAGGTGCAGTGCAGAAACGGGTTGCCGATCTTCAACGAGAGACCGCAGACGCTGAAACTGCGCTCGGCGGCCTCTACGCCTTGGTGGAAAGGGGCTTGGTCGATCCAAATGAACCGACGCTCGGCGAGCGCCTGCAGAAGCTGATCCAAAGGCGCGATCTATGTCGCCAAGCGCGAGATCGCGCTTTGGCCGCTCTATCGACTCCCCTGGACGTTGATGCCGCAAGGGTCCGCGCACTGGCTCTCGATCTACGCCAGCGCCTAACGACTGGCGAGACTTCCGCGCGGAAGGCGTGGCTCAGCGCCGTCGTCGACACGATCCTCGTGTCCGACGAGAAAATCCAGATCGTCGGCAGGAAATCGAACTTCGAGGGGCCGCTGGGCACCAACGCCCCAGTCCGCCCCCCGGTTCGTAGTTCTGTACCGGAATGGTGCCCCTGGCCGGAATCGAACCAGCACTCCTTGCGGAACTCGATTTTGAGTCGAGCGCGTCTACCAGTTCCGCCACAGGGGCCCGCGCCAGGCGGACGGCGGCGATATAGAACGGCGGCGGCGTGGCGGTCAATCGCGCCGCGCGCCGGGCGGCGCCGTCACTGCGATTTGGCGAGGGCCGCCGAGGCGGTGGACTTCGGCCGGCGGCCTCGCTATGCCTCGCTCCGACCCACGCCGGAAGTGAATGTTCAAACGCCTCTACGACTGGCTCATCGACCTCTCGCAAAGCGCGCACGCGCCCTATGCGCTCGCTGCGGTCGCCTTCGCCGAAAGCTCGTTCTTTCCCCTGCCGCCCGACGTCATCCTCGCGCCGATGTCGCTCGCCAAGCCGAAGCTCGCCTGGCGTTACGCGCTCATCTGCACGCTCGCCTCGGTGCTCGGCGGCGCGCTCGGCTATGCGATCGGCGCGCTGCTCTACGACACGGTCGGCCGCTGGCTGATCGGCGTCTACGGCTACGGCGATCGCATCGCGTCGCTGCGCGACGCCTACGCCTCCTGGGGCGCGCTGGTGATCCTGATCAAGGGCCTCACGCCGATTCCCTTCAAGCTGGTGACGATCGTCAGCGGGCTCTTGGGCTACAATTTTGGTCTGTTCATCGTGCTGTCGATCGTCACCCGCGGCGCGCGCTTCTTCCTGCTCGCGGCGGCGCTCAATCGCTTCGGCGACCCGCTGAGGCTGGCGCTGGAGCGTCATTTCGCCGCTTTTCTCGCCATTCTCGCCGCCGTAGTCGTCATCGGTTTCGTCATCGCCGCCAAGGTGATCTGATGCTCCTTCGTCTCGTCGCGTTCGCCTTCCCGCCCAATCAACTCGGCCGCGCGCTGTGGACGACGTTCGTCGCGCTGGCGATCCTGGCGACGGTGTGGATCCTGCAGTCGGTCGGGTATCGTCCCTGCGAATTGTGCCTGACCGAGCGCATCGCGTTTTACGTGGGCGCGCCGCTCGCCGCGCTGGTCGCGCTCGCCGCCTGGCGCGGCGCCCCTGCCGCGGCGCGGCTAGGCTTCGTGGCGCTGGCGCTCGTCTTTTTCGCCAACGTCGCGCTGTCGGGCTACCACGCCGGCGTCGAATATCACTTCTGGGAGGGACCGACCGCCTGCACCGGCTCGCTCAGCGGGCCGCTCAACGTCAACGACATGCTCAAGCAGATTCAGACCGTCCAGGAAGTGCGCTGCGACGATCCGGCCTTGCGCATCCTCGGCGTTTCGCTCGCCGGCTGGGACCTCGTCGTCAGCCTCGCCCTCGGCCTCTACGCGGCGATGGCGGCGACGCTGAAGCGCTGAGGCTCGAGGCCCCTTCCTTCCGCGCCGCGCGGGGGGAATTTTCGCTGTCTCAGAGCGGCGACTTGCCGAGCGGCAGGCCATTGACCTTCATCACGCCGTCCGGTCCGACCTCGCCGACCCAGGTCAGCGAGCCGTCGCCGTCGGTCTTGGCGAGGCCCTTGGCCATCGCCAGCATCGGCGCGATCTTCCTCTCGACCTCCGGCCCGAGCGTCTTCAGCGCCGCCTGGGTCTTGTCGAAGTTGCGCATGTGGACGGTGAGCTTGCCGGTCGCCTTGCCGCCCTTGTAGAGGAAGTGGCCTTCGAAGGCGAGGTCGAGCAGCGGCGCCGCGACGTGCGAAGGCTCGATGTCGACGACGATTCCATCCGGGCCGATCAGCTTGGCGTGGATCTTGGCCGAATCGGCCGGCGACACCACCGGGCCGTCGCCGGCCAGATGCATGTCGGCGATCATTTCGGCGACAGCCGAAGCCACGTCCAAGCCGCTGGCGCGGAAACCGATCGCGAATTCGGTCGGCGCGAAATCCTTGAACGGCTCCGGAATGAGATTGGCAGGCAGCGTCAGTCCGCTGGCCTCGAAATGCTCGCCCAACGCGCCGGTCGGGCCGAGCGCGCCGCTCGCGCCGAACTTCGCCGAATCGATGGTGATCTGACCCTGCGGGATCTGAGCCGCGATCTTCTCGACGCTGGCGGTCTCCTCGGCCTTGGCCTGACTGGCGAGCGCGGCGGCGACGAGCGACTTGAACGCCGCCTCGTTGGCGGCGAGTTCGGGCCGCGTCGGATGGGCGACGAAGAACGCCCACAGGTCGAGCAGCGGGCGCGTCCTCAGCCCGTCGAGCTTGACGTTGGCGACGAGCTGGCCGGTCTTGACGGTCGCAGAATAGGGCTGCGCGTCTGCGCTCGGCGCGTCGCCGGGCTTGGCGGTCTTGTTCGCGCCGGGATCGGCGTCGAAACGGAACGCCGCATTCGGCGCGGTCTGCGTCATCGTGGCGGTCACGCCGCCGTCGCCGGTCGCCTGGCTGGTTCCGTCGATCTTCAGCCCGCTGAATTGGAACGCTTCGTCGACGCCGGAGAGTTTCGCTTCGACCTTGAAATTCTGGATTTCGCCGTTGACGTTCCGCCAGAAGCCAATCGCCGGGTCGATCAGCGCCTGTCCCTTGGCGCCGTCGGCGGAGAACGTCTCGGTTCCGTCAATCGGCTGCTCGCGTTCGTCCATGTGGAGATGCGCGACCATGGTGGGGAAGTTGGCGAACTCGACGCGCCACAAGCCGTCGTCTTGCTCGACGACGCGATATTTCAACGTCGCGGGGTCGAACGTCAGACCGGCGGTCCGGAAGGGCTCCGTCAGGGCCGCGAGGTCGAAGGCGACCGCGAAGCCGGGATCGGCGGGGCTGATCGTCGCCGGCGCCGATTTGCCGAGATAGGTGGCGAAGAACGCCTGCAGCTTGGCGGCGCTGTCGGGGCTCGGCGGCAGGTCCTTGGCGAAGGCGCCGGCGCTCAGCGCGGCGAGCGCGACGCAGGAAGCCAGCGCGGCGGGCCGCGCGAATCGGGTGCGACGAATAGGCATGACGTTCCCCTCGCTCGTCCGTCCGTGCGCCGCCCCAGGGCGGCCGCTCGACCTTAACGGAAAGGCAGGCGGCCGTCTCTGCGCGCGGCTCAGCCGACGCGACAATCCGTCAACGCGGTTACGGTCTGACGAACGTCAGGAGGCGGGAAGGGCGTGCGTAGCGCGGCGACCGGGGATCTGGGCGAGGGCGACGCCGGACTTGACCGCCTGCTGCACCTTTTCGAATGCGCGCACCTCGATCTGGCGCACGCGCTCGCGCGAGACGCCGAATTCGGTCGACAGTTCCTCGAGCGTCACCGGATCCTCGGCGAGCCGCCGCGCCTCGAAGATGCGGCGTTCGCGCGGGTTGAGCACCCTGAGGGCCGATTTCAGCGCGGCGAGTCGCGAGTCGCTTTCCTCGCGGTCGGCGAGCACGCTCTCCTGACTGGGAGAATCGTCGACCAGCCAGTCCTGCCATTCGCCGTCGCCGTCCTCGCGCAGAGGCGCGTTGAGCGACGCGTCGCCGCCGAGCCGGCGGTTCATATCGACCACGTCCTGCTTGGCGACGCCGAGCCGGGTGGCGATCGTCGTCACCTGGTCGTCGCGCAGGTCGCCCTCGTCGAGCGCCGAGATGCGGCTCTTGGCCTTGCGCAGGTTGAAGAACAGCTTCTTCTGGCTGGCGGTGGTGCCCATCTTCACCAGCGACCACGAACGCAGGATGTATTCCTGGATCGAGGCGCGAATCCACCACATCGCATAGGTCGCCAGCTTGAAGCCCTTGTCGGGTTCGAAGCGGCGCACCGCCTGCATCAGGCCGACGTTGCCTTCGGAGATGACTTCGCCGATCGGCAGGCCGTAGCCGCGATAGCCCATGGCGATCTTGGCGACCAGCCTGAGGTGCGAGGTGACGAGCTTGTGCGCCGCTTCGCGGTCGCCGTGCTCGCGCCATCGCTTGGCGAGCATATATTCTTCCTGCGGCTCCAGCATCGGGAACCGCTTGATCTCGGAGAGATAGCGGGAAAGGCCGGATTCGCCGGCGACGATTGGCAAAGCGGCGGCCATGGTGCCTCCTGACGGGAGCCTGCTGCGCGCCGCGCTCCAACGGCGGGCGCAGAGATTCGCCGCACTGCAACATATAGTTCTGCCGACAATGGCCGAAAGAGGGCGGATGGAAAGAGTCTTTCTTCCCGGCGGATGACAATTCGTTTATCCGCAGGCGGAAATTGTCCTATTTGCCGCCGGCCGCCTGTTCGCGCCGCAAGGCATTGACAAGAATGGTTAAATCTTCGGGGAGGGGGCTTTCGAAGGCGAGCGGCTGGCCGGTGATCGGGTGGTCGAAGGCCAGGACCGCCGCGTGCAACGCCTGGCGGCCGAGGGCGGCGAGCGCCGCGCTCGCCTGCCCCGACAAGCGGCTCGCCTTGGTCTTGAAGCCGGCGCCATAGACCGAATCGCCGAGCAACGGGCAACCGATATGGGCGAGGTGGACGCGGATCTGATGCGTTCGTCCGGTTTCCAGCCGGCAGGCGACGAGGCTCGCCGGGCCGAGCCGCTCCTCGAGCCGCCAATGGGTGACCGCCGCCCGGCCGCGCTCTTCGGCGACCACCGCCATCTTTTCCCGGCTGAACGGGTGGCGGCCGATCGCCGCGACGATCGTTCCCGAAGCGCGCTCCGGCGCGCCCCAGACCAGCGCCCGGTATTCGCGTCTGAGCGAGCCGGCGCGGCCGTGATCGGCGAACAATGCCGCGAGGCCGTGGTGGGCCGCGTCGTTCTTGGCGACGACCAGCAGGCCCGAGGTGTCCTTGTCGAGGCGATGGACGATTCCGGGCCGCCTCACGCCGCCGACGCCCGACAGGCTGTCGCCGCAATGACGGATCAGCGCGTTGACCAGCGTTCCGGCGGCGTGTCCGGGCGCGGGGTGGACGACGAGGCCGGCCGGCTTGTCGACGACCAGAAGATCCCCGTCCTCGTAGACGATCGTCAGCGGCAGGTCCTCGCCGGCGACCGTCGCATCCTCGGGCGGCGGCACGACGAGGGCGATTCGTTCGCCCTCGGCGACCCGAGCCGCCGGATCGCGCGCTTCGGCGCCGTCGACCGTCACTTGACCGGCCTCAATCAGCGCTTTCAGCCGTGTGCGAGAAAGGGCGAGCCCGCGGGCTGCGGCCGTCTGGCTGAGAAATCGGTCGAGTCGCTCGCCGCCTTCGCCGACGCCGACGGCGCAGGCGAACGGGTCGGCCGCCGCAACGGCGGCCGGAGCGAATATTTCGGGGTTCGGCGGCGATCGCATGCGGTTTCCTTGGGGCGGCCTGACTTAGGCGTGCGGGAGGCGGCGATCAAGGCGGATGCGCGGCGCCTCGCCATAGCGACATGGCTGGACCTTTCACCTATCGTGCCGCCGTTTGGAGTGACGCGATCCGCGTCGGGAGGAGGAAACTATGGCTGTCGGCGCGGGCGAGACCTTTCTGGGGCTGGACATCGGCACGTCGTCGGTCAAGGCGCTGCTGATCGACGCCGATCAGCGCACGATTGCAGACGCCTCCGTCCCGCTGACGCTGTCGCGGCCGCAGCCGTTGTGGAGCGAGCAGAACGCGGACGATTGGGTCGCGGCGGTCAACGCCGGCGTCGCGGCCTTGCGCAAGAGCGCCCCCGACGCCTTCGCCAGGCTCGCCGGCGTCGGCCTTTCCGGCCAGATGCATGGCGCGACCTTCCTCGACGCCGCCGGACGGCCGTTGCGCCCGGCCATTCTATGGAACGACGTGCGCTCGTTTGCCGAATGCGCCGAAATGGAGAAGCGCGTCCCTGACCTGCGCCGCCGCGCCGGCAATATCGCCATGCCGGGCTTCACCGCGCCAAAAGCCTTGTGGGTGGCGACCCACGAGCCGAACGTGTTCAAGGCGACCAAGCTGATCCTGCTGCCGAAGGACTACGTGCGGCTGAAGCTGACCGGCGAGGCGGTGTCGGAAATGTCGGACGCCGCCGGCACGTTGTGGCTCGACGTCGGCAAGCGGCGCTGGGACGACGAGCTGCTCGCCGCCACCGGCCTGACCGTCGCCAACATGCCGCGCCTGGTCGAAGGTTCGGAGATTTCCGCCTATCTGTCGCCGGAAGTCGCCGCGGCCTGGGGCCTGCCCGGCAAGCACATCCCCGTCGCCGGCGGCGCCGGCGACAACGCGGCGGCGGCGGTCGGCGTCGGCGCGACCGCGCCGGGCGCGGGTTTCGTTTCGATCGGCACCTCCGGCGTCGTGTTCTCGGTCACTGATCGTTTCGTCAGCCTGCCGGAACGCACGCTGCACGCTTTCTGCCACGCGCTGCCCAACCGCTGGCACGGCATGGCGGTGAACCTGTCGGCCGCCGCGGCGCTGACCTGGATCGCCGAGCTGATCGGCCGCGGCGACGACGTCGGCGGCTGCGTCGCCGACGCGGAGGCCTTCGCCAAATCGGCCAAGGCGGTCGAGACGGCGCCGGTGTTCCTGCCCTATTTGAGCGGCGAGCGCACGCCGCACAATGACGCCAACGCCACCGGGCTGTTCGCCGGCCTGAGGGCTGAGCACGGCGCCGCCGCGCTGATCTATGCGGTGCTGGAAGGCGTGGCGTTCAACTTCGCCGACGGCGTCGACGTGCTGACCGAGGCGGGCGCCCGGCCGAAGGCGACGATGCTGGTCGGCGGCGGCGCGCGCTCGGCTTTGTGGGGACAGCTCATCGCCGACGCGACCGGACTGACGATCGACCTTGCCGCCGGGGCGGAGGCCGGCGCAGCGCTCGGCGCGGCGCGGCTCGCCATGCTGGCGGCCGGGGCGGGCGACGAGGCGACGGTGTGCAAGCGGCCGCCGATGCAGCGCCAGTTCGTTCCCGACACGGCGCGCGCCGCTTTGCTGGCGCCGCGGCTCAGGCGCTACCGCGCCCTCTATCCGGCGGAAAAGGGGGCGCGTTGAACCAGGTTGCGCGATCGACTTAACCCTTCCTGAACGCTGCGCTCGCTAGCGTCTGGCCCGAGTTCCTTTCGTGGAGTGCGGGTCATGGCGTTACTGGGCTGGCTGTGGTCGGCCGCCGTTGATCGCTTCGATGTCACCTTCGGCCCCGCCGGCGCCTATGGCGCGCCGGCGCTGGCGGGCGCGCTGGCCTGCTCGCTCGCCTATTACGTCTGGCGGCGGCGGTCGCGCGGTCGGCCGATCAGCGCGCGCGGCTTCGTCCGCAGCATCTTCGCCGGACGGATCGTCCTCGCCCCGTCGTCGATCGTCGACATGAAGATGTGGGCGTTGAACGGCCTCGCGCTCGCCGGCGGCTACGCCTACCTCGCGTTCGGCAATGTTTTTTGCCGTGACGCGACCGTCGCCGGCCTCGACGCCGCTCTCGGCGCGCGCGGGCCGGCGCATTGGCCCGGCTGGACGGTGCTGACGATGGCGACGCTGTTCGAACTGCTCGCCTACGAGCTCGCCTATTGGTTTGGCCACTTCCTCTTCCACCGCATCCCGGCGTTGTGGGAATTCCACAAGGTCCATCATTCGGCGGAAGTGATGACGACCTTCACCGAGCTGCGCCAGCACCCGGTCGAGATCCTCGCGTTCATGAACCTGATCGCCGTCGCCACCGGAGCGGTGTTCGGGACCATGACCTACGTTTTCGGCCCCGGCGTGCAGCCGTTCACCCTGCTCAACGGCAACATCGCGCTGATGCTGTTCCTGGTGACCTACGGCCACCTGCGCCACAGCCACATGTGGATTCCGTTCACCGGCGTCGCCGGCCGCATTCTGCAGAGCCCGGCGCATCACCAGATCCACCATTCCGACAATCCCGCGCACTGGGACAAGAACCTCGGCTTTGCGTTGGCGGTGTGGGACTGGGCGTTCGGCACGCTCTACGTTCCGGGCGTCGAGCGCGAGACGATCCGCTTCGGCGTCGGGCCGACCGAGGGCG
>Ga0302320_10024149_pt1 | contig 11884 bp, 10 predicted proteins | sample Bog_T0_3_FD_202130 | JGI IMG/M metagenome (GOLD analysis project Ga0302320, IMG submission 202130) | Peat permafrost microbial communities from Stordalen Mire near Abisko, Sweden - Bog_T0_3 | ecosystem: Environmental > Terrestrial > Soil > Wetlands > Peat | place: Sweden: Abisko, Stordalen Mire... | reverse complement strand
AGATTATCATAATCGGATCAAGTACTGCTGGGAGATCGTGACAAACCTTCCCATCTTCTTAAGCTGAACGACGTGGATGGCCGGGACAAGCCCGGCCATGACGGCGCCAGCCGATTCAATTAATTTGTCGCATCGCCTTAATGTTTGCTCCCCGCCCATTTACGACGGTCATCCTCTTTGCCGGAACGACTGCTTCGGAGCCGAAGCGATGGACCGCTGAACGACGATTTTGGGCGCGAAGCCGACCTTCAGGCGTCTGCGGAAACCGCCTGACCACGTCCATAGGCGCGTGAAATTGAACGAAGCCCGCTCGGAAACGACAGACCGGCGGCCTCGGCCTTCGGCTTCGGTTGCATGGGGGACGAGCGACTTCCGAGGCGGACGCGACGCGGCGGAATCGATGGCTACGCTCTGTTGCGCGCTCGATCACAGGCCGACCTTCCTCGACGCCGCCGACTTGCCGAGAGGGCCGCTTTTTCGGACGACCCGCGGCCTGTCAAATAGCATTTTGACAATTCAGAAATTTATGCTACAATCAGCTTGTGAATTTCTGGGAAATCTGAGGACCAACCTGCGTGACCCACGAGCTGCGCGTTTCCCGCATAGATGGCCGTTTCCCCCGCGCCGGTCTCGGCCTCAGGGGCCGAAAACAGCCCGTCGCGCCCTCCAAGACTTTGAAATATAACGATTCGACCTCCTTGTTGTTTGGGCTTGTTTGGTGGTGTTTGGTCTGGTTGGGGGCTGTTTGCGGTCGTTTGGGCCCATTTGGGCTTAGGCATCGCCTATTTGGCCTTGTCAGGCGTTGGAGGCCCTGCTTTTGCGTATGACGGTCAGGTCGGCGGCGAGCGCTAAAATCCCTTCGCCGAGCGCGCCAGCGCGGCGAAGGCCTCCACTTCGATCTCTTCCGCCCGGCGGGTCGGCTCGACGCCGGCCGCCTCGAGCCACGTGTTGAGGTCGAGCCCGCGGAACCCGGCGAAGCCCTTCAACGACTGGCGCAGCATTTTCCGCCGCTGGCCGAAGGCGGCCAGCGTCAGTTCGGAGAGGGTCTTCAGATCGCATGGCGCCGGCGCGGCGCGTGGGATGAGTTCGACGACGCTCGAGGTGACTTTCGGCGGCGGCGTGAAGGCGGAAGGCGGCACGTCGAACAGCAGCCGCGCCCGCGTCCGCCAGCCGCACAGCACGCCGAGCCGGCCGTAATCGGCGCGGTTTTCCGGCGTGGCGACGATGCGCTCGGCGACTTCGCGCTGGAACATCAGCGTCAGCCGGTCGAACATTGGCGGCCACGGCTCGCACTCCAGCCAGCCGACGAGCAGCGGCGTCGCGACATTGTAGGGCAGGTTGGCGCACACCCGCATCGGCCCGCCCTCGGCGCGTCCGACGAGATCGGCGAGCCCTACGGCGAGCGCGTCGCCGGCGATGACTTCCAGCCGCCCCGGCCAATGCGCGGCGATTTCGGCAAGCGCGGCGAGGCAACGCTCGTCGCGCTCGATGGCGATTACTTTTCGCGCCCCCTCGGACAGCAGGGCGCGGGTCAGGCCGCCGGGACCCGGGCCGACCTCGACGACGGTGACGCCGGCGAGCGGCCCGGCGGCGCGGGCGATTCTGCCCGTCAGGTTGAGGTCGAACAGGAAATTCTGGCCGAGCGTTTTGCGCGCATCGAGGCCATGCGCCGCGACGACTTCGCGCAGTGGCGGCAGGCCGTCGGCGGCGAGGCTCACAGGCTCAGTCGATGCGCGAGCTTCAGAGCCGCCAGCAGGCTAGAAGGGTTAGCCAACCCCTTGCCGGCGATGTCGAAGGCGGTGCCATGATCGGGCGAAGTGCGGATGAAAGGCAGGCCCAGGGTGACGTTGACGCCGTCGTCGAAGGCCAGCGTCTTGGCGGGGATCAGGCCCTGATCGTGGTACATCGTCAGCGCCACGTCGTAGCGGGCGCGGGCGGCGGGATGGAACATCGTATCCGCGGGCAGCGGGCCAAAGGCGTTGATGCCCTGGCTGCGCAAAATCTCGATCGCCGGAACGATCGTCTCGATTTCCTCGCGCCCCATCGCGCCGCCTTCGCCCGCATGCGGGTTCAGTCCGGCCAGGGCCAATCGCGGGCGCGAGAGGCCGAAGCGGGCGCGCAAGTCGCGGTCTACCGTGCGCGCCGTCGCGACGATCAGCTCTGTCGTCAGTCGCCGCGGCACGTCGGCGAGCGCGATGTGGATCGTCACCGGCACGACCGCGAGGAGCGGCGACCAGATCATCATCACGGGATCGACCGACGAACCCCAGGCGCGGGCCAGTTCGCCGAGGAATTCGGTGTGGCCAGGGTGGCGGAAGCCGGCATCGTAGAGTGTCTTCTTGGCGATCGGGTTGGTGACCATCGCACGGGCGCGGCCTTCGCGAACCAACGCTACGGCGCGCTCGATCGACTCGATCGTCGCAGGGGCGAAACGTCGGTCAGGGGTTCCGGGCGTGGCGTTGGCGGGCGCGATGAGCGGAACGACGGGGAGGGCGTCGGCGAACGCCGCAGCCGCCGCTTCCGGCTCGACCTCCGCAATGGGCGCCTCGATCCCCAGTGCGCGCGCGCATTCCGCGAGCGGGCCGGGCGCGGCGAGCGCGAAGAACGGCGCGTCGCCCCTCGCCAGCCAGGCCCGAACGATGAGTTCTGGTCCGATGCCCGCGGGATCGCCAAGAGTGAGCGCGATGGGTTTCATCGACATTCGCCGCGCCTCCACCGCGTCCCTCAATCAGTTGGCGACGCTGCTCGAGGCTTTGATGTCGCCGAGCGTACGCAGCGTGAGTTGAAACAGCACCGTCTGGTTGCGCGTGGTGGCGGGGGCCACCCCTACGACCGTGCTGAGGGGATCGCTGACATAGGACGAGTAGAGCGCACTGAAGGTCGTGCAGGTCGTCTGGTAGCCGGCCCCCAGCGTGTAGCCGGTCGCCAGCAGCCGCGGCGTATTCTCGCCGGGGACGTCATAGAAATGGCGCGACATGTCGACGAACACGGAACCATTGACGAAGAAGCCGCCGTCTTTCGGCTTGTAATTCGCTGTAACGGTCATGCCTTCGCGCGGATAAGCCCAGCCAAGCGCGGGCTGCGCGCCGTAATGCGCGTAATCCAGGTTCATCCCCAGGTCGCCGAAATGGGCGGTTATGACGCCGTCGAAGCGTGTCAACGAGAAGCTCGTCGGGTCGAATTGCTGGCGCGTCGTAAACGAGATCGGATTGGCGAACGGCTGCAGGGTCTCGCCGGCGACGAAGTCGGAATAACGTTGGTCGAGCCCCGAATCCAAGCCCGTGTTGGCGGAGTCGGCGATCGTGTAGGAATTCTGGCCGGCGACCTGGATCGACTCGCCGCCGATCACTTCGGCGTGGCCGCCATTGGGCAGATTGTCAGTGTACTGAAGCCCGTAGTTGAAGCGGGTTCCGCCTTCGACGCGATCGTAGCCGGAATATTTGTCCCAGGCGAACAGGTTGCTGGTGTCGAACACCAAGCTCTGCGCGTCTTCGTTGGGCTGCAGTTTCGGAACGACTTCGTTCGGCCGGACGATGAGTTGGCCGATCGGCGTGACGATTTGCTGGCCGAAGTAGGAATTGGAAACGAAGGGGTAACGATATTCGAGCCCAACGCCCGCCATGCCGGTTGCCGCCGCCTGCGAACCCATTCCATTGAAGAACGCCGGCTGCGCGTAATTCGGAATGGTGTTGGCGTTGCTCGCGACGACGTCCGTTCCATAGGTGTATGCGCCCGACGTATTCAACTCGGTCGCTTCGCCGCCGGCGCGGGCGAAGATGAACGGCTTCCAGACTTCGCCGAGCGGGTCAATGAATTTCGACGCCCAGGAAATCTGCGTGGTCGCGCGCGAATAATCGCCCGCGACGCCGCGCAGCAGGCAATTATTGGAAGCCGTGCCCGGCGTGTAGTTCGTGCAGGTGCTGTAGAGATTGTAGCTGGTGTCGAATTTCTGGGCGCCGACCGACTGGTAAAGCGCTTCGGAACGATCGATGTTGGCTGCGTTGAGTTCGAGCGAGATTTCCCCGCCAAGGCCGCCATTCGTCTTCGGATCCACAGGGAAAGTCCGCTGGTAATCGAGGACGGGCGCCGCGACCGGATCCTGGCGCTGATCGAGATAAGCGAAAGTCGATTGGAACCGATAGGCGCTCAAGTCCAAGTACCCGCGGCCGTCCTGACCGCGCAGATAGACCGACGAAATGATGTCCTGGAAGAAATATTGCGACGGATCGATCGTCAGAAGCTTGTAATCATTGATGTAATATTGGTCCGTAACCAGCGTCGCGTCCCAACCGAACGTCCACTTGTCATTCAGATAGAACTGGCCCACCGATTGCGCGGAACCGCGGAAGGCCTCGTTGCCGGCGCTGCCCTGCGGCAAGCCGAAAACGCCGGGATTTCTCTGGTCGACCCCACTGAGCGTGATGCTGTATTCGCCGTTTTCAAGTCGATGGCGCCATTGGACATCGAGCGCCGCCCCCTGGTTCGAATAATAGCTAGGCGTCAGCGTCAAATCGTAGTTGGGCGCGAGATCGAGAAAATAGGGAACGGTGAGACCGTAACCCAAGGTCGTCGAATGGGTGTAGGAGGGCGGCAACACGCCGCTCTGCCGCGTCACCGTCGGGTCCGGGGCGGACATGTATGGGACATAAGCTACGGGGACCCCGAACAGATCCAGCCACGCGTTCTCGAAATATATAGTATGGGTTTCCTGATTTTCGGTAATCCTGGTGGCGCGAACCTGCCATTCCGCTGGCAGTTCCGGATGCGCCTTGCAGGGCTCGCAAGCCGTATAGGTGGCGCGATCCATCGTCGTCATCGTTCCCGCGCTGCGTTCCACTCGCGGCGAAGTGTAGCGGGTCTTGTCGAGGCCGAGCATCTGCACGCCATTGGCGAAGCCGCTGGCGAAATCGTCGGTCAGATCGAAGCTCGGCGCATAGGTTATGTTTCCATGTTCGTCGGTGAACTTGGCGCGGCCCTGAGCTTGAACGCGTTTGGTCACGCGGTCGTAAACGACGCGATCGGCCTGCAATATACGATTCTTGTAATACATCACCACGGCGCCCGTGGCGGTGACCTTATTGTTGTCCTTGTCGTAAAGCAGGTCGTCGGCATCGACGTAGAGCTTGTCGGGATTGTGCGCTTCGGCGCCGTCCGCCGCTGCCGGCGTCGCCGCGTTCTGCGCGAACGTAGCACCCGGAGCGAGAACCGCCGCGGTCGTGGCGAACGCGAAGGCATGCAAAATCTTCCGCACAAACGCGCGTTTTCGGCTCTGTCCTTGGCTCGGATGGGAGACAGATACCTCCATCAACCATCTTCCTGGTGCAGCAGCACTAACACCCCGATTAAACATCCCACCACCGCCGGCAACCAACCCGCCACGAGGGGGCTTACCACGCCCACACCGCCGAGGTCGCCGACGATCTTCGTCGCGACATAAAGCATGAACCCGGACGCCACGCCACCCAAAACCATCTTCTGGACGCCGCCCATTCTGAACAATCTTAACGAAAAGCACGAGGCCAGCAGAACCATGGCCGCGAGCAAGGCGGGGAGCGCGATAAGCTGCTGAAATTTAAGTCGATATGCAGTTGCGTTGAGCCCGGCGCGCTCAACCTGGGAAGCCAGCGAGGCGAGGTTCCAAAACGAGACGGTCTCCGCTTCCACGAAAGCCTGGGACACTTCCTCCTGGGACAAGTTGCTCGCGAGCAACACCTCCCCTGCCGTCTGCGCGTCAAAGCCGGGCATCACCACGGTCGCGTTGCGCATTTCCCAATAGCCATCGCGGAGAATCGCTTGCTCTGCGTCGACCCGCTGTGAAAATGTCCCGTCGGCGTCGAAATTGAAGGCTTGCACGCGGAGAAAGACGTCATCGGCGTCGCGGGCGTCGACGCGGATGATCGTCTGTCCATCGACGCTTTTCTGCCGCAGCCAGAAGCCCGCGTTGCTGCTGGAAGTTCCGTAAAGCTTGGCCTCCAGCGTTTCGGATTGGCGTTTCATCGCGGTCGAAAGCGGATTGTAGACGGTGATCTCGACCGCGCCGATGAGCATGGCCACCAAGATCGCCGGCGCCAGAAACTGCCAGACGGAAACGCCGGCGGCTCGCGCCACGACCAGCTCCAGCCGGCGCGAAAGGTTGAGGAAGGCGATCATCGAGCCCAGCAGCACGGCGAAAGGCAGCGCTTGCTCGGCGACGATGGGCGTATGTAGAAATGCAAGCCAAGCGGTGAGCGCGGGACCGACATTGGGATGGTCGCCCGATCGGCGCAACGATTCCGCGAGGTTCACCGTAAAAATGAGATTGAATACCCCCAGGAAGACGGAGATTACCGTCTTGAAAAAATGCCGGGCGAAATAGCGACCCAGAACTCCCGAAATCATCGGCGCCGCCTCATCCGGTCGACCAACGCTCGACCGCGTCGCCCGAGGCTCGCGATCGGCCCCTCGAATATGAGGTCGAGGCTCACGATCGACGAGGCGACGGGGATCCCGAAATCGGCGATCGGAAGCCAAAGGGGCAGCGCGGCGCCAGGCTTGCCGCGAAGCATGAAGGAAAGCGCGATGCCGAGGAACCGCAGCGAGCCAAAGATCAGCACCGCCGCCCCGATCGACCAGCCGCGGCCCTGGCGCGTGGTGCGCGCCTCCCCCAGCGCCGCGAAGCCGATCAGGCCAGCGGAGAAAGCATAGAGGGGCGTGACGAACCGGTCGAACAGTTCTGCGCGGATTTGCCCCAGGAGCTGCGGTGGCACGGGTTCGGTGCCGAACAGCATCGCCCAGGTGCCGCGTTCACGTGGGCGCAAGACGCCGTCCCCGGGGTGGATGAACTGCGACAGATCGATCGCATAGTCCTCGAAGGTTACGAGCGACGAATCGCCAACGCCATGAGGCCGTTGAGTGCTGCCCTTGACGAGCAGCAGGAACGATTCGCCATTCTTCTCGACCAGTTCGCCGGTCTCCGCGATATAGGTCGAAATCTGCTGGGGGTCACGACGGTCCTGGATGAAAACGCCCTTCAGGGAGCCGTCCGCTCCCCGCTCCCGATAGTGAAAGATGAAACCGGATTCAAGCTCGCTGAAGATCCCGGGGCGTGCGAAATTGGCGATGAAATCGGCGTGGATACGCCCGGTAAGGGCCTGGATCGCGTCGAAGCTCCTGGGCATGATCTCTATATAGAGCAGCGAAACCGTGCCGTAGACGAGCAGGAACAGCGCGACGAACGGCGCGAGCAGCCGGCCAGGCGAGATTCCGGCGGCGCTCATGACGACGAGTTCGCTATCGCTGTTGAGCTTGTTGAGCGCGTAAAGCACGGCGTTGAACAGGGCCACCGGCGCGATGACCGCGGTCAGGAACGGCAACCCCAAGCCGGTAATGCTCAGAAAGACCAGAATCGTCTGGCCCTTGTCGGTCATCAGATCGAGTTGCCGCAGCGCCTGGGTGACCCAGATGACGGCCGTCAGCACCGCCAGGACGACCAAAAAGGCCGAGGCGGCGGTGCGAAACAGGTATCGTTGAATACGCAACATCGATTCCGCCGGCCCGGGCAGGGGCTCCTGAAGGTCGGGACATCTGTCCCAGGGCTGGGGCTAACTTGAGGCGGGGGTTCTGGCAAGCCGCCCGCGGGTCGAGGCTTATTGACATTGGGGGGCAAAGGCTTCGATTACTCCGCTTCAGAATAGAGCGGCCCCGATGGGCCGATTCCGGCGCCTTCGGGGACCATTGATGAGTGAAACCATAAAAATCGACTTTTCGGGCCTCTCCTTGCCGAAAGGGGGCGCGGTCGTCGTCTTCGTCGGCGCCGACCTCAAGCCTGGCGCCGAGACCGCGGCGCTGCTCGGAGCGTCGATGGAGACGATCGCAGCCGCCGCCGAAACGATCCGCTTCAAGGGCAAGAGCCTGACGGCGCTCGACATTCTGAGCCCCGCCGGCCTTGCCGCCGCCCGCCTGCTGGTCATCGGCGTCGCGCCGGGCAAGGACGGCAAGCCGATCGACTTCGTCACGCTGGGCGGATTCGTCGCCGGAAAGCTCGGCAGGGGCAAGGCGGCGACCGCGCTTTTCGAATCGCCCGGCGACGCCTGGGACGCCTCGCTTGCCGCCGATTTCGCCTTCGGCGCGCGGCTGAGGACCTATCGATTCGACAAATACAAATCCAAGAAGCCGGACGCGGAGGACGACGACTCGGGCGCCTTGTCGCTGACCGTCGCTGTCGCCAACGCGGCGGAAGCGCGTGCGGCCTATCCGCGCCGCGAAGCGGTCGCCGAGGGCGTCGAGTTCGCGCGCACGCTGGTCAACGAACCGCCGAACGTGCTGTACCCCGAGACTTTCGCCGAGCGCGCCGCGGCGCTGAAGAAGCTCGGCGTCGACGTCGAGATCCTCGAAGAGGAGGCTATGGAAAAGCTCGGCATGGGCGCGTTGCTCGCGGTCGGCCGCGGCTCCGAGAAGGCGAGCCGGATGGTCGTGATGCGCTGGAAGGGCGCGAAATCGAAGAAGGCGCAGCCGGTGGCGATCGTCGGCAAGGGCGTGTGTTTCGACTCCGGCGGCATCTCGATCAAGCCCGCCGCCGGCATGGAAGACATGAAGGGCGACATGGGCGGCGCAGCCTGCGTCGTCGGCCTTCTACATGCGCTGGCCAAGCGCAAGGCCAAGGTGAACGTGGTCGGCGTCATTGGCCTCGTCGAGAACATGCCCGACGGCGCCGCTTACCGTCCGGGCGACATTCTCACTTCGATGTCCGGGCAGACGATCGAAGTCATCAACACCGACGCCGAGGGCCGCCTGGTGCTGGCCGACGCGCTGTGGTGGACGAAGGAACACGCCAAGCCGAAGTTCATCGTCGATCTGGCGACATTGACCGGCGCGATCATGGTCGCCCTCGGTCAGGAGCACGCCGGCCTGTTTTCCAACAACAACGAACTCGCCGAGCGGTTGACCGCCGCGGGCCAGGCGACGGGCGAGGCGGTCTGGCGCATGCCGCTGGGCGCGGCCTATGACAAGCAGATCGATTCGAAATTCGCCGACATGAAGAATACCGGCGGACGCAATGGCGGGTCGATCACCGCCGCGCAATTCCTCAAGCGCTTCGTCGGCGATGTCCCCTGGGCGCATCTCGACATCGCGGGAACGGCGATGGCTTCGCCCTCGAGCGAGATCAATACGTCCTGGGGGTCGGGGTGGGGCGTGCGTCTGCTCGACCGGCTGATCGCCGACCATTACGAGGACTGACGGCGCGGCCCCTCGCGCCTGGAGGACGGAATGCGTTCGTCGCTGGCTCTCGCTGTAGCGTTGCTTTTGGTCGCCTCGTCGCCGGCTCATGCCGCGTCGGGGCTGGCCGGCTGCGACGCGTTTCTCGAAAAAGTGCGCGCCGAGGCCAGCGACCTCGGCGTGGAATTCTCCCACGCGCTCATCGTCTCGCGTGCGCGCAGCGATACCGGCATGTTCGACATCACCACCAAGTCGGAAGCCGACGGCGTGCTCACCTGCCGCGGCGACACGCTGGTGCGTTTCGAGGCGCATGTGAGCGAGCCGGCTTCGGCGCGCGCGTTGACCTCGTTCGAGCGGCTGTCCGAGGCGGCGATTCGCGCCGCGCTCGCCTGGGACACGCCGAAGTCGAAACAGACGATCCACGACATGTCGGCCGACGCCAAGGAATTCCTCGCCGCCTCGAAGGAGCGCGGCGACGTGTTCGTCGCCGGCAAGACCGAGGAGCACGCGCCGGGCGGCGTCAGCCTCGGCCTGATCCAGACCGAGGTCGATCGCGCCTTCATCATCTTCGCGCCGACGAGCAATTGAGCGGCACGGTGCCCGAATTCCGCTTCCTCCATCTCGAACGGCGGCGCGTCGAACAGGCGCTACCCAACTTGCTGGAGCGCGTCTCGGGCCGGGGCCAGCGGATCGTCGTCCACGCGGCGTCTCCCGAAGAAGTCGAGGCGTTCAACGAGCGGCTCTGGACCTACGCGGACGACAGCTTTTTGCCGCACGGGTCGAAGCGCGACGGCGACCCCCAGGAGCAGCCGATCTATCTGACCGACGAGCCCGACAATCCCAATGGCGCCGCGGTGCGCGTGCTGCTCTCCGGCGTCGAAGCCGCGCCGTTCGCCGGTTCGGCTTACGAGCAGGTGTTTCTGATGTTCGACGGCCGCGACGAGGAGGCGCTGGCGCGCGCCCGTCAGCAATGGACCCAGGTGAAGGCCGCCGGCGAGCCGATGAGTTACTGGAAAGAGGGCGACGACGGGGGCTGGGTCAAGGCGCGCTGAGGGCGGGGCAGGGCCAAGCCTTTTGCCAAGCCAATGCAAATTTCCGCTTGTTTCCGCCAAGGATTTTGCTTTTTTTGCCAAGGATTTGCAAGAATTCTTTTGGCGGTTTTGTGGGATTTCAGAGGGTTACAAGCCCCGCAAGCCGAAGTTCGTTTTCTCCAAACTTTTGCCCCGGCGCGGCCTACAGGTTACATTCGATAGAGGTGAAATCCCGTTGACGGGAAGCGTCGGCCTCATCGCCAGTTCAAATTAGCACGAATTCTGATTTTCGGAAAGCGATAGTTCGGCTTGCCGCGTCGTCGCGCGTTCCGCATTGACCTTCGGCCGACCCTGAGGGATGAAACGGTTTCGAGATCCCGAGGAGGAGCGGCCTCCAGGCCGCCGTCGCGGGTGCGCCAAGCAGGCCTGGAGGCCGACGCTCCTCTTGTTTCTGCCCAGACTCATGGCGTATCCCGTCGCCGACGGTTTTCCATTACTGAAGCGGGCTTGGCCCCTTTCCTGCCGTTCGCCGACACTTTCGAGTTCGACGCCAATCGCATGAAACGCGAGCTGCGGTCATCCAACCCTGGTTTTGCGGCTCTCGACGAAAGCCCGCAGCACCTTGTTGATGCGGGTCTGGTAGCCCTTGCCTGCCCCTTTGAACCAGTCGAGCACGTCGGGATCGAGCCGCAGGTAGACGCCGCGCTTGGGCCCCGGAATTCCCAGCATGACGGTGTTTTCCCAACCGTCGGGCAAAGGTCCGTGGTCGGCCTCGGCCTGACTTTCGATCTCCTCTTGCGTCGTGGCGTCGACCTTGGCCCAATCGGTTTGGCTCGTCATTCGGCTGAGATCATCAGCCGAATAGCGCACGATGTTTTCTTTCTTCTCCATCTCTCGCCCTCCTCATGGAAATGATGCGCCGCGCCCCAGGCCGCTGCATCCAAACGACGGCGATGCATCGGCCTTCGAGCGTCCCGACGCTGACAATCCGATCCTCGTCCCCGCGGGGTGACGGGTAACTGTAAACAAGCCGGCCGTCGAACAGGTGGCGCGCATCCCGGAAGTCGAGGCCGCGCTCCTCCAACGGCTTTTGGCGCTTGGTCTCATCCCATTCAAACTGCATGAATGGGAAGCATATCTACAATTGTATATATAGTCAAAGGACCCGCACAAGTGACGGGCGTCTCAACTCAGATAGAAAACCTGAAACGTCGCCTCACCGCGACATTGACAGCGATGAACGTCGAACCCTCGTAGGAGTACTCTATATCCCGGTTCTTGCTTGCAAAAGGCGGCCGATCATGGCGACTTCGGTCGAGTTGAGCGACGATGTCGAGGCTCGGATTTCGAGGCTGTCCGGCCAGCGGCGCCAGTCGCCGCAAACGATCATTCAGGAGGCCGTTCAGCAATACGTCGAACGCGAGGAAGCAAGAGAGAGCTTCAAGCAAGAGGCCGAGGCGTCCTGGGCGGAGTATCGGGTGACCGGGTTGCATCTGACGGGAGACGAAGCTCGCGCCTGGCTTCGCACATGGGGGACCGAGGCGGAGACGGAACCGCCTCCGTGCCACGACTGATCCTATCGGCGGGCCTCTCGCGCGGAATTGAGAGATGTCGCCGATATCTCGCCGGTAAGAACAAACGAGCCTCCGGGCGGGCTG
>Ga0302320_10024146_pt1 | contig 11884 bp, 6 predicted proteins | sample Bog_T0_3_FD_202130 | JGI IMG/M metagenome (GOLD analysis project Ga0302320, IMG submission 202130) | Peat permafrost microbial communities from Stordalen Mire near Abisko, Sweden - Bog_T0_3 | ecosystem: Environmental > Terrestrial > Soil > Wetlands > Peat | place: Sweden: Abisko, Stordalen Mire... | reverse complement strand
TCCGATGGCCTCCAGAGTGACTTTTTCTTTTACTAGAGTGGGTTTCATGCACATAATTATAGCAAGCTCGCGAATCTTGTAAACTTCCGCAATTAAAATTTTTATGTTGTAAGGTGAACCGCCGAAAATTTTTTATAAAATTTGCATAAAAAATCCCGCCCGGCAGCCGTGTGGCCGCCTAGGCGGGGGATGAAGATTAATCAATCAGGACGAGATGACTAGATGTCCTTTTCCAAATATTGATTCACCTTGGAACGGAATGGGAACCTGTGAGATCTTGATGGTTCGCTTGTTTCCCGAAAGACCTTCAGGATCCAAGTGAATTTCCATGAGTTGTTCAGTGTACATTGCCTTTCGAGCACAAGTAAGAACTTCCGCTTGATATTCTATTGGTAAGGCGACGAAACGACTAAGGAGTTCTCGATTATTGAACCTGACCTCACACTTGGCATTGTCAGCTGCTGGTATTACGAACTGCCTATTGGTTGGCCCACTTCTCAGTATCGTATCAATCCCGTCAATGTTTGCATGTCCTCCATTAAGACCATATTTGCGGAGGAGTTCCTTTAGTGTCCCATTCAATGTTCTGCTTGTTTGTACTTCCATTTTTTCCTTTCTTTCACTTGAGTTGCCGCACGTGGATACCAGGTTTGTGTGCTCGCTCAAGCAAATGCGGTATCCGATACTATTATGCATTGTTTAAAGTCATTGTCAACTTTTTTTCCGCCTCTTCTCAATCCCCAACTTTACCTAAAAACGCTTCCAAATTAAGCGATTATTTGCTATACTGGTAGCAATAAAAGCTTTACCGCTTTTTCATTTTTACCCAAACTTATGGCCAAAAAAACCGAAGAAACAAAGCCTAAAAAAGACACCTATCGAGCGGATGCGATCCAAGTTCTCGAAGGCCTCGAGCCTGTGCGCAAGCGCCCGGGCATGTACATCGGCACGACCGGACATGACGGACTCAATCAGCTTGTAAGAGAAATATTCGACAATTCTCGCGACGAAGCCATGGGCGGCTTTGCTAATGATATCGAGATCGCTTTTTTACCCGGGAATCGTGTACGAGTCGTAGACAACGGTCGAGGCATTCCAGTAGATACCCACAAACAGACAAAGATCTCTGCTCTCGAAATGGTCATGACCATGCTCCATGCCGGAGGTAAATTCGGCGGCGAAGATTCCGGTTATAAAGTCTCAGGCGGTCTTCACGGCGTCGGCGCGTCAGTTGTCAATGCTCTATCGGTATTCACACAAGCTCTTGTTCACAAAGACGGCGACATTTACATACAGGAATATTCGATTGGCAAGAGAAAGGCGGCCGTAAAGAAAATTGGCAAAACAAAAGAGCACGGCACCATAGTTACGTTTGAACCTGATCCGACTATTTTCAAAGAGGGCATTGTCTTTGATTATAAATGGGCGGTAGGACATATGCGTCAACAGGCATATCTTGTCAGAGGACTGCGAATCTCTGTGCTTGATCTACGCGGACTAAACGCAGACGATTTTAGTTCAGTAGGAGAAAAGAACAAGGTAGATCTATGGATCGATAAAACCGGTCGGCTTGAAATGGATCAGAATATATTTTATCTGCATGACCTCGGTTTGAATGCGCCGTCTGAAACCTTTTACTTTGAGGGAGGATTGACGTCGTTGATCAAATTTAACAACCATCTACTAAAGCCTGCCCATAAAAATATCTTTTATATCGAAAAGAAGGCAGAAGGTGTTGAATCGGTGGAAATCGCCTTGCAATATGTTGACGATGTTTCTTCGCGCGTTCTAGGATTTGCAAACAATATCTACAATCCTGAAGGCGGTACACATATAACCGGTTTCAAGACTTCTCTTACTCGTACTCTTAACAATTATGCAAAAAAGAACAATCTGGCCAAGGACGGCGAGGACAATTTCACCGGTGACGACGCATTGGAAGGTCTGACGGCCGTCGTTTCCGTCAAGCTCCGTGAAATCCAATTTGAAGGACAGACAAAGGCAAAACTCGGTTCCGTCGAAGCACAAAGCGCTGTTACTTCTGTTTTTGGCGACGCTTTCTCCGCTTATCTGGAAGAAAATCCTGATGATGCCCGCTCCATCATTTCAAAAATAGTTTTGGCCATGAAAGCACGCAAAGCCGCCAAAGCCGCAAAGGATTCCGTTCTACGCAAAGGTGCCCTCGAAGGCATGACATTGCCGGGCAAACTGGCTGATTGTCAGTCTAGCGATCCCGCAGAATCCGAGTTGTTTATTGTAGAAGGGGATTCAGCAGGCGGCACGGCAAAAACAGGCCGTGATCGCCGCATACAAGCCATCCTTCCATTGCGCGGAAAAATTTTGAACATAGAACGTGCTCGCCTTGATCGCATGCTCGGCTCGGAGCAAATTAAAAATCTTGTTCTCGCTTTCGGCACAGCTATTGGCGATACATTCGACATTTCAAAACTTCGTTACCACAAAATAGTTCTGGCTACAGATGCCGACGTAGACGGCGCCCACATACGCACCCTTATCCTTACTTTGCTTTACAGATACTTCAAACCGTTGCTCGACGGCGGATTTGTCTACATCGCCCAGCCACCTCTATATAAAGTAAAGAGAGGTAAAGAAATTCTTTACTTTTATTCTGAAGAAGAAAAAGTAAAAGCGCTCGGCAAAGAAGTAGATGAGATTGAAGAAATCAAAGCGGAACAAGACCAGCAGCTTTTGGAAGCAGCCGGAGCGCAGGTTGAAGAAGAATCCGAAGCCGATGAAAGCAAGTCCAGCGCAAAAAACCAAAAAATCCACATCCAGCGCTACAAGGGTCTCGGAGAAATGAATGCAGATGAGTTGTGGGAGACGACTATGGATCCAGCTCGCCGCATCCTCAAAAAAGTCACCATCGACGACGCCAGCGAGGCCGACAAAGTTTTCGACATGCTCATGGGCACTGATGTTCCTGCTCGCAAGTCTTTTATTCAGTCCAATGCAAAAATGGCGACGCTGGATATCTAGGAAACGCAAAACGCAAAACGCAAAAATCAAAAAAAAGCAAAGCGCAAAAACAAAGGTTATGAGTTCAAAGCAAAAATTAATTACACCTCTGTTTCAAGGATGGAGTGGGAAGTCATGTTTTTAACCTATGTTTACAATGTATATACATTGTAAACAAGCTCGAAAAAAGAACCATGGAGGGCCGATGTCAGGCATCCAGTTTTATTCCGACCGCAAGGAGGGTTGTAAAAGCGCGACCCATTCTCCATGCTTGCGTTTTAAGAAGGAATAGGGTATAAATGGCTCAATACAGCACTTTTTCACGAGTGTCAAGGAAACTACTTGACTTTTCTATTGAACTAGTATATAATGCTCCTGTTACAAATTAACAACCCGCATTCTCGGTTTTCATTGAAATAATCCTGCTTCGCCAAAGATACGCAGGACAAAGCAGAAAATCCGCGAGCGGCAATACAATTATGAACAACATAAACAAAATCATTCGCATGGCCTCGGTCGGTGCCGCTCTCGCGGTGGTTTTCACCGTCGCCTTTGCCACTCCGGCTTCCGCTCATGCAGGGTACAACGCGTATGGCAATAATAATTATGGCGGTAATAATTACAACCGCAATTACAGCACACAACCTTATTACAGTTACAACTATAGCAATCCTCGCCCGATCATAATCAGCCAGCCTCCTCAAGTAGTTTATCAGCAACCTCAAGTGATCTACCAACAGCCGCAAGTTATATATCAGCAATCGCAACCACAGGTTATCTATCAACAGCCGCAGGTTGTTTATCAACAGCCCCAAGTCGTCTATCAGCAACCGACATATTATCCTATAACAGTCAGCTGTTATGCTAATCCGACTTCTGTTTCGACTGGTCAAAGCGTAACATGGCAGGCCTATGTTTCTGGTGGCTCCAATTCCTACAACTCTTATAATTCGGGCTCATACACATATACTTGGACAGGCACGGACAGCTCATACAACAATGGCTCTACTGCATATTCAACTTATTACACTCCGGGCAGTTATACTGCTTCAGTCACAGTCTATGGAAACGGCCAAAGTGTAACGCAGTCTTGCGGTTATGTATCGGTTACTGGTTCTTATAGCTACAACTATACGCCGACGTACGCCTATAATTATCCGACGACATATACAACCGTTACACCAAACACCAATAATGGCAATCTCGTAGCGGCTTGTTTTGCGGACAAGACCACCGCTTCTATCGGCACCCCAGTCACTTGGTCAGTCGAAGTCACTGGCGGCACAGGACAATATACCTATTCATGGTCAGGCTCTGACGGTTTGGCTGGCACTGGCGCTTCAGCCGTGCAATCTTATTCGACGGCTGGTCAAAAGAACGCCACTGTTCTAATCAACTCGAACGGTCAGACGATCAGCCAGGCTTGTGGTGATTCCGTTACAGTCCGCGCTTATGTTTCTCCAGCCACGACAAACTATCAAGGCCCTGCTCCTGCCACGAGCGCTCCCGCTTCTAGCGCAGCTCCGGCTAATCCGAATTCTCTCTCCGCTGCAGCTTTGCTCGGTCTCGGAAGTATTCCTTGGGGTTGGATTGCCATCCTCATAATCATCATTCTCGGTGTCTCTGTATTCTATCTACTCTTTAACCGTCATAATAATAAAGAGGTTTAAAGAAAAGAGGACGCAGTTAAAAACAAAAAGCTCCGGAAACGGGGCTTTTTGTTTGTATGAGAATATTTAAAAGAAAGAGAATTGTTCTTGGAAGGGCCTCTCGGAGCGAGCGAAGGCGAGTGAGAGCGAGACGCATCGCTAGTAAGCGATGACGGCGTGCCCTGACAAGGACAATTCTCTTTCTTTTCTGACTACTTCCTCTCTTTAATTTCTTTTACCAACCTTTCAACAACCCCTTCCGATTTCAACTGGCCGATCTGACCGGCATCGCGGGATTCGAGGGTTACTTTCCCTGCGGCCAAATCTTTATCGCCGATGATGATGAAGTAGGGCGCGCGGCTGACTTTGGCCTGGCGGATTTTCTTGCCAAAGCTTTCCTTTGACAAATCGATTTTCGCGCGAATGCCAAGGTCGTGAAGTTGGTTGTAAAGATTCGAGGCCGCTTCATGGTGGTTTTCAGCTACTGGAATAATGACAACCTGCGAAGGTGCGAGCCAAAGAGGGAAATTACCGCCGTAATGCTCGATGAGAAATCCGATGAAGCGCTCGTGCGTGCCGAGTGGCGCGCGATGGATACAAAGAGGTGTTTTTTCTTTTCCTTCGTTATCGGTATAGGTCAAACCAAAGCGCGCTGGCACTGCAAAGTCCACTTGATTTGTGGCCAAAGTGAATTCGCGGCCGATGGCAGACCATACTTGAACATCGATTTTCGGCCCATAGAAAGCGGCTTCGTTTGCTACTTCTACAAAAGGAATTTTTGAATCGACAAGCACTTTTCGCACCATATCCTCGGTTTTTTTCCAGAGCTCCGGTTCATTGACGAATTTTTCACCGAGGCGCTTTGGATCATGGGTCGAGAAACGCATGATGTATTTTCCAAGGCCGAATATCTTGAAATAGTTTAGATACATATCGTTCACCGCTTTGAACTCATCGGCAAATTGTTCTTCGGTGCAATAAATATGAGCATCATTCATCTCCAGCATGCGCACACGCATCAGACCAAATAACTCACCGGATTTTTCGTGGCGATAGCAAGTGCCGTATTCAGCCAAACGAATGGGCAAATCACGATAGCTTTTCGGCGTTGCGGCGAATATCTTGTGATGATGCGGGCAATTCATCGCCTTTAAATAATACTTGGTTCCTTCGGATTCCAAAGGCGGATACATACTCTCTGCGTAGTAGGGCAAGTGGCCGCTCTTTTTGTACATGCTTTCTTTTGCCAAATGCGGCGTACGGACGCGATCGTAGCCATGTCGGAATTCAGTTTCTTTTGCCAAGTCTTCCAATTCTTCTATCATAATTCCGCCGTTCGGTAGCCAGAGAGGAAGTCCTGCACCGACGTCCTCGTCAAACATAAAAATTTCCATCTCTTTTCCAAGCTTGCGATGATCTCGTTTTTCCGCTTCAACAATCATCGTCTCGTATACATCGAGCTCTTCCTTTGTGGCAAAGGCTAGGCCATAAATGCGCGTGAGCATTTCATTCTTTTCATCTCCACGCCAATAGGCACCGGCAGTACGAGAGAGTTTGAACGAGTCTGAGGCGATATCCTTGGCCGGATGCTCGATATGCCCGCCCCTACAAAGGTCCTCGAATTCACCGCATTTATAAAGTGTAATTTTTTGCTTGTCGGCGATGATGCCGTCGATGAGCTCGAGCTTGTATTTGTTTCCCTTGAATAATTCTTTCGCCTCTTTTTCCGAAACTTCGCGGTGCGAGAATTCTTTCCATGTCGGTAAAAGCTTGCGCATAGCTTTCTCTATTTTCGGCAAGTCCTTATCTGATACTGGCGACTTGAATTCGAAATCGTAATAAAAGCCGTTGTCTATGGCCGGACCGATGGTCGGTTTTGCGTCGAGATGAAGCTCGAGAACAGCAGCAGCGAGCAAGTGCGATAGGGTATGACGTAAATGGTTTAAACTTTCAGAATCGTTTTTCATGAGCAGTATGATACCATTAAATGCATGACTTTCAAAGAAAAAGTAATTCGCTTTCATTTTTCTTTAAATAGCGTAAAATACTACTATATTATATGTCCAAATTATATGTCCAAGAAAATCAACACAAATGAATACGAAAATTGGTCGAAAGAGGAATTGGTCAAGGAGATCGTTAAAATAAAGAGCACGACTTACGGGCTTGTTTGGCATCGTGACTTGCCCGAAGCAAAAATTGATATTCTTGTTAATCCTGACGCACGAACTCCAAATGAAATGTTTCCCAACGAAATGGCGGGCAAGCCGTTTCCTGTTTTGAAAGAAGTTAAAGGGAAAGCGATTGAATCGGATAAATCAAAATTCGTAAATCTTTTGATTGAGGGTGACAATTATCACTCTCTTGTTGTTCTTAATTTTACACACCATGAGGCAATTGATTTGATATACATTGATCCACCTTACAACACAGGCAACAATGACTTTATATATAATGATAGATATGTAGACAGAGAAGATTCTTTTCGTCATAGTAAGTGGCTCACTTTTATGGAGAAACGTTTAAAGCTGGCAAAAAATTTACTCAAAAAAAGCGGTGCAATTTTTATCAGCATTGATGAAAATGAATATGCTCCATTACGAATGCTTTGTGATGAAATTTTTGAAGAAAATAATTTTGTTGCAAATCTGATATGGAAAAGCAAAAGCGGTGGCGCGAATGATAGCCGGTTTTTTGCGGTAGACCACGAATATGTTTTGGTTTATGCAAAAAGTTCGGAAGATCTTAAATTGAATCTTGATAACGAAGCTGAGGTGACAACAGTGTATAATTTGAATGATGAAAAAGGCAGGTATTCGTTAGATAGACTTGATAAACAATCTCTCGGTTATTTACCAAGTCTTGATTTTCCAATAAAAGGACCAGACGGAAAAATCTATAAAGTTTTTCACAAAGATCAAAAAAATAAAATTGCTCGTTGGCGTTGGGGAGCGAAAACAGTAAAAGAAAGATATGACGAGCTTGTTTTTAAGAATGGATCTGTTTATACAAAAAATTACGAAAAAGAAGGTTCAATTCCAAGATCTTTGTTGGTAGACGAGCGGTTTGGAAGAACAAGAACTGGAAAAACTGAACTTTTTAGTTTATTTGGTAAAGAAGTTTTTCAAAATCCAAAACCTCCTAAACTGATAAAACACTTTATTGGTTTGGTTGGTTCAAAAAATTCTATAATCTTGGATTTTATGGCTGGCTCTGGTACAACAGGACAGGCAGTCTTGGAATTAAACAACGAAGATGGTGGAAAAAGAAATTTTATTCTTTGCACTAACAATGAGCTTAATGGATTAAATCAAGAGTTAGAAGCTAAAGGCTTAAGTAAAAAAGAAATTGAAGAACATGGCATTTGCCGACGAATTACCTATCCTAGACTTGAAAAAATAATAAAAGGATATAAAAATCAAAAAGGAGATAAAATTGAAGGTCTTGGAGGAAATCTTAAATACTACAAAACTGACTTTGTTGAAGCAGAACCAACAGATAAAAACAAAAGAAAGTTGGTTAAAGAATCAACGGACATGCTTTGTATTTTGGAAAACGCTTTTGGGCTTATCCTAGAAACACCAGAATTCAAGATTTTTAAAAACACAGATAAATATGTAGGTATCATCTTCTATGAAGAAGCTATAGACGCTTATAAAAAAGCGATCAAAAAAATAAACGGTCATTTCAACACTTACGTTTTTTCAATGAACGATTTGGTGCACAAGGAAAGATTTGCGAATGTCATTGATAAAGTTAAATTATGCGCCATTCCTGATGTTATATTAAAAGTGTATCGTGAAATTTTCAAATAAATATATGTACAATATTACATTCAAAGATTACCAAGAAAATGCAGTCACAAAGTTGAAACGGGAAGTCAATGAGCTTTTGGATGCTGATGGTAACAAAGTCTGTGTTTTCAAAGCGCCGACCGGTTCTGGTAAAACGCTTATGATGGCGGAATTTTTGATGCGACTCCGAGATTCACGCATTGACGGTAAAAAGTTTTCTTTTGTGTGGATTGCTGTCAATAAACTGCATGATCAAAGTTATGATAAATTGAAGAAATTCTACGCTCCTTTAGGACTAGGATTAAAATGCTCTCATTTCAATGATTTGGATGATCGCAGAATTAGTGAAAATGAGATTTTATTTTTAAACTGGGCAAGCATTAACAAAAAAGACAACTTATATGTTCGTGCAAATGAGCGAGACAATAATCTCTCGAGTATCATTGCTCGCACAAAAGATGAAGGTAGAATAATCTTTCTTATCATTGATGAAAGCCATCACACAGCAAATAGTGGAAAATCAAAAGAATTGATTCAAGACATTGGACCAAAAATCACGATTGAAGTTTCCGCTACCCCGCAACTAAATAATGCAAATAGAATTGTGGAAGTAGAACTCAAAGACGTAAAAGATGAGGAAATGATCAAGAAAGAAATCATAATCAATCCGGGCTTTGAGCATTACATCATTGATAAAAAGAAAAGTGATAAATCGGCAGACGAACTTGTGCTTGAAAGTGCGTTAAAAAAACGAATCGAATTACAAAAGAAGCTTGAAGCCGAAGGATCTGGTGTAAACCCACTCTTACTCATCCAATTGCCGGATGCTATGCAGGGAGTATCAGATAAAAAGGATGAGATTATTGCTTTGCTCAAAAAATTTGGTTACACAACAGAAAATGGACGGCTGGCAATTTATCTTTCTGATAAGGATAACAAAATAAACCTAGCAAACATCGAGAAAAACGAGAATGAGGTTGATGTTATGATATTTAAACAAGCCATATCACTCGGTTGGGATTGTCCGCGTGCCACGATTTTGGTTTTGTTCAGACAATGGCGTGAAGAAAATATCACTTTCTCTATTCAAACACTCGGCCGCATTATGCGTATGCCAGAGCAGAAACATTATGCCGATCAAGATTTGAATGTCGGTTATGTATTTACAAGTTTGCAGGATATCAATGTTGCTGAAGATTTGTCTCGCGATTATATTACTACTTTCACTGGTTTTAGAATAAAAAATTACAAAAATCTTGATTTGCAGTCATATCACTCAAAGCGCTTTCGCGAGGAAACGCGTCTTTCTTCTGATTTCACACCTCTTTTTATTGAGGCTGGAAAGAAACTAAAACTAAAAGAGAAATTTTCTTTCAAGCACAGTATTTTAAAAACTAGCTTAATCGCTAGTGGCCGTATTACTGATGCAGATAAAGAAACTAAAAATATTGAAAAAAAAGGCACACTTAATATCCCCAAAAATGAAGTTGAATTACAGAATGCATTTGATATGTTCGCACATAATAACCTTGCGCCATTTGCTCCAGAGCAACGTTCAGTTGGCCGCATAAAAAGTTCAATTTATTCTTTTTTTGAGGCTTCACGAAATGAAGATGAGTGGCCGAAGATTCAAGCTGCTGTTTTGGCTGAGGAAAATCAGCAAATAATGATTGATACGATAAATCTTGCAAAAGAGATGTATCAGGAAGAGATTGGAAAAGGCAAAAATGAATTGCTGAAAAATGAAGAACCGTGGAATATTCCGAAGGTTATAAATTACACTCTCTCTTTTGCAAAGAAAGACTACAAAAAATCAGTGATTCAACCTTACTACACAAGGAAATCTGGTGATGACACAACAAGTTTATCTGAGGAAGATAGTGACCTTGAAGTTGATTTTATCGAATACTTAGAAAAATCAAAATTGATTGAATGGTGGTTCAAAAATGGTAAAAGCGACGCTACATATTTTGCTGTTCCATATACTGATCATGGTGTTGAAAGGTCATTCTATGTCGATTTCGTAATAAAGTTTAAAGATGGACGCATTGGTTTGTTTGATACAAAAGGTGGGTACACAGCTGAAATTGCAAAACCCAAGGCAGATGGACTTAAAAAATATATAAGTGAGCAAAATAAAAAGGGTAAAGATCTGTATGGTGGCATTGCACTACCAGATAAAAAGAGTTGGCGGTATAATGATAAAACAGGATACGAATACAATCCAAACGATCTCAAAGATTGGAAATTTCTTGATCTTAATTAAAATGTCATTAATAAAAAGAACTGTTCTTGAAGTTAGACATTAAAATGTTCCCATTCATCTTGCCAAACGGAAAACATATAGACACTGATGGCGTTATTGATGCCGTGGGTGATATTTCAGGTAAAACGAAGTATTTCTTGGATACAACAAGCGGGGAAGTAGGTTGTGTAAATTCTAGAGATAAAAAGAAAGCTGATAATCTTTCACAAGATTCTCGTTATATTAAAATACCTACAATTCCGATCTTATCTAGATTGCCATGGTTTAAAGATTTTATGGATGCAATATTGCCGGCCGACACAAAAAAAGAAATAGCTTTATGCAATAAATTGAATAAGATTTTTAAAATTGACGTTCCGGAGACGTTTGATCAATGCCTTAAAATTATCGGATCTGCGGATAAATCACTGCTCGATGGATGGTCAATATGGCAGAGTGGTTGCCTGTTTGGAGAAATGAAAGAATGGTTCTCAGGATTGCCGATAAAAATCGAAGAACGCTTTGAAGGCGACTGCGATTGTGAGCTATGCAAACTTTTTGAAAAAGGCGATCATACTCTCGGAGATTTCAAGGAAGCTTTGCAGAAACAAGAAAGAAAAGATATAGTATCAAGTACAATGAAAAAATCAAAAATTAGCCTCAAAAATAAAGGTGGAATATGGGAAATAGGCATTGTTCCAGAGCCGATGTTTGGTATGCGTAAACCAGATGGTACGCCTTTTGACATGGTGGTGATTGTTGAGCGTCATTCATATTTTATAGTGAATACCAATATTATTGATCCTAATGATGAAGAGAAAAATGGAGTTGTAGATGCATTTAAAAAAGCGATTTCAAAAGGTATTTTATTGCCGCCTGACACTATTTTGGTTAAAGATGAAAAGGTTGCTGGCTATTTGAGTGAGATTGCCTTGGAAAAAGAAATATCTATACGCATTGAAAGCAGATTGAAAGCTGTGCAGGAAGTGGTCAGATCTATGAAGCGCATGGGTAATATTACACCGCCTACGCCGTCTGTTTTTGAACAAGAAGGTGAGGATGCGAAGGACTCTTTGTATTATGACGCAATGGAAGAGATAAATGCGCAAAATATGGACGAAGCTGCACGCCTACTTTCCAAAGCTTTAAAAATTGATCCACATTATGTCCAAACTTATGTCGGTTTATCTTCGCTATATCGTTTAATAGGAAATGTGGAA
>Ga0302320_10024145_pt1 | contig 11884 bp, 12 predicted proteins | sample Bog_T0_3_FD_202130 | JGI IMG/M metagenome (GOLD analysis project Ga0302320, IMG submission 202130) | Peat permafrost microbial communities from Stordalen Mire near Abisko, Sweden - Bog_T0_3 | ecosystem: Environmental > Terrestrial > Soil > Wetlands > Peat | place: Sweden: Abisko, Stordalen Mire... | reverse complement strand
CGCTCGCCAAGTTCCGAGTGGCGGAAGGTCCTGGCGAAATCGGCATCCCCTAGCGATTTGAGCAAGAGTACGAAGCGGACGTGCAATGCCTCTAATAGCGCGAGCGAAGGGGCGACGGGTGCGGTTTTTGCGTCGCTGAGCTCTGCCCAGGCGGCTTCGTCGTACGGTTTGATCAGCGGTACAGTTTCAGTCAAGGCCAACCGGAAGCGGGTGTAGCTATTCATGTGGCTATCGGGCAGGTGATGAACTACTTGACGGATGGTCCAACCACCTGGGCGGTAAGGCGTATCGAATTGAGCGTCGGTGAGGCCGTCTACGGCTTTGCTGAGATTGTGGGGCGCACTCGCCATTTCTTCGATCCAGGCAGCCCTTTGTTCCGCCGAAATCGTGGCGGGCGCCTGATACCGTCCCACCGGGTACTTCAAAGCTTCTTCGTGTGGCGGAGGCATATTTCCCCAATTCTAGCGAAAGAAAAAATTACCGGTTACCGGAAAAAGCGGAAGCGCCCTGGTTATACAGTCACCTAGCATGCGAGACGGCAGGTCACAAGGGGGCCCCAACCCAACCCCAAGTGCAACTCCCCAGGAGCCCTCTTGTGACCCTCGCTAAATCCGGCTAGAGGGTATATTCTAGAGACTCGACAACATAAATTATGAATCAAGGGCGACTTCTGACATTTCCAGCGGTTCCTTGGAAATTCGAGTCTGTGGAAAACGGCAATAATAGTCGCGTTCTTTTGGAGCTGTATGATCGCGAACAGACGCCCCTCAAGCGGTATTTGGCCATGTTGGGCGTTGATCCTGAAACGGCGCGCGACGTAGTACAAGAAAGCTTCTTGAAGCTGCACGAGCATCTCCTGGGCGGCGGGGACCAAGGCAATTTAAGAGCGTGGCTCTACCGCGTAGTCCATAATAACGCGCGCAACAGGCAGACATCTTTCGGCGCAAGGAACACCGGCAGGATTGATGATTTGCCGCCCTCCGCGAACCCGGTCGCTAGAGACGAATCGCCCGAACAAAAGTTGCTGGGGCAGGAACGCGAAATGCGGATGAGGCAAGCGATGGACCAATTAAGCGATGCGCAACGGGCGTGCCTGGTTTTGCGGACGCAGGGACTCAAATATCGAGAGATCGCGGCATCGCTTGATCTGTCGGTTTCAACAGTAGGTGAGAACGTGCAACGAGGCTTGGAAAGGCTGAGGGAAATGTTATGAAGTGCCAACTTCTAACTTTTGATTTATTAGTCAGAGCGATGGACCACGAACTCTCGCCCGCCGAAATGGAATGGGTGCCGGCACACATTGCCGGCTGTTCCGAGTGTAGCCATGAGCGGGAAAGCATCGCAAACGTTTCGCAAAATATCGAAACAGTTGTGAATAGCGCGCCCGTGATTGAGTACCCGGGCGATCGGGCTCAATGGGTTGTGGTGAAACCGATCCGCCATGCTCCCGACCGAGTGATGAGACGTTTCGGCTGGGGTATGGCCATTGCGGCGACGTTGGCGATCGGCATTATCATAGCTCCGAAGCCAAGAACTTTGCCCGCCGAAAGGCGGCCCATAACCGAGCAGCCGCTTGCTGCTGTTTCGAACGCCATTGAAGTAGACGGTGAGACGTTTGTCGCCTTACCGTATTCGAATCCGGATCTTCCGACGAGCGCACCGCGTATTGTTCAAATGCAAGTTCCGGTTTCGTCGCTAGCCGACATTGGGCTTGGCTTGGAGCAGGTAACCAGTGAAGTTTCCAACCAGGACCGCACGGTGCTAGCCGATGTGTTGCTGGGAGCCGATGGACAGCCGCTCGGTGTACACGTAGTGAGTTGGGATTAAAATATTTTGGAGTTGCCGCAAGGAGAAAAAAAGCACATGAAACTCACGAAGTCTTTTCTAATTATTTTGGTGACGGGCGCGGCAGTCTTGGCACAAGGCCCACCGCCGCCTGGTGGGCCTGGTGGCGGTAGAGAATTTGGCCGGATGGCTGGGGGAATGCCGGGTGGTCCCGGATTCGGCCCGGGTGGCCATAAATTGGTCACCGGCGCTGCTTATACGGCCGACGTCAATGCCACGCAGACTCGCACCTTACCCGATGGGAATGTCATTCAACACACCATGAGCGGGAAAGTTGCTCGGGACGCGGCTGGCCGAACGTATACTATGCATACGTCAACGGGCGGGCCATTGGGCCAGACCGGTACCGTGACCCGCATCTCGATTGTCGATCCAGTGGCGGGATATTCATACGAATTGGATCCGGCAACGAAAACCGCCGTTCGCCGGGCAATTCACCAACCTCCAGCAGGCGGCGGTCCGGGCGGCCACGCCAATTTTAGGAGTGCGAATCCGGACGCCCAAGCGCGACCTGCCGATCCGAATTTAGAGAAGAAAGATCTCGGATCACAAATGATTAATGGCGTGGTGGCACAGGGTAAATCCCACACGCGGACTGTTCCGGCCGGCGCTAATGGTAACGCCAAGCCCATCGTATCCACCTCAGAAACTTGGATCTCCCCTGATCTGCAAGTTGTCGTTTCGGCGAAAATGAGCGACCCACGCGTGGGCGAATCCGTCTATGCGCTGACAAACATTCAGAAAGCCGCCGACGCTTCTCTGTTCCAGGTGCCCGCTGGCTACACGATCACCGATGCACCCAGGGGCAGAGGTGGCCCAGGCGGTCGAATGGAGAGACGTCCTCCTCCCCCGCCTCAGGAATAATGGACGGGGAAGTCTTTCACCCACTTTAGATACTGCAGCAACGAACGGCGTTCTTTCCAGATAAACTGGAGGAACGTCGTTTTGCTTATGGATTCAGCCGGTATGCCTGAGTACGTTTCGATTCGCCAGCGCAGATAAGGCGATTGCCATGGGTACAAGCGATAGCCCTTCGAGGCATTCCAAAGAAATCGCAGTAGTAGAACTATGAAGCACCGCCCGTAGCGGCCTTGGTACGAACTTCCGGTGTTGCGTAATAGCCCGAACGGGTGCGAACGGTAGGCTTGCCCGAGCCATTTACCACTACTTTGATGGATCGGTAACTACCGTCCAACTCCTGGATCTCTGGACGGTAATCAATGGTGTATTGATTGCGAATGTCGCGCGCAATTTCAGAAGCCAGCGCCTGCACTTCCGAGACGTCCTTTGGATAGAAGGCCAAGCCGCCCGTGGTGCTCGTCAATTCATTCAAAGCGCGCTTTGCCTTGGTTCCTTCGTGCCTCTCTTCCTCAGTAAACAAACCAATCGCATAGACCAACGTCTCGCTTTGATTCGAACGCGCCACAATCTTCTCGAGCGACGTGTTGCTGGCATTGTCGTTGCCGTCGGTAATGATCAGCAGCACTTTCTTATCCTTCTTGGCCTTGTCTTTCATGTAATCCAAGGAAGCGCTAATGGCATCGCGCATGGCGGTGCCGCCCCGCGAATCGATCTTGCCAATGCCCTGCTCCATCTTGTGGATGTCACTGGTAAAGGGCACATCCAGAAACCATTCATCGTTGAAATTCACGATGAAAACCTCGTCCTGCGGGTTCGATTCCTTGACAAGCGACAGGGCCGCCGCTTCCACGCGTGAGCGCTTGGTGAGCATGCTGGCGCTGTCATCTATGATGATGCCGAGAGAAACGGGTACGTCTTCGCGGCGGAAGATTTTGATCTGCTGTAGCTGCCCGTTCTCATAAACTTTGAAATCGTTCTCTTTCAAGTTCGTGATCAGCTTGCCGCGTTTGTCGGTCACGCTGGCGTGCAATTCCACCAACCTGGTATCTGAACGAAACTGGGCGTAGACCACACCCACTGTTAATAAAACGAGCGGCAGCAGCAGACGGCGGTTATTGAGTCGGCGCATAATAGCCGAGGCGGAAATAGGCTTTGAGAGGCGGTAATCCACGAGGTTGATTTAGTTTAACTAGAACCTTCCGATATTTGCCGTCGCGTTCACGGTTTTTGGGAGTGTAGCCGAGAATATACTCATTGCGCAACTCCACTCCAATTTTAGCTGCTATGTCCGGGAGTTCAGCAACATTCTCAACCGCATATTCACGGCCTCCGGTTTGTTCTGCCAACTCGTTCAAAAGGCTAGGACCCGCCGCTTCTTCGGGCGTTGCCCGGCCGCCCAGCGCTTCAAAGATGCCAATGCCAAAAATCTGCACATCCGCCTCGCGCACCGCGTTCTTGATCTCGCTCTCCGTATAACGGCTGGAGTTATCGCCGCCATCGGAAATGATCAGCAGAGCTTTACGCGGATTATGAGCCTTTTTCATCTCATGCATGGCCAAATACACGCCATCCAGTAAAGCCGTTCTTCCTTTGGATTGCGTAAACGTAAGCGTGCTCTGAATCTTGTCCGTGTCATTTGTGAAAGGCACCACCAAATCGGGCCGCTCGCTAAATTGCACCAGAAAGAATTCATCGGAAGGATTGGCGGTCTTGAAGAACTCCGCCGCTGCTTGCCGCGATTTTTGCAATTTCGAACCCATGCTGCCACTGGTATCGAAAACCAGGCCAATGGAGATGGGCGCATCCTCGGAGGAAAACTCTAAGATCTCCTGCTCAACTTTGTCCTCAAATAGCCGGAAATGCTCTTTGTCCAGACCGGTGACGAAACGGTTCAACGGGTCGGTAACCGTGACATTGACTAGAACTAGCGTGCGGTCGACGCGCAAATCCACGGATCGCTTGGGAATGTTCGGCGCGGCGGGTGCAGCAGCCGTTTTGGGTGGTAAAGGAGCACCGCCCGAATCGTTTACGGCTTGCGCCGTCAGCCTTGCGGAAGCACTAAACAAGAACGCCAGACACAAGAGGGTGAAAACCAGGAGTGTCGGCATATGTGTCTTTCTGAATCGATAATAGCATCGGGCCAACGACACAGCAGACGCATCGTTGGCCCGATTTTGTAAAAGAATTGTGAGCGGCCTTTTATCTCTGAATGCGCGCAGAGCCACCTTGCGCAAGCGCCTTAACCTGATCAAGCGTCGCCATAGTAGTGTCGCCCGGGAAAGTTGTCAGCAAGGCGCCGTGCGCCCAGCCTAACTTCACCGCCTCATCTTCAGAGTGTCCCGTGAGCAAACCGTAAATGAAACCGGCCGCAAAGCCATCGCCGCCGCCGACACGGTCGTAAACATCAAGCTCCATGGTCGGCGCTTGATGCGTAACGCCGTTGATCCAGGCGACTGCACTCCAGCTATGCCGGTTGGTTGAGTGAACTTCGCGCAATGTAGTGGCTACCACTTTCACCTGCGGATGTTTCTTGCGCACGCTGTCCATCATGCCGAAGAAGGCGCTCGGGTCCAGCTTCGATTTCGCTGCCACCTCAGGACCGGGAATGCCGAGGCCCATTTGCAAGTCTTCTTCGTTGCCGACCAAAACATCAACATTCTTGACGATCCGGTCGATCACGGCGACGGCCTTGTCGTGACCGCCAACCACGTTCCAGAGCTTCGCCCGATAATTCAGATCGAACGAAACGACGGCGCCGGCGGCTTTCGCCGCTTGCATTCCTTCGATCACCACTTCGGCCGTGGTGGGTGAAAGCGCGGCAAAAATACCGCCGCTATGAAACCAGCGGACCCCACCGGCGAAAATCGATTTCCAATCGAAATCGCCTGGCTTCAGCATGCCGGCCGCTTCGTTAGCGCGGTTGTAAAACACCACTGGAGCACGACAGCCTTGCCCGCGGTCACTATAGACAGTGGCGATGTTTGGGCCAGCCACGCCATCATGCTTGAAGTGCTTGAAATGCCCGTGGACGCCCATGGCGCGCACGCGTTCCGCCACTAAATCGCCCAACGGGTAATCGACCATGGCACTGGCGACGGCAGTCTTCAACTTGAAGCAATCCGACAGATTGGCGGAGACGTTAAACTCACCGCCGCTCACGTGGATCAGGCATTCGGTGGCCTTGCGAAAGGGGATGATGCCTGGATCGAGGCGGCAGACCAAACCGCCAATCGACATAAAATCTAGAGCGCCATCCTTGCGGATATCAAAACCGTAGCTCATGCGTTGTAAGACCCCGAAGAAACACGGCCTCCACGGCCGGTCCAGTTAGTATGGAAAAATTTACCGCGCGGTTGGTCGACGCGTTCATAAGTATGCGCGCCGAAAAAGTCGCGTTGCGCTTGCAGAAGGTTGGCAGGCAGGCGCGCCGTCCTGTAGCCGTCGTAAAACGCCAACGCCGTTGAGAATGCGGGTGTGGGAACCCCCACTTCAAGGGCCGCCGCCACCGCGTTACGCCAGGATTGTTGATAGTTGTTCAAGACACCGGCAAAGAAATCGTCCACAAGCAGATTCGTCAGCTTTGGATTTTTGTCGTACGCTTCTTTGATTTTGCCCAGGAAGCGGCTGCGAATAATACAGCCACCGCGCCACATCAAAGCAATGCCGCCCATATTCAAGTTCCAGTTGTTCTCTTTGCCTGCCTCACGCAACAGCATATAACCTTGCGCGTAAGAAATCATTTTTGAACAATAGAGAGCGCGCCGGACGTTCTCGATAAACGCCGCACGGTCGGCCACCTTGGTCGTCGTATCCGGTCCTTTTAGCACCTTCGATGCGGCCACTCGCTCGTCCTTAATCGCGGAGAGGCAGCGCGCGAAAACCGCTTCGCCGATGAGGGTAACGGGCATGCCCAGATCAAGCGCGCTGATGCTCGTCCACTTGCCGGTACCTTTTTGGCCGGCGGTGTCCAGAATCTTGTCCACGATTGGCTTGCCGTCTTCATCTTTCTTGGCGAAGATCTCCGCGGTAATCTCGATCAAGTAGCTATCGAGTTCGCCTTTGTTCCAGTCGGTGAAGACCGTGGCTAACTCATCCGCGCTGAGACCGAGACCTCTTTCAAGCACCTGGTAGGCTTCGCAAATCAGTTGCATGTCGCCGTACTCGATGCCGTTATGCACCATCTTTACGTAGTGGCCGGCGCCACCTTCGCCCACCCAGTCGCAGCACGGGGTACCATCATCCACTTTCGCCGCGATCGCCTGGAAAATGTCTTTCACGTGCGGCCAAGCTTCTTTGTTGCCACCGGGCATGATAGAAGGACCATGGCGCGCGCCCTCCTCGCCGCCGGAAACGCCGGTACCAACGTAAAGGATGCCTTTTTCGGCCAAGCTCTTGGTGCGGCGATTGGTGTCCGTGAAAAGCGAGTTACCGCCGTCGATGATGATGTCGCCTTTGCTAAGCAACGGCGTAACATGGTCAATCATTTGATCTACCGTATCGCCGGCTTTCACCATAAACATCACGCGTTTCGGCGATTTGAGATCGGCTACGAATTCTTCGATCGTGTGCGCACCCACAACCTGCGTGCCTTTTGCCTCATCCTTCAAAAAGTCATCGACCTTGGAGACCGTCCGATTAAAGACCGCCACCTTAAAGCCGTGGTCATTCATGTTCAAGACCAGGTTTTGGCCCATTACCGCCAACCCGATCAACCCAATGTCACAAGTTCCGTTTTGCATAGTTCCAAATCTAGGAATATCGATCATATCTCGACTCAACTCTAGATCTAGAGAAAAAAAGGCCTTGGCCCTATCATTGAGAAACGCTCACGAGAACCGAACTATGAACCTGCTGATGCTTACTTTGGCCGCTCTTACCTTGCATTGGAATGTGCAGACCTCTAATACGACCGCCAGCCTGCGTGGTCTGAGCGCGGTCTCGCCGCAAATCGTCTGGGCCAGCGGAACCAAAGGAACATTTCTCAGGACCATCGACGGTGGCGAACATTGGCAAAGCGGAACCGTCGTCGGCGCAGAAGGGTTGGACTTCCGCGACATCGAAGCGTTTGATGCTGACAACGCGTATGTGCTTTCCATCGGCGAAGGCGCCAGTTCGCGCGTCTACAAGACGAGTGACGCGGGCGCACATTGGGAATTGCTCTTCACGAATCCGGATGCCAAAGGCTTTTTCGATTGCATTGCGTTCTGGGATAAGAGCCACGCGATTCTGCTGGGCGATCCGGTAGATGGGCAGTTCGTGATCTTTACGACCGCAGACGCGGGCAAGACCTGGCAACGGCAGAAGACACCGCCCGCGATGGCAGACGAAGGAGCTTTTGCCGCCAGCGGGACCAGTCTCATTACGCGCGGCAGCAAAGACGCTTGGTTCGCCAGCGGAGGGCCGGCCGGTGGACGAGTCTTTCGGACACGCGATGGCGGACATACTTGGAGCGTGGCGAAAACCACATTAGGCGGCGTGAAATCGGCCGGGATCTTCTCGTTGGCGCTCAGCGACAGGAAACATGGCGTTGCTGTCGGAGGTGACTATCAGAATGCGAAAGGCACGGACCACACCGTGGCGCTTACGCATGATGGCGGCAAGAGTTGGAGCGCCTCCACCGGATTGGCTTACCGCTCGTGCGTGGCGTTCTTAAGCCATAACAAGTTCATCGCAGTGGGCACTACAGGTTCCGATATCTCAAACGACGGCGGCCAAACATGGCAGCATTTTTCCGATACCAATCTGAATGCCGTCGCGGCCAGCGGCGACGCCGTGTGGGCGGTAGGACCCAAAGGCATAATTGTGAAACTCGCAAGTTTCTAGAACAACGGAGACATTCATGAAAGTCATTCTGTTCGGCGCAACGGGGATGGTAGGGCAAGGCGCATTACGCGAATGCCTATTGAGCAATCAAGTAGAGACTGTCCTTACCGTAGGCCGAACCGTTACTGGACAGCCCGATCCTAAATTGCAGGAAATCGCGCTCAAAGATCTCGCAAATCTCTCTGCAATTGAAAGCCAACTCGTCGGTTACGACGCCTGCTTTTTCTGTTTAGGCGTTTCGTCCGTAGGAATGAATGAACAAGATTACACACGCATCACCTACGACTTAACGCTCTCCGTTGCGCGCACCCTGTTCAAGATCAGCCCGAAAATGACTTTCATTTACGTCTCAGGCGCCGGGACCGATAGCACTGAGAAAGGGCGCACGATGTGGGCGCGGGTGAAGGGCCGCACAGAGAACGATTTGCTGAAGCTGGGATTCAAAGCCGTCTACATGTTCCGGCCCGGCTATATTCAGCCGCTGGATGGCATCAAAACGAAAACCGCTCTCTACGCCGCCATCTACCGAACGGTAGGCTTTCTGTATCCCGTTTTTAAGGCGTTAGTACCCAACTATGTAACGACCACACAGCAAGTGGGCAGAGCGATGATTCATGTGGCCGCGCAGGGCGCGCCGAAGACGCACCTGGAAAATCGCGATATTAATTCACTCGGCTGAGGACAAGGGGTCCGAGTGGCGGCTGGTAAGGTTGCTCTCCCGCTATAATGCAGGTGACTGGAGCGGATGCCGAGGAAGATCCGGGAGTTAATGGTGGAACTCGAGAAGCACGGCTTTGTCAATCGAGGCGGCAAGGGTAGCCATCGCAATTTCACACATCCGCGCGTAGCTCGGCCAGTGACGATTTCCGGCAATGCCGGCGACGATGCCAAGAAATACCAGGAGAACGCCGTTAAAGCAGCTATAGCGGAGGCTATGGGATGAAAGAAAGCGCGCGCTACGTGAAGATTGTCGAGTGGTCCGACGAAGATCAATGTTTCGTCGGCATTTGTCCGGGACTGCTTTATGGCGGTTGCCATGGCGACGACGAGTTGGCGGTTTTCGAGCAGTTGTGCGCAGCAGTCGACGAAGTGATCGATCTTTACAAACAAGATGGGAAGCCGCTACCCCCGCCGACCAGCGGGCGGGACTTCGCGAGCAAGATTCTTAGCGTGGCGTAGGATTGTGATTCGTTGGATTGACCGGTACTCGCACGAAGGGCCAGATCCCACGACGGAAACTCAGCGTTCTTGTGCGGAAGTGCGGAAATGTGAATTGGCTCGCAGACTCGGGCGTATTCTGCTGATTGCTGGATAGCCGTCAGAGCCTCCAAACTGAATGATCAGCGTCGCGTGGATGGCGACCGTCCCTTCAATCCTCGGATAGCGGGTCACCGAGGGAGGCGCTGCAACAGTTCCGGATGTTGAGCGATGAACTCCGGCGGCGTGCACGAAGGGGATTGTGAGCGGGCCGAGCCATCTCGCAGTTTCAGGTAGTCGATGAACTGCAAAACGGCCTCCTGCTCTTGGGGCGTCAGCGATTGAAGAACTTCGCGAGCAGGACGCTGAGCGTGCAATAGCTTACAGTTGGATGTGCTGGTCCCGGATCGGGATTTTTTGGGTAGGCGTTATTTAGTAATTTACGCTTTGTACGAGTAGCGTCACTCGCGCGCAATCTCCCAACCGCCCGAAAGATGAAGAGTTGCACGTTGAGGTAGTCAAATTATGCACGGCCTTCATGACTACCTTCATGCAAAAATAAGGGCAACGGGACAAGCTCTAAGCCAAACGGCGGCGTAACAACAGGCCGCCCAGGACCATCGCCCCCAAGGTTGTCGCCCAGGTTGCGGGTTCGGGAGTGACCGTGCCGATGGCGGGATCGGTGCCTAAAAAGCCGTTCGTCCCGGAGTTCTGTCCCCCTGCGAGGGCCACTGACATCAGGTTGAGAGTAGGATCGCCGACGATGGTGCCGGTCAGATTCACCGTCACGCCGGTTCCACCCTCGCTGGACTCGACGGCCTCGATCGAAGTGCCGCAAATTTGGCTGAACGTGCCGCAAATATTGATGTAGTCGTCATCGCCGTTGGTGAGACCGCCCGGAACGCCAAAAACATTACTGGTAGTGGTGATGACAATCGTGTCGCTGCCCAGAAAGTTCGCGCTACTGACGGAGCCGGCATAGAAGTTCATGTTGACACCGAAAATCAAGGTAGGCAAATCACTGGTGCCGTTCAGGAAGGTCAGGCTGCCAATATTAAAGTTGGTTTGGTTGGAGGGAATGGTGGCGCCCACAAACACCAGGACACTGTCCGGCAGAAAGCCATTGGGGTTCGCTTCACTATAGGTGCCCCAGTTCATATTGCTGCTGGCAACGTTGTTGTTGACCACGTTGTTGTTGATGTTGTAAACCGCCGTGGTTGCATTGTTTAGATAGGTGTTCACTCCGGCCGATGGATCGTTGGCTATGGAGCCCGCCACGACCACTCCGCCGAACGTTGCGATGATTTGTTCCCCCGTGATGCCCGATGCCTGGGCAGACTGTCTTCCAGCCGCCACCATCAGTATAAGCGTAAGCAAGAGTTGTTTCTTGTGCACGTGCATTTGAATCAATGTTCCTCCTCCTTGAAATCAGGATTCTCAAATTCTAGCCGCCGAGGATGTGAAAATACATTAGAGCCGTTATGAAATTTTGTGAAAACGGTTGTTTGCTATGAGTTCCGGGACTGAATGGGAGATCGAAAAGTACCAGTTCGAGATTTTCGAACTGTTCCCGAAGCAACGTACCCTCCTGCGTGGAGGCGAACGCCTGCCCCTCATGCCCAAACCGCTGGAGACACTTATCATGCTGGTGGAGCATGCCGGGCAAACCGTACCCAAAGAAACTCTGTTGGAGCAGGTGTGGAAGGGCGCGGCGGTGGAAGAAAACAACCTGACGCAGAGCATCTCCACGCTGCGGAAAACCCTGGGGGAAAAACGGGGCGAAAACCGGTTCATTGTTACCGATCCCGGGCGCGGATATCGCTTCGTAGCGCCGGTTTCGCGGATTGCCGAGGGCCCCGCAGTTCCCAGCCCGCCGGTGGACCAGTCGCTTGCCCCGGCACCCCGGCGTCACACCGTTGCCGCCTGGATGGCGAGTGTGGCCGCTCTCGTTCTGATATTGGGTCCGGGAAGTGCGTATTGGCTAACCAACCGCGGAGCAACTTCGCGGCCAGTGCGCCGCTCGGTGGCTGTTTTAAGCCTGCGGGACTTGTCGCAACCCGGAGAGGCGTGGTTGCAGACCGCCTTGACGGAAATGCTGACATCGGAAGTGGCCGCCGGCGGGCAACTCCGCACGATTCCGGCCGAGGACGTGGAACGC
>Ga0302320_10024144_pt1 | contig 11885 bp, 8 predicted proteins | sample Bog_T0_3_FD_202130 | JGI IMG/M metagenome (GOLD analysis project Ga0302320, IMG submission 202130) | Peat permafrost microbial communities from Stordalen Mire near Abisko, Sweden - Bog_T0_3 | ecosystem: Environmental > Terrestrial > Soil > Wetlands > Peat | place: Sweden: Abisko, Stordalen Mire... | reverse complement strand
ATATTAACGAGTTCCGTAGTGGCGGACAGGGTGGGAGTCGAACCCACGGTACCGATGAAGGTACGCTCGATTTCGAGTCGAGTGCCTTAAACCACTCAGCCACCTGTCCTAAAATCGAAGGCCGGCGGCCTGTTGGGCAGGCGTCACTCGGCGTAACAGAGCATCCTAGGCGAGGAGTTCCGCGTGCGGCAAGAAAATGTGGCAAACTCTCGGCGCGAAGCTCAAATCTATGGCTGGAATAAGCTGGTTGCCCGTATCTTTCCATTGCATCCGGATACGTAGGCGCTGCGCAATCCAGCTTGCATGGCGGGCTGAGGATGATAATCTAAAGGGCTCACGGTTACACGCTCCCTATGCACGCACCACGCTACGAAAACGAAGGCCATTCCGAAGTCATTTATCTCGATAATAACGCCACGACGCGCGTGGCTCCCGAGGTCTTTGAGGCGATGGTTCCGTTTTTGACCGAGTATTATGGCAATCCGTCGAGCGCCTATAGTTTCGGCAAGTTCGTCGAAGGCCATCTCAAGGATGCGCGCGAGAATGTCGCGGCGCTGGTCGGGTGCACCCCGAAGGAGATCATTTTCACGAGCTGCGGCACGGAGAGCGACAACATGGCCATCTGGTCGGCCCTGCAGACCTCCGGCAAGCGCCACGTGGTGACGACTCAGGTTGAGCATTCCGCGATCATGAACCAGACTGATCAGCTCGAGCGGATGGGCTTCGGCGTCACGCGCCTGCCGGTCCGCGCCGACGGGACGCTCGAGGTGGCGGACGTGGAGAAAGCGATCCGCGACGATACCGGCGTGGTCTCCATCATGTGGGCGAACAACGAGACGGGCGTGCTGTTCCCGGTCGAGGAAATCGCGACGCTTTGCAAGAGCAAGGGCGTCCTTTTCCACACCGATGCGGTGCAGACCCCAGGCAAGATCGACCTGCGCAACGTCGCCAAGAGCGACATCGATTTTCTTTCCATGTCCGGCCACAAGCTCCATGCGCCCAAGGGCGTTGGCGTGCTTTATGTGAAGCGCCGCACAAAGGTGGTGCCCTACGTCATCGGCGGCGGCCAGGAGCGCGGCAAGCGGGGCGGCACGGAAAATGTCGCTTCGATCATCGGCTTGGGCCGCGCGGCGGAACTCGCGCTGGAGAAGCTTTCCGACGAGCAGACCCGGGTGCGCGCCTTGCGCGACCATTTTGAGGAAACGCTGCTACAGCGGTTGCCCCACCTCTATATTAATGGCAAACGTGACCAGCGGTTGCCGAACACGAGCAACATCGCATTTGATTTCGTCGAGGCCGAGGCGATCCTGATGCGCCTGGACCGTAAGGGCATTTGCGCCTCTTCCGGTTCCGCCTGCACCACCGGCTCGCTCGACCCGTCGCACGTTCTCAGCGCCATGGGGCTCACTCCGGCGCGCGCGCGCAGTTGCGTCCGCTTCTCCTTCAGTCACTATAATCGCGATGCCGACATCGATTATGCGCTGGAAATTATTCCTCCGATGATCGAGGAACTGCGGGCGATGTCCCCGCTGAACGCCGATCATCCGGATAACTTCGCCTACGATGTCGAAGCGGCCCGGGAGAAGGAAGAGAAGCTCATGGCGCAGACCATGGCGGCGATTAACGAGTAGCAGTTCAGGCCGGAGCGACGAATACGTTTTGCAAGTCGTTTGCGCTAGGCACCTCAAAATAGTGGGGCTTACGCGACCACCGATGCGGGTAACGAGCCGACCCGGTTTCTCTCTCCTCGGGCCAGTTCACTGACACATTTCGCAAACCGTTTGCTGTCGGAACTTTTTGCACCATGATGGACTAATTTTCCGAATTTCCGTCCGTTTGCACAACGCTTGACTTACACACAGGCGGGGAGGGGACGATTATTCCGTTTGTAATTTCCCATCATTTTCAGAGGTAATTTACCTGTTTTTCAGCATGTTGGATCATTATTTACGGAACGCGTTCGCAAATGTCGGGCTGCTTTTAAAGAACTGGAATGACCCGTGCTAAATTTTACCGAGTTATGAGGAAAAAAGAGATCGCTTTAAGTGGAACTTCAGACGTAGGATCGGAAAAATAAGGTCGTGCCCATCAGAATGATGCGAAAAAAGCATTGACTCATCTTTTGTTTTTATACAAGAATGCGTGAAAAGAATTGTTAAGGGCAGGAAATAACACTCGTGAAAAAGAAAACCCCGCCTTATGCCATCATTGGCGCCGTCGTCTTCGCGCTGCTGGCTATCTTCATCGCCTACAAGTGGAAAGCCGCTCAGGACGAGGCCGCACAGGCCGCTCTTGACAAGCAAAAAGCCGATCTTCAGGCCCAGATCGATCTCGCAAATCAGAAGGCACAGCCCGTCGTTGTCACCACGCCAACGAACATGCGTAATGTCATTTACGCCACCCAGCCGGTGGAAGCGGGACAGAAAATCAGCTCCGCCTTTTTTGAAGCGAAACTGACCCCGGTCGAAATCCTTCCGGACGCCTACACGGACAAAAGCGATATCGTCGGTTTTTATGCGATCCGTAACATCGAGAAGGGCGATCCGCTGACGCCGCGCAACATCGGCAAGAGCCTGCCTTATCTTTCTCAGCGCATCCCGCCGGGAATGCGTGCGATGTCGGTGCCGATCTTCAACGCCGACTCCAACAACACCGGCGGCTTTGTGGTTGACGGGGACAGGGTCGATCTTCTCTTTACCCGGTGGCTGCCGGACAACGAAGCCGTCATCGACAGTACTTCGCTGGTTATGCAGAACCTGAATGTTCTCTACGTCCCTGGCCCGAAAATTGAATCGGACGAAGTCAACGGAATCACCCCGGCGCCATCTCCCGGCGGGACGATTTCCATCACCTTTGAAGTGACGCCGGAGCAGGCGCAGGCCCTCACCTACATGACTCACATCAAGAATGGCCACTTCAGCATGATTCTGCGCTCCCGCCGCGATAAGTCTGAAATCAAAATCAAGCCTTTTGCCACCCTCGACTATCAGGGCGACTACCACAGCGTGCAGAGCAAGGTTGTCGACAAGTCGATGCTGCGTGTGGATGAATTAGCCAAGCAAATCGAAGCACAAGAGAAAGCCCAAGGTCAGGGAAATACTAATGAAACACCTAATCCGACACCACCTAGCCCTTAATCTGGCTCTGTTCGGTTGCCTGTTTGCGCTTTGCGGAGGGCTTAGCCGCGCCCAAGCGCCGGTGGCCCAGCGGCTGGACGTATATTTTGGTGAATCGACCCTGCTGCCCATCGACGGGCCGGTCGACAGCTTCACCGTCGAGCCCGATAACATCATCAAGGTCGACAAATCGGATGTGTCCCCGAACCAGGTCAACATTCTTGGCCTGAACGGCGGCAGCGCCGTGCTGACGCTCAAAAGCGGAGACCGCACCCTGGTCTACGACGTCGCCGTCAGCCAGGCTCCTGTGCGCCTGTACATCAATCTCAACGAATCGAAGCGGCTCACTTTCCCCGGCCCAGTCGATGACTCGAGCCTGTCTATGCAAGGGATTGTCCGCGTCGTCCAGCCCGATGTCAGCGACAACATCCTCTTGGTGGAAGCCGACACGGCGGGCAAGACGACGCTGACCGTCACCTGCAAGGGCCAACTCTACCGCTATTTCATCTCGACGTTTGATAATCGCGGCGCGGACGTCCTGGAAATCGAAAACGATTTTTCGGCCAAGGGTTACCGCAACCTGACCATCAAGTTTGACAAGGACCAGGCGATCCTCGGCGGCACAGTCCCGACGCAGGAGGAACTCGACGACGCGGTGCGCATCGTCAAGCAGTTCACCGATTTCGTGCAGGTAAAGGCGACGTTGGGCCAGGAGGCGGAGGAGAGCGAATACACGGAGCAGGAAGCTATCATCATCAATAACATCCAGCGCATCGCCAATGTGAAGGGCCTGACCGTTCGCGTGAAATTCCCGATGCCGTCCGTCGTCACCACGAGCACCTACACCACGTCGGTCGGCGATTACATCGAGCCGACCACGACCACCACGCCGCAGGGTGGAACGGTGCGCGGAACGGGATTCCAGCCGCCCGCCAATCCGAATACCCAGGGACTGATCGGCGGCTCGCTGGCGCCCCCGAAGCAGGAAAACTCCACCGAAACCACGACCACGACCGCAAACACCACCATTCCCGAAAAGATTTTTCTCTATGGCGACCTGCAGGATGACCTCGATGAAGCCAAGGTCATTCGCGTCGCGCGCACCTTCTGCCCCTTCGTCGTCAATTTTATTACCGTGCGCGATCCCATCCAGATTCGCACCCAGATCCGCTTCATGCAGATCCAGGAGACCCACACCAAAGACACCGGCTTTGACTGGGGTGTCAACGGTCCGGAGGTCACGCTCGGCTTCAGCAGCTCATCCTTCAATCTCCTGCCTAATCCGGTCAATGCCTTCAAGAATTTCATTACGGGCCCCGCGGGCGTTCTTGCCAATGTCAACGCCACCGTGATCATGCACCTTTTCGAATCGATCGGCCTGACCAAAATCCTGCGCGAAGCCGACATCTTCCTCACCAACGGCCAGCCCGGCTGGTATTCCGAGGGGGAAGTCGAATCCTACGTCGCTTCCGCGTTGACCACCGCATCGAGCCCGCCCATCACCACGCTGAGCGCCTCGTCCGTCTTCCTGGGGGTCAACATGGATATTTCCCCGCTCAACCTGGTCAACGCCGGCGGCACGGAGCCCGCCGGACAAAAAATCTTTGGCATTCCGAGCAGCGTCGGGGCCGGAGCGAGCAGCGGCTATAATCTCCTGCAGGATTCCGAACCGACCGCAGACAAGGTGGGCAAAGTGAACGCTCCCATTCAATTATCCGGCGCCGCCCCGGTCATTGATAACACGGTCAAATATGTCGACGAAAACGGGCTCATCGGCATGAATATTTCCACCCAGTTGACCCTCCCTGATGGCAGCCTGACGGCGAATCAGGCGCCGATCCCGAACGGCGACGGGGCTTTCATCGACCTGCCCAACTTCTTCGTCCGAACCACCCGCACCCGTGTCAATCTCCGCGATGGGCAGACGGTGGCCATCGATGGCCTGATCGACAAGGAAGTGAGCCGCACCATCAATCAGGTGCCCTTCCTCGCCACCATCCCCCTCTTCAGCACTTTTTTCAAGCATCCCGTCGATGACAACTCGAATGAGGAAGTCATCGTCCTGGTCACGCCCCATATCATCCGCATGAGGGACTCCGACGGCGCAAGATACGGGAAGCCCCTCTTCCCGGAAATGCAGGACATGGCGCGCGAGAACGGCGATGTGCCGGTGATCAAGCCAGTCCGGTATGACGCCCAGGCTGTCGACATTCGTCCCGAAACGCCGAAGGACATGAAGGATTCAACCGCTCCTGCCGAGCAGCCTCTGGCGCCCCATGCCACGGGAGGTATGCAAACCCTACAACCCCCCGCGGACTCGAGCCAAGCGGCGCCCCCGGCAGTTGACAACACGACGCCGGCCTCGGATAATTCACGGCAGCCGAGCAGTGCCCCTTTGGCCCCCTCCTCGACCCTGCCGTGAACCATGATTGACGTACTTCTCGTTCATGACGACGTTGAGCGCTGCACCGCGATTCGCAACGCCGTCAAGACCAACCCCGAGCTGAACCTCATCAGCGAGACGCAGACGGGCCGCGAAGGTCTTTTTGCCGCCGCGACGATGTTGACCGGGCATCCCCGCATGCTGATTGTGCGGCTGAACTTGGGGGACATGACCGGGTTCGACTTCATCGCCCAGGTGCGCCAGAAAGCCCCCGATATTTACCTCATTCCAGCCCTGGAAGGAACCGAGGGCGGCCAGGTGTGGCAAAACCTGCTTCAGCTTGAATTGCGCGACGTGCTGGTCGGCCCGATTCCTCCGCCGGAAATCGCCAAGGTCCTCGCCACGGCCGCGCCGCGGGCGCAGGAAAAGTTCGATCAGAACCGGGCGCCCGCCAGCATCGAGGGCGAGGCCTTTGTCATCTCCGTCGTTTCGGCGCGGGGCGGCATCGGCAAATCGGTTGTGGCGACGAATCTCGCCGCGGCCATGGGCAAGCTAAGCGACAGCGTCACCCTGCTCGATTTCAGCCTGAACCCCGGGGACTTCGCGGTGATGCTCGACGACGTGCCGCGCAACAACATCATGGACGCCGTGCAGCAGGGCGGCGCGCTTGACGCCGAGTACCTCAACAACACGCTGGCCATGCATCCGCGACTGCGCTTCCGCTACCTCGCTTCCCCGAACCAGGAATTTGACGGGTCCACCTTCGATTACAACGTCGGCGCGGCGATAATGGCGGCGACCCGCACGCTGAGCCAGTACATCGTCGTCGATACCGGCATCGCCATGGCCGGGCCGACCATCGCCGCCATCGACGCCAGTGATATCATCTTTCTCGTCACCAGCCGCGACGTGGCACGCCTCCTCTCGGCCAAGAGCATGATCAAGTTCCTCAAGAACGACCGGCAGGTGACGAACCAGAAGCTGAAAGTCCTGGTCAACGAGGCCGAAATCGGCGCGGAAATCTCGGAAAGCGAAATCGAATCGCTCCTGGAACACCCCGTCGCGGCCTACCTGCCGTGCAACGCCGGCCCGATCACCTTTTCCATCAACAGCGGCGCGCCCATCGTCGTGGCGGAGCCGCACCATCCCATTTCCGTCGTCCTGAACAAGCTGGCAGAACTTTCCTTCTACCGCTGGCAGGAAAAGCCCTCGGACGACAAGAAAAAGGGCCTCGTTGCCCGGGGCGCCTCCGGGCGGATGAGCGTCAAGTAATGAGGAACATTTTGTGCTATCTTATCTGACTCGAATTTATCCCGCATATGGCCATTCCTCCTCCCAACTTTAATCGTCCCGTCGCACCCGTTCCCGGGGCGATCCCGCGTCCGGGCGGCGTGCCGGCGCGTCCCCCCGGCGTTGGCGGTATTCCGCCACGTCCCGGCGTCCCGCCCCCGGCGACGCAAGCGCTGCCCAGCGTGGCCACCTCGACATCGGCCCTGCACCCGATGACGACCACGCCTTTGAATTCCCAGCGGGCCCAGTCGTCGCAACCCGATGCGGCGCAGGAATTCGTGATGCAGTTCAAGAAACAGCTCCTGCCCTATCTCGTGCAGGCGCTCGATCCCAAGCTGCTGGAACGGGGCAACGAGGGCGCGCTGAAAAAGCGCATCGAGGAACTCGTCGATGAGCGGCTTACCGCCGACAAGGTCCCCATCGGCCGCCAGCTGCGCGTCAAGCTGCTTGGCGACATCATCGACGAAATGGTCGGCTTCGGTCCACTTGAGCAGTTGCTCAAGGACGACACCATCACGGAAATCATGGTGAACGGCCACCAGACGATTTACACCGAGCAAAAGGGCCGTCTCTCTTTGTCGCCGATCAAGTTTCTCGACGTGGAAAGCTGCCGCCGTGTCATCGACAAGATTCTCTCGCCGCTCGGACGCCGCGTGGATGAATCGAGCCCGCTTTGCGACGCGCGCCTGCCCGACGGCTCGCGCGTCAACGTCATCATTCCGCCGCTCGCGCTCAACGGCCCGACGATCACCATCCGTAAATTCAGCAAGAGCCCGCTGACCATGGAAAAGCTGATCTCCTTCCGGGCGCTGTCGCAAAGCATGGCCATGTTTCTCAAGGCCTGCGTGCATTGCACGCTCAACATCGTCATTTCCGGCGGCACGGGTTCGGGTAAGACGACCATGCTAAACGCGCTCTCCTCCTACATCCCGGACGGCGAGCGGATCATCACGATTGAGGACGCGGCCGAGTTGAACCTGCAGCAGGACCACGTCGTCCGCCTCGAAAGCAAGCCAAAGAACATCGAAGGCAAAGGCGAAGTCTCCATCCGGGAACTCGTCAAAAACAGCCTCCGAATGCGCCCCGACCGTATTGTCATCGGTGAGTGTCGCGGCGGTGAGGCGCTCGACATGATCCAGGCCATGAACACCGGCCACGACGGCTCGCTCACCACGACGCACGCAAATTCACCTCGCGACGCCATCGCCCGCCTCGAAACCCTCGTCATGATGGCGGGCATGGAACTGCCCCAGTTAGCCATCCGCCAGCAGATCGCGGGCGCGGTCCACCTCATCGTCCAGATCAACCGTCTGGCAGACGGAAGCCGCAAATGCGTGGCGATCACCGAAATCCAGGGCATGGAGGGCAACATGGTCACCCTCCAGGATGTCTTCAAATACGAGCAGACCGGCGTCAACCCGGAAGGCAAGCTCATCGGTGTCACGCGCGGACTTGGGATCGTCCCGAAAGCCCAGGCAAAATTCAACGCCAACGAGCTGAACATCCCGGTTGAAATTTACCAGAGCGTCCTTCATCACAATAACCCCGAGTATCCGTAGGCGACGGCGCCAGAACCGAACACGATCATGACTCCTGATGTGATGTTTTATGCCATCTGTGGCTGCATCATCGGCTTCTGCATTTTGCTCGTGCTGGGCTACCAGCAAATGAATGCCTCGCCGCAGATGGATCTGCGCGAAAAGCTGAAGAACCTGGCCAAGGACCCCGAGGCGATGGCGCGGGAAATCGAGTTGGGTGCCGAGCGCAAGTCGCTTCTTGATACCGTCGACTTTCGAGGTTTTTTCGCCAAGTTTACCGGACAGAGCTACATGGACACCCTGGAGAAGGAGCTGACCCAGTGTGATATTCCTTTGAAGCCGTATGAGTTCATCCTGGTTCGCATCGGCGTGGTTATCGCGGCTGGTTTGGTTACTATTCTCGTCAGCCATAATCCCATCGCTGCCTTTGCCGTGGCCGGCGTGGCCGCGTTCTTGCACATCCCGGTGCTGAAGATCAAGCGCTCCATGCGCATCGACAAGTTTGTGCTGCAACTGGCCGAGTTTCTCATCCTGATCACGAATTCCCTGCGTTCGGGCCAGACCTTTCTCCAGGGCGTCGATATCGCCAGCAAGGATTCGCCCAACCCCATTGGCATGGAATTCCGGCTGCTGTTGAAGGAAACGAACCTTGGCGTGCCGGTCGAGACCGCTTTTTCCAACATGCTGCTGCGCGTGCCCAGCGAAGACCTCAAGATTGTCATGAGCGCCTTCAGCATCCAGCGCAACGTCGGCGGCAACCTGGCCGATATCATGGATCAGGTGGCGGCGATGATCCGCCAGCGCATCACCATCCAGGGGCAGATCAAGGTGCTCACCGGCCAGGGTAAGCTTTCCGGTGCCATCGTCGGGCTGCTTCCCTTCGGGTTGGCCGCGGTCATTTCCCTGATCAATTACGAATACATGTCCAAGCTCTGGACGCCACGCACCGAAGACGACTTGAGCTTTGTCGAAAGATACTTGGGCCCGCTGCTTTTGATGAGTGGTATCTTTTTGGAGCTACTCGGCTGCTTCGTCATTTACAAGATATGCGATATTGAGGTCTGACGCATGGATCCGCTCTTTCTCACCTTCTGCGCCTTCCTGTTCGGGTTTATCCTGTTCGTAGGTTTTGCCCTGCATCCCTCCGCGGAAACAACCAGCATCAGCCAGCGCATCGAGGGACTCAAGGCCGGCCAGCAGCAGAAAGCGAAAACGAGTCTGCGCGACGAGGAAGAAATGGGCAAAAGCCCGTTCACCCGCATTGTCCTCCCGATGGTGGACAAGCTCTCCAAGTTTTTCAGCCAGATGACGCCGGTCACATCGCTCAATCGCGCCCGAACCTCCATTATCCAGGCAGGTCTCCAGGGCAAAGTAACGCCGACGCAGATTACCACGCTCTCCTATATCCTGATGATTGTTATTCCCTTCATGTCGCTCTCCTTTACGGGGATACCCACGGCAATATTATCCAAGGAAACGGCCATCCTCTTCATCGGATTCATCCTCGGTTATCGCTTGCCTTTCGGATACATCCAGGGCAAGGCCAAGACACGCCAGCACGAAATCCGCAAGGCACTCCCCTTCACGCTCGACCTCATCTCCATCAGCGTCGAGGCCGGAATGGCCCTCGACGGCGCCATGGCCATCGTCATGGAAAAGTCGACCGGCCCCATGTCCGAGGAGCTTAACCTGACCCTCCGTGAAATCCGCCTGGGCAAAGGGCGCAACGAAGCTCTGGTCGACATGGGCGAGCGCGTCGGCCTCGAAGAGCTGAGGTCCTTTGTCACCGCCGTAACCTACATTGCCCGCTTGGGCGGCTCCCTGGTCGACGTCATCCGGATTCAGGCCCAGGCGATGCGCATCAAGCGCCGCCAAAGGGCCGAGGAAAAGGCAATGAAAACTCCCGTTAAGATCATGATTCCTCTCGTCTTCTTTATTTTCCCCTCCATGTTCATCGTTATCTTGGGCCCGGCCGTCATCACCATGGTCGAGACGATGTCCAAGGTGCCGGGGCGCTAAATGCGATTGATGGAATAATTAGCTATCACTTTTTCTCCGATCATTGCAAAATCTCTAATATGGCGCGAGAAATGCACCGGAATTAAAAGAACCCCAAAATGGATTGCGGACACCTCACAACCACTGTAGCTCCAACGGTTTTGGCTACAGATGAGTGTCTGAAACCGATACTCTTTTCGCGTCGAAAGGGTCGTGTCGGTGGACAGACAACGGTGGAATTTGCCTTGGTCTGTTTACCCTTCTTCGCAATTCTTTTCGCGATCATCGATTTTGCGCAGATTTATTTTTACGAAAACTCGCTGCAAAACGCGCTGCGTGAATCCTGCCGTTTCGCCACGGCGGGACGCGTTATCCAGGCCGTCGATTCCAACGGGAATCCGCTCTTCGAAACCACCAACGGCATCACTGTGCCGGAGGCCATCAGCGACGGCCATGGGGAAGCGTCACGCAACGAATGCATCCGGTATTGGTTCCTGACCAATTGCGTCCTCAAGAATTTCCCCATCTCCAACATTGATATCGTCAGCGCTCCCGCTCTTCCCGGCGTGCAGCCCGTGGTCGAGACGAATTCCATCACCGGTTACCTGACCCTGCTCCAGACCAACGGCGCCACCGCGATCAAGGGTCCGGGCAATGCCAGCGATTATATCCAGATCACGGCAACCTATCAGCTCAACACCATCACTCCCTTCATCAGCTTTTTGGGAGGATGGGGGCGCCCGAACTGGGGGAGCAGCACGCCGGTTCACGTCTCGGCGATCGTGAAGAACGAACCCGCCCTCCTTAATTTCCTCCATGCGGCCATCTATACGAACGAGCCATGACCCTTTACTCCCACTTCCGGCAGCTTCGATCGCGGCGGCTCAGGTGCAAGAGCCAGGCCTTTTTCGAATTCGCCGTCCTGTTGCCCGTCTTTCTCATCATGATGATGGGCATCTTCGACTACAGCTTCATGATCATGCGCCAGCAGGTCATGGCCATGGCGGCCCGGGAGGCGGCCAACACGGCCACGCGGCAACTGCCCGCCGACGCCATTCCGGTGGGGGTCAACGCGGCTTATAACGCTGCCCGCAGCGTCGGCGTTGATTTTTCAGGCCCGCTGGGAGGAGTGATCCTCACGCACGTCTGGTATAACAGCCAGTACATCACCGATCCCTCGAAAGTTCTCGTGCTCGATTCTCTCTATCAGGGGCCGGCGACCAATTCGGGCAACGACGTCACCGATCCCCTTTCTCCCAACATGACCAATGCTGTAGGGGGCATGGGAGGGCTTTTTGGCACCAATCAGGATTCGCTCTTTAACGAGAGCAAAATCCTGGCTACCGACCCGAACGGCACCAGCGGCTGGCAATCGCGCTATCGGCAGCTGCCATTCCCCGGCACGGATTTGGTCGATCAAGATGACCGCGGCGTTTACGCCGTCGAGGTGTATTACACCAACGTTTTCATCACGCCGATTGGCAATCTCATGACCCATTTCGACCAAATGGGAGGCACTTTCATCATCCCTAATGAGCTCTATGATGCCGCGTTCTACGG
>Ga0302320_10024142_pt1 | contig 11885 bp, 3 predicted proteins | sample Bog_T0_3_FD_202130 | JGI IMG/M metagenome (GOLD analysis project Ga0302320, IMG submission 202130) | Peat permafrost microbial communities from Stordalen Mire near Abisko, Sweden - Bog_T0_3 | ecosystem: Environmental > Terrestrial > Soil > Wetlands > Peat | place: Sweden: Abisko, Stordalen Mire... | reverse complement strand
CCCTGCGCGACCTTTGGCGGGGACCCGCCGGGCCTTTCTTTCCACGGGCCTTCCACCATCACTTGGGATTACACCCTGGCGGGCCTGATCAACACGACCCCGCCCAACGCGGACAATCTGAATTGGATCCCGGCGACGGGCAGCACCGCCGCGGTCGCGGCCCAGAACTTCCCCTTGATGGCCCAGCTGTTCCGCCAGTGCGACCTGGAATGGGACGTGGACGGTCAGGTGAACCCGGGCCTGCCGAACGATTGGTACCTGAACTCGGTGCCCCACTACTTCCACGGCTTTTACCGCTGGCTGGGCATGGACATCCTGACGGGCAACATGCTCAACCCCAACGGCTTGGTGCCCCCGCCCAACGGCGCGCCGCCCGCCAACTTGAAGATCTACAAGAGCGTGGACCGGACCTACGCTTTCACCGGTGACACCTTGACCTACTGGCTTAGCTACCGGAATTTCGCTAGCAGCGCCGCCACGGGTGTGCAGGTGACGGACGCCTTGCCCCCAGAGCTGGGTTACGTCAACGCCAACCCTGCGCCCTCGGCCGCCCCGGGGGCCGGGGCCAGCGGCACCGTGACCTGGAGCCTGCCCAACGTGCCGGGCCTGCAGAATCAGAACCGGGCCGCGACCTTGGGTGGCATCACCTTGGTGGCCACGGTGCTGGGCAGCACGGGGCGCTTCTGCAACGTGGCCAGCATCGCCTGCAGCAATGGCACCGGCTGGACCAGCAACGAGTTCCCCAACACCATCACCCCGGTGATGCAGCGCAACTGCGTGGATATCGTCCCGCAGGTCATGTCGCTGACCCAGACCGCCGCCCCGTTGGCGGCGTGCGCCGGCGACAAGGTCACCTTCACCATCAACGACAAGGACAACCCCGGCAACTGGCTCAACGGAGGCCGGCCCCGTGTGGTGGTCGATTATGCCGAGGGCGACCCCAGCGGCGTCAACCAGGTGGTGGCTGCGGGCAACCAAATGGAGATCAAGATCCGCCTGCTGCATTCGGCGGACGAGCCGTACATCGACTACAGCAATTACCGCATCAGCTACTTCCTCAATGACGCCACCAACCTGCCCGGCAGCTGGGGCCTCCAGAACACCATTTATGAGGGCGGCACGGCCGGCAGCGTGGTCGTCACCCAGCAGGCCCTGCCGCCGGGGCCCACGTGGAACCAGCGGGTGATCGTCCAGTTCGCGCCCCAACTGGCGGCCACGGCGGCGCATCTGTACAACTACGCCGGGACCAGCTCGCGCATCCACCTGGGCGGCACCATGGTGCTGCGGGCCGTCTGGCAGATGCACAATGCGGCCTGGAGCAATGTCAACTGGACGGATGACTGGTCGGCCGACCCCGCCGCCGCCAGCGCCGACGGCGGCCTGTACTCCCCCGTCACCCCTGACTGGAGCGCGGGCGATGGCACCAACGTCCCCGTCACTTCCTACGACTGGGACGCCTGCGAGACCGCCCCCCATCAGGTGACGAACCTGCTGGTGGAGGAATGGGACGGTTATACCTGGCGCCGCGTCTTCGGCAATGGCCCCGTCGCCGGGCGGCAGCTGAGCACTGTGGTGCTCAGCGAGACCCTGCCAACATGCATGACCTTCGGCGGCTTCATCAGCACGCCCGCGGGGGTGACCGCGACGGCCGCGGGCCAGAACCTGACCTGGACCGAGTCGAGCATGAACATCAATGAGGCCGATACCATCCAATTCTGGGTCACCATGGGCAGCTGCGGCGGGCCGGCGACCGCCACCGCCAGCTTCGCCGCCCAAGGCGAGAAGACGCTGACCTCCTCGTCCGTGATCTCGCTGGGCGCGGCTTGTGGCGGCACCCCCACGAATTCACCCAGCCGCACGCCCAGCCGCACGGCTTCGCCCACGCCCAGCCCCAGCGCGACGCCCAGCAGCAGCCCCACCGGCACCGCCAGTCCCACCCCCAGCCGCACCGCCACGCCGACGCCGAGCATCAGCCCCAGCCCCAGCGCCACCCGCAGCCCATCGCCGACCATCACGGCCACCGTGACGCTGACGCTGCCGAACAGCCCTACCGTCACGCCCAGCGCCACCCCAAGCGCCACGCTTTCCTGGTCGGCGACCGCCTCGCCCAGCGTGACGCCGTCGACCTCGTCGACGGCCAGCCCCACGCGCAGCCCCACCGTGACCGCTTCGGCCACCCGCACGGCGTCGCCGCTGGCCAGCGGCACGGATACGCCCAGCGCCAGCCCCAGCTTCAGCGCCAGCCCCACAGACAGCCCCAGCGCCACGGTGACGCCCACGGCCACCGACAGCCCGGCCTACACCGCCACCCCCACGCCCAGCATCACCTTGAGCTTCAGCCCCAGCGGCACGCCCAGCGCCACGGCCACGCTGACGGCCACGCGCACGGCCACGCTGACGGCCACGCCCACGCCCAGCTTCACGCCCACGCCCACGGCCAGCGGCAGCGCGACGCAGAGCCGCACCTTCAGCCCCAGCCCCAGCTTCAGCCCTTCATCCACGCCCACGGCCAGCCCCACGGTCACGCTGACCCGTACGCCCACCGCCACGGCCACCATCACCCGCACAGCGACGCCCAGCGCCAGCGCCACGGCCACCGCCACGTCGACGCGCACTGCGTCGGCCACGCCCACGGTCACGCTGACGGCGACGGCCAGCGCCACCGTGACCCAGACGCCCACCATCAGCCCCACATTCAGCGTGTCGCCGACGAAGAACGTGCAGTTCTACCAGCAGCCGGCGCCGGTGCTGTTGGAGGGCATCTATCCCAATCCCTTCAGCGACACGGCCAAGATCTACTTCAACCTGCGGGTGGCGGCCCATCTGCGGCTGCAGTTCTACAACGTGGCGGGCGAGCCGGTGTACCACCTGGAGCTGGACGCCCAGGCGGGGCAGAACCAGGCCCTGTGGCAGGGGATCAACCAGGTGGGCGCGCGCTGCGCCAGCGGCGTGTATATCCTGCACCTGACGGCAGTCGGCATCGACCAGACCTCGGGGGGCTTCTGGGCCAACTTGGTGATCATGCGCTGAACGGGGCTGCGGGCGGTCGGCCTATAACAAAGGGGGGAGCCAGGCGGCTCCCCCCTTTTGTTATAGGCCTCATGAGCCGCCCCGCGCGTCAGTCGCCCTTGGGCTTGGGCGCCGACTTGAGCCGGTTCAACAGCAGCCCGCTATCGTCCACCACTTGGGCGCGGGCCCGGCTGCGCAGCAGTTGCCCGCGCTCCCCAGCGTCGGGCACCCACGCGTAGAGCCCCAGGTCGGGCCGGCATTTTTGAAGGGCGGCGGACGCGGCGGCGGTCAGGTCCACGGGGAGGAGGCTGACCACGCCCCGCACCTGGGCTGCGCCGGCGTAGCCCAGCACCTCAGGGCTGAGCGCGTCACCATACAGCACCGGGTAGCCTTGGCGCTGGGCTTCCTGCACGACCATGGGGTCGCTGTCCAAGGCCAAGGCGCGCAGTCCTTGCCGGGCCATCAAGGCGCTCAAGCGGGCGGCTTCGGCGTCCCAGCCCAGCAGCAGCACGTCGGGCCGGGTGCGTTCGACCTTGGCGTGGGCCCGGTCGGCGCCGCGCAAGCCCAAGAGGCGTTCCAGCGGCGCCAGCGCCTTTTCGCCGGCCAGGAAGCGTGGCACCGCCCGCAGGGCCAGGGGGGTGATCAACATGCTGGCGATGCCGGCGCTCAACAGGACGTCCGATTCGCCGCGGCCGACCAGCCCGTAATAAAGCCCGCCCTGCAGCAGCACATAGCCGAACTCGCTGAACTGGCCCAGGCCCACGCCGCTGAGCAGGGCCACCCGCACGGGGAAGCCCATCAGGCGCGCGGCCAGGCCGGCCAGCAGGGCCTTGCCTATGGTGAAGGCGGCCAGCAGCCCCAGGAAGATCTGCGGCTGCCGCAGCGTGCGCGGGTCGAAGAGCATGCCCAGGCTGAGGAAGTAGACCGCCGTGGAGACCTCTCGGAAGGGGAGGACCTGGCTGAGGGTCTTCTCGCCCAACTGGGCGTCGGCCAGCAGGAGGCCCGCCAGGAAGGCGCCCAGGGCCGTGGACAGGCCGGCCTTGGCGCTGAGCCAGCTGGCGCCCAGCAGCAGGGCCAGCACGCTGAGCAGGAAGACGTCGTTGCCCTCGATGCGGGCCACGCGGCGGAAATAGAAGGGCACGGCGAAGCGGCCGACCGTGTAGACCAGCAGCAGGATGCCCGCCGACTCGGCCACGGCGACCACGCCTTGGCGCATGCCCACATGGGATAGGCCGCCGGCCAGCACGGGCAGGGCCACCAGCATGGGCACCACGGTCAGGTCCTGCACCAGCAGGGCGCCGGTGATCAGGCGCCCATGCGGGGCGTGCAGCTCGTTGCGCTCAGCCAGGCTGCGCAGCACGATGGCGGTGGACGACTGGGCCACCACCAGCCCCAGGAACAGGCTTTGCCCGATGCCATAGCCAAAGGCCATGGCGGCCAGCCCGGCGGTGAGCACGGTCAGGGCCACCTGGGTCAGGCCGCCCAGGGCCATGACCTTGGCATGCCGCAAAAGATGGCGCGGGGACAGGGCCAGGCCGATGGTGAACATCAGCAGCACGGCGCCGACCTTGGCCAGCACCTGGATGAGCTCAGTGTCCTTGACCAGCTCGAAGCCGCGCGGCCCCATCAGGGCGCCGCTGAGCAGCAAGCCGCTGATCACCGGCAGGCGCAGTCGGGACAGGATCAGCCCGAACACGGCGCCCAAGGCGCACAGCAGCAGCAGGTTCTCCAACGATTGGGTTGAGAAGGATTCCATGGTTTTGCCTGGGGTCTTTGCGGAAAACGTTTGTATGGCAAGCATTTTTCGCCAGCTCTTGGTCAAAAGCAAATATAATCGTGGAGCTGGTAGGATTGAACCGAAAACGCTTCTTTTAGCCGATGTTTAATCGTTTGGAACGGGGTCCCGCATGAGGCGACATCTCGCGGTCGTGTTCGCGCTACTGGTGGGTTTAGGCCTGCCTAACCTGGCGCCCGCGGCCCTGTCCAACCTTATCGTGGACCAATTCGGCTGGCGCACGGGGTCGGCGAAGGTGGCCATTCTGGCCCAACCGCAACTGGGCACGGGTTCGCCGTCGAGCTTCAGCCCGGGCGCCAGCTTTGAGATCCACCGCAGCAGCGACAACGCCCTGGTCTTCACCGGCACGCCGGCGCAGTGGAACGGCGGCGCCACCCACAGCCAGAGCGGGGACAAGGGCTGGTGGGCGGATTTCAGCGCCCTGACCACGCCGGGCGCCTACTACCTGAGCGTGCCCGGCGGCAGCGATCCCGGGGCCCAATCCTATCCTTTCAGCATCGCGGACACGGCCTACCAGGGCGTGCTGCAGTCTTCGATCAAGTTCTATTATTATCAGCGCTGCGGCGAGGCCATCGACGCGGCCCACGGCGGGGCCTGGACCCACGCCGCCTGCCACCAGCAGGAATCCGCCGCCGACCTCTACGATGGGTCGGACCAGGGGCAGCCCCTGGACATCCGGGGCGGCTGGCACGATGCCGGAGATTACCGCAAGTACACCTCCTTCCTTTTCACCACGATGTGGCTGCTGATGAAGGCCTACGAATGGCACCCGTGCGCCTTCGGCGACGCCACCGGCATACCCGAGAGCGGCAACGGGGTCCCCGACATCCTGGACGAGGTGAAGTGGGAGCTGGACTGGTTCCTGAAGATGCAGCGCAGCGACGGGGCCCTTTATTCGGGCGCCTTCGTCACCGCCAGCGGAAGCAACATGGGCGACGGCGACCCCTCCACCGAGAACACCGCCTACTACCACGCCAATGTCTCCAGCGGCGCGACCTCCACCGGCTGCATGGCCTTCGCCATGGCAGCCCGGCTCTTCCAACCCTATGGCGCGGCCTATCCCGGTTACGCCGCCACCTTGCAGGCGGCCTCGGTCAAGGCCTGGGGCTGGTTGCAGGCCAATCCCACCAACGTCACTTACAACGCCACCAATTTCAACAACGCCAATGCCAACGTCACCGCCGATGAGGACTTCCGCCGCCGCGTCACCGCGGCCGCCGAGCTCTTCCGCACCACCGGGGGCGCGACCTATCAGGCCTATGTCGACGCCAACTACAACAGCAGCGCCGGCTCGGACGATGGCGGGACCTACCATCCCATCCTGAACAACGCGTTCTGGCCCGCCGCCGCCGAGACGCTGGAGCTGGGCCTGGTGGAGTACGCCGACACCCCGGGCGCCACCGCGGCGGTGGTCAGCGCCATCAAGACGGCCCTGAAGAATGGCGCCGACACGGAGCTGGTCAACCCCATGGCCTCCAGCGACCTCTACCGCGGCTACATGTGGGACGGCTACTACGACTGGGGCAGCAACGGCGGCAAGGGCATCTGGGGCTCGCTGGGCTTGTGGGCCGCCCAATTGGGCGTCGGGACGCCGGCCAACCAGGCCACCTATCTGGCCGACGCCGAGGAGTACTTGCACTACTTCCACGGGCGCAACCCGCTGAACTGGGTCTATCTGACCAACCTGGGCCCGGCCGGCGCCAACATCGGGGCGTCCCAGTCGGTGGATTCCATCTTCCACAGCTGGTTCTTCACCGGGACCACCTATGACGGGACCAGCGGCGGCCACATCGGCCCCGCGCCGGGCATCCTGGCCGGCGGGCCGGACCAGTCCTACGCCCCCGACAGCAGTTACAACAGCACCGGCACCGCGGCCTGTTGCATCATGCCGCCCCAAGGCCAGCCCATGATGAAGGCCTACAAGAACTGGGGCGCCTCCTGGCCCCAGGACAGCTGGGAGGTGACCGAGCCGGACCTGGGCTACCAAGCTCCCTATGTGTTCCTGGCGGCGGCTTTCGTGCCCTGCGCCGGGCCGCAGCCCACCGCCACGCCCACCAGCAGCGCCACCCCCTATGCGGGCACGCCCACGCCGACCTACACCGCGACCCTGAGCCCCAGCCCCACCGTGACCTTGACCCCGGTCTGCCAGACGCTGCTCAACGGCTGCGAGACGCTGGCGGAGAACGGGGCCTGGACCGGGGCCCTGGCCCTGCGCAGCATCGTGGCGGCCGGCTCGGCGCCGGCGGGCGCGGTGACCCAGGGAGGCAATGCCCTTTACGTCAACATCACCGTCACCGCCGCCTGGAACGACGGCATCGCCGACCTGGGCGGCTTCAGCCCGGCCGTGTGGACCCCCTATGCCCAATTGAAGATGGACGTGTATGTGGCCCCGGCCCTCCTGGCCGGCTCCACCTTCGCCGAGATGGAGCTGGTGGCGGATTGCTCGACCTGCGGCGCGGGCCTCTGGTACCAGCCCATCACCAATGACAAGCCCGCCCTGGTGGCCGGCGAGCAGACCTTGACGTGGAACTTGGACTTCACCGCGGGCACCCTGCCGGTGGCGTCGCCCTTGAGCAAGATCACGCTGATCTTCAACAACAACTCGACGTCGCCCCTCGGCGCGTTGTACATCGATAACGTGCGCCTGGTCGGGGCCTGCGGCGGAGCCAGCGCCACGCCTTCGCCCTCGTCCTCGGCCAGCCCCAGCCGGACGGCGTCGCCTTCGTCGACCGCCACGGCGACCCCGAGCCCGTCGCCTTCGCCCAGCGCCACCTTGAGCCAGACGCCCAGCGTCACGCCGAGCCCCAGCTTCAGCGACAGCCCGACGCCGACGCCCTACGCCGGCACGCCCACTGACAGCCCCACCGCCAGCCCCAGCCCCACGGATTCGGGCACCCCCAGCGCCTCGGCCACCGATACGGCCACGGACAGCCCCAGCCCGACCGCCACGGCCTCGCCGTCGCCGACCACCACCGCGACGCCTTCCGCCAGCGCCACGCCGACGGGCACTCCCGGGCCCAGCGCCACGGCCTCCCCCAGCCCCAGCGGCAGCCCCACGCCGGGGCCGGAGCCGCCCACGGCCACCGGGACGGCCACGGCATCGCCTCTGGCCACCGCTTCGCTGACGTCAACGCCCGAGCCCAGCGTCACGGGCAGCCCCGACCCCAGCCCGTCGGGCACGCCGGCTCCCAGCGCCACGCCGGGTCCGCCACCCAGCCCCACGATGACGCCCACCCTTTCGTCGGCGGGCCCCGCGGCGGGGCCATTGCAGATCCTGGGCCTGTCCGCCGTGCCCAACCCCGGGCCGATGGCCCTGGCGCTGGAACTGGCCGGGCCGGCCGACCGCGTGGAGGTGCTGATCTACACTCCGGCGCTGGTGAAGGTCCGGACCCTGGCGTTGCCAGCCGGAGCGCTGGGCGTCGGTTGGCACCAAGTGGCCTTGCCGGCGGACTGGCAAGCGGGCTTGGCGCCGGGCCTGTACTATGCCCGGGTGCGCGCCGGCCGGGGCTTCATCTGGTCGGTGGCGCGCACCGTGAAGCTGTGGCTGCTGCCATGAGCGTGGAAGGGGGCCAGTGAGCCGTTTGAAGCGATGCTTGGCGACCCTCTGCTTGAGCTTGGCCGCGCCGCTGCCCGCGGTCACGGTGGCCATTCATTTGAGCCCGACCGCCGGCCTGGGCAGCATCCCCCCGCTGGCCTATGGGTCCAACCACTTCGACGTGCAGGGGGCCGTGCCGCTGCGCCGCTTCGGCGGCAACCGCGTCACCGGCTACAACTGGGAGAACAACTGCAGCAACGCCGGCACCGACTACCTCAACAACAGCGACTACTACCTGCTGGGGCAGGTGGGCCTGCCGCAGAACGGGTCGCAGGCGCCCGGCGCGGTGCCGGTGAACTATGTGAAGGAGTTCCGCGCCCTGGGCACGCAGGCCGAGATCGTCAGCATCCAGGCGGCGGGCTACGTGGCGGCGGACGCCGCAGGCCCGGTGACCCAGGCGGCCCCCAGCGTCCGCTGGAAGGCGGTGCAGCCCCACAAGCCCGGGTGGCCCGGCAGCCTGTCGCTGGCCCCCGACCCCACCGACGGCACGGTGTACATGGACGAGCAGGTCAACTACCTGGTCAACCAGTTCGGCCCGGCTTCGGCGGGCGGCATCAAGTTCTACGCCATCGACAACGAGCCGGCGCTGTGGCCCAGCACGCATCCCATGCTGCATCCCGCAGCCCCCACCTATGCCGAGATGGTCGCCCGCACCACCGCCACCGCCCAGGCCATCCTGGATATCGACCCCTCCGCGCAGGTGCTGGGCCCCGTGGCCTACGGCTGGAGCGAATACATGGACCTGCAGTCGGCCACCGATTCGGCCGCCAACAACGCCCTTTACGGGTGGTACCTGGGCTACTACCTGGCGCAGATGCAGGCCGCCTCCACGGCCGCCGGGCGGCGCCTGGTGCATTACCTGGACCTGCACTGGTACCCGGAGGCCACCGACAGCAACGGCATCCGCATCGACCAGGGCAACCCCGACCGGGTCGACCAAGCCGGCAGCGTGGCCCGCATGCAGGCGCCCCGCTCACTGTGGGACCCCAGTTACGTTGAGAGCGACTGGATCACCCAGTGGAGCACGCCCTCCACGCCGCTGGGCGCCGCCGTCCAGCTGATCCCGCGGGTGCGCCAGTCCATCGCCGCCTACTACCCCGGCACGGGGCTGAGCTTCAGCGAGTACGATTACGGCGCGCCTTACGACATCTCCGGCGGCATCGCCGAAGCCGACGTGCTGGGCGTCTTCGGGAAGTACGGCGTGCCGGCCTGCCGCTGGGGCTACAGCAGCGTGACCAGCTATGCCCAGGCGGCCTACGACCTCTACCTGGACTACGATGGCGCGGGCTCGGCCTTCGGGGACGTCAGCTTCAACGCCAGCACCAGCGATTGGTCGGAGACCAGCGTCTACGCGGCCAAGCGCAGCCTGGATCCGGAGCTGCTGACGGTGGTGCTGCTCAACAAGGACTACAGCAACCCGGTCACGGCCACGGTGAGCGTGGGCCTGGTCGCCGGCCAGAGCATCCAGAGCATCAGCGTGCGGCGCTTCGACCCCAGCGGCAGCGCCCTTTACAGCCCGTCGGCCCCGGCCATCGTGGGCGCGGGTTTCACCGACATCCCGCCCGCCCGCAGCGCCAGCCTGTACCTGATCCGCCTGGTCAGCGCGGGCTCGCCCACGGTCACCCTGACGCCCAGCCCCACCGCCAGCCCCAGCGTCACCGCCTCGCCGACGCCGACGCGCACGGCGCTGCCAGGCACCGCCACCGCCAGCCCCAGCGCCTCCCCCAGCTTCAGCGTCAGCCCCACTCCGTCCCCCTCGCCATCGGTCACGCCCAGCTTGACCCTGAGCCCCAGCCCCAGCGTGACGCCCACGCTGACGCCCAGCCCCAGTTCCAGCGCCAGCCCCACGGTGTCGCCCAGCTTCAGCGCCAGCCCCACGGCGTCCCCCACGCCGCCGGCGACGCTCACCGCCACGCTCAGCCCCAGCCTGACCCCCGGGGGGCCGCTGCTGATCAGCAAGGTGGCGCCGCTGCCCCAGCCCAATCCGCGCCAGGTGGCGGTGCTGCTGGCGGGGCCGGCCGATGGGATCAGCCTGAAGGCCTACAGCGTGAACTGGGTGCTGGTGCGCCCGGCGCTGTGGATGAAGGGCGTCGGCCCCGGCTGGAATCAGGTCAACATCCAGACGCTGGTCACGGGGCTGCCCAACGGCGTCTATTTCCTGATGGTGCAGGCGCAACGCGGCTCATCCCATAGCCCAGTCTGTCGTGCCCGCCTGGTCATCCTGAAATAGCCTTTAGTTCCAAGCTGTATCTCTTTTTTTTGAATTCAGAACATTCAAACGTTAAACTCAAAGCATGCGGTTGCGGGGGATCATCCTTTGTTTGCTGGCGCCGGCCTGGCTGGAAGCGGCCGGCCCGGTCATCTCCGCCGTTTCCGACAACGGCCCGGTGGTCCGCTATGGAAAATTGGAAGTCACGTTCAGCTTGGGCACCGCCTACGCCGATCCTTATGACCCAGCCCAGATCAACGCCCAGGTGACCTTCACCGGTCCCGGCGGGGTCAGCACCACGGTCAACGCATTCTATTACCAGGCCTACACCCGCAGCGGCAACACCACCACCGAGACGCTGACGCCGTCCGGCTCGCCGCTGTGGAAGGCCCGCTTCGCCCCCTCGATCACCGGCAGCTGGGCCTACCAGGTGAAGGCCGTCGACGCGGGAGGCACCAGCACCGCCAACAGCGCCGCAGCGGTGACGGTGCAGCCCTCGACCAAGCACGGCTTCATCCATGTCAGCGGTTCGGATGCGCGCTACTTCGCCTATGACGACGGCACGGTCTACGTGCCGCTGGGCGAGGACATGGCCTGGGCTGGCGGCGGCAAGACCTACCAGTACGACCAATGGCTCAGCGGCCTGGCTTCGGGCGGCGGCAATTTCGTGCGCATCTGGATGGCGGCGTGGGGCATGTGCGTGGACTGGGACAGCGCCACCCACAGCCAGGCCTACCTGGGCGACTACGACAACCACCAGGGCGACCTGTGGGACCTGGACCACGTGATGGACACCGCCGATGCCAACAACCAGGCGGTGATGCTGTGCCTGGTCCATCACGGGCAGTTCAGCAGCACCACCAACCCCAACTGGCCGGACAACATCATGAGCTCGGTGTGGGGCGGGCCGCTGACGGCGCCCGACCAGGTATGGACGAATGCCACGGCCCAGGCCCTGATGCAGCGGCGCTGGCGCTACCTGGTCGCGCGCTACGCTTACAGCACGGCCCTGCACAGCTGGGAGCTGTGGAATGAGATGAACTGGACGGACAACTTCGACGCCAGCCACACCGGCGACGCGGCCACCTGGCACCAGATGATGAAGGACGACATCCGAGCCCAGGACCCCTACCAGCACATCATCACCACCAGCTTTGCCGACGGCGCGGGGGCCAACTACAGCCTGACCTGGAACGCCGGCATGGAGGTCATCCAGAACCACGATTACGGCGCCACGGATTGGGCCCAGTTCGCCTCCGACAACACGGCCAGCTTCC
>Ga0302320_10024140_pt1 | contig 11886 bp, 11 predicted proteins | sample Bog_T0_3_FD_202130 | JGI IMG/M metagenome (GOLD analysis project Ga0302320, IMG submission 202130) | Peat permafrost microbial communities from Stordalen Mire near Abisko, Sweden - Bog_T0_3 | ecosystem: Environmental > Terrestrial > Soil > Wetlands > Peat | place: Sweden: Abisko, Stordalen Mire... | reverse complement strand
CGATATCCGATATCAATGACCAAATAATACATATAATTTAAGCTTAATTCAAGTATTCTAATCACCAGCTTGAGAATAGATTTTTATGAGTTATAATAATGTGAATAAACGAGGAATCATGGGAGCAAAAGTAAAATGATAAGAATAAAAGAGGCTGCGTCTCGGCGATTTCTTATAATAAAGTTATGGCTTCAAGGATCAGTCTCCTTTTTGCAAATGTTCTATATTCTGAGGCCCGGCTCCATGAGGCCTCGAAAATATAATTCCTCGGTTAGGCTTTTTGGTCATCCTTTTGTCGCGCAACTTGGAGAGTTAAGTAATTTCTTAGATTTTGTTTACCAAATAGTTTATAGAAACCAGTATCATATAGATCTCATAAAAGAGAACGACATCGTCGTTGATGCCGGCGCGAATATGGGAATATTTTCTATCTTCGTGGCCGTCAAACATCCGCACGCTACGATCTATGCTTTTGAACCTACGCCCTCAACCTTCACTGCTTTAAAGGAAAATGTAAAATATTATCCCAATATCAAAGTTTTTAACTGTGGCCTCGGAGAAAGAGAGAAGATGGCTTCCGTTATTACCGCCAGTGGTAGTGGAGGCAATTACATCGGCGAAGGCGGGACGCCCATCGAAATAAAAACCATTGACGGTTTGAATATTCCCGTCGATTTCATCAAGATGGATGTCGAGGGATACGAAAGAAATATATTGAAAGGTGCTGCGGAAACGATTAAAAAATATAAGCCGATTATCGCAATGTCTGCTTATCATAAACCGGACGACGTGACGGAATTGCCGAAGCTATTGAACAGCATTGCTCCTTACGATTGCGAACTTCACCATGATTGCGAGGAGGACTTTATCTGTAAGCCGAAATAGTGTTTAGTGATAGCATGGAAGTCTTGTTGATCTCTCTCCAAAAGCGCGGCGGCGGGGCGTTGGATACGCTGGGTCTTTCCGACGGCTTGTGTCTGAACAAATTCAGGCATGCGGTGATGGTATCTTCCTATAATGAATTCAGCGACAGGTTCAGCGATAATGAATACCGGAAGGTCATCAGAGTAAAAACGTTCACCGGTGGGATTACGGGTTTGTTATGGGCAGCCGTCCTTCTGCGACCGATAAGTTTTGCGCGCGTTGTGGCGAAGGCAAGGCCGCGCGTGATCCATATTCTGAACTTCCATCCCTGGATGATCTTATTGTATTTTATAAAGCCATTTTGCCGTTTTAGGATCATCTATTCTTCCCAGGACAATCCGTTCAGTCCGAAGGAGAAGAACCCGCCATTGATGAATTTCATGGAGAGATTCCTGATTGGGAATGCCGACAAAGTCATTGTCTATAGCAAGCTCGTCGCCGACGGACTGATTGGGCACATAAAAAAGGAAATCGTCGTTATGCCGCTTGGTATTTACCCGCAGGTATACGGGGAATTCGAAAAAAAGTTCGATAGCGCCGGCGCATTGAACATCCTTTTCTTCGGGAGAATAGAACCGTATAAAGGCGTCGATGTGTTGATGGGCGCTTATAAAATTTTAAAAGACAAAGGCGAAAAAGCCTTACTCACGGTGGCTGGCGGGGGATATCTATCTCCGGAACTTGTCGGGGTCGCCGAAGAAGCGGGGATAATCCTGAAAAATTATTGGCTTTCGAATGCCGAGCTTGGATCTCTTATTAAGACCGCGGATGTCATCGTGGCGCCCTATAAAGAAGCTACGCAATCCGGTATTGTCATGATAGCCGTTTCTTACCTCACGCCGCTCATCGTTACAAATGTCGGTTCCCTTCCCGATTACATCGAAGATGGCGGTAACGGATTTATCATTGAGCCGAACGACCCACCAGCCCTCGCGGCCAGTATCGAAAAGTTTATAAAGAACAGAAGCCTCGCGCTTCGTATGTCGCAGGCTCAGAAAGCCATACGCGAAAAATTTTCATGGGAAAACGTTTCCCGGGAATCGATTGCAGCGTACGATTCACTGCTGAAATAGCTTCAAATATTCCCCTGACATATTCTCCGCGACGAAATTCCTATCGGGATCTTTATGGTCCCGTGGTGTGCCGTTGCCCTGCGAGAGGGCGATGAATTTTTGGATGAAATCTTCTCGATCGTCCAGCGGATAGAGATTTTCATTTCCCACTATTTCATCATTGCCGCCCACGGCAGAAACGAGCGTAGGCACGCCGGCAAATCCACATTCCACGAGCGTGACCGGCAATCCTTCGTAGCGTGAGGTCAGGACAAAGAGATCGAACGCCTTCAAATATTTTGCACCATCCGACAATTCGCCGACGAGGAATATTTTTTCTTCCAAGTTCAGCTCGGCGATGAGGTGCTCGCAGAGGGGTCGTTCCGGTCCGTCGCCGATGATCACGCAGACGGCACGGTCATTCACTTTTAATATTTCCGGGAAAACTTTAATGAGGAATTCGTAATTTTTTTGATAGGAAAGCCGGCCAATCGAACCCAAAAGAAATTTATCTTTCAGACTCGTCTTTATTTTTTCTTCGAGTGCTTTTTGCGCATCGCTTTTCTTAAGAAAGTGGAGTTCTTCCCGCGATAGGCCGTTGTAGATCACGGAGCCATCTTTTACCAGTTTCATATTCTTCGCCACCTCGAGATTGTTTTTCGACACGAAGACGACGCGGTCCGTAAAGGACAGGAAAAACTTGAAGAAAAGATAATAAAAGATTTTCAACAAAAAGAACGCGCCATAATTTTCATCCAAGACGGAGAGTCCATGAATTGTGAAGACCGTCTTCGCTTTTTTATTTGCCAATTTCACGCCCAGACATCCTGGCAGGGAATTGCTGCTGTTGAATTGCACGACGTCGAATCCTTCTTTTTCGACCAACTTTTTTATTTCGAATATAAAGGATAACGCCGCAAGCGGATTCGCGCTCCGCTCTATGTTTTTAAAACGAAATTGAGGGATTGCGCTTTCCTTGAGCTTGCCCACGAGATATTCTCCCTCGCCAAATGCCACGGAAACATCGACGCCCATGGATTTTAGTCCCTTTGCGAGGTCAGCGACCACATTGGTCGCGCCACCCATATTTCCATGCGTAATGACAAGGAGAACTTTCATTTTTTCATCTTAACATGTATACGCCGAAGATTAAAAAGAGATTAAATCCAGTTTGACAAGAGAGAATGGATTGATATTATGGCAATAATCACTGTCGAAAAGCACCTCTTAAGGTTTCGTCCTTAAGCGGTGCTTTTCATTTATAGGATAGCTTGTCTTTTAGATTTTCCATCCAGATCAATTTTTCTCCGGCGGCGCGCCTTAAAAATCCTGAGCATACCTTTTGGCTTGGGATTAAAAGATGGCCAAGCTTATTCTGCATATATAAATATTTTATCAAACACGCAAAATCACCGTCACCAGTAGCGACAAGAGCCTTGTCGTACATGGCGTAATCGATCATCGCCCGGAGGACAAGTTCGGCGTCGCAATTGCCCTTGATGGGATTTTCACCGCCCACAAAAACTTCTTTAAAAATTAACACATATCCAGAATCGCGGAGGCTCTCATAGAGTTTTTCATATTGTGGGATATATCCGAGAAAAAGATATGCCTTCCGCACGTGATATTTTTCGCGCAAATAGATTCTGAATCTTCTAAAATCGAGGCGCCAACCGAGTTCGCGGATGCCAAGATTCACGTTTTGGCTGTCGATAAAGGCGTAGTTATTCTTCGTATGCCGCATGCGGGCATACTAACAAGGCAGAGATTAAAAGAAGATTAAAGAAACCTAGATTCCCACCTTCGCGGGAATGACAAAAAAAGCATGAATGGCAAAAAGAAAAGCTGAAGTTTTATGCTTCGGCCATGCGGAGCGCAAGGACCTTTTTGATCTCACTGAACAAGGGTTCTCCAAGAAAGAATAAGGCGGCGACATAGACGATTCCGGAAATCGCGACGTTAAGGACGATCTCTGTGCCCATGGTTGCCATGAGCCATGTTGCGATAGCCATCAGAATACCGGCGGCAATCGGACGCCAGAGATGCGGGAAAACGTGGAATTGATTTATCTTTCTCATGGTGTACCAAAGGTAGCTATTACTTAATATTTGTGCGATAAGCGTTGCGATCGCCGAGCCAACCATCCCCCAATGTGGAATAAAGAGAAGGTCGAACACGACGTTCCCGACGCCGCCGATGACGGAAGAGATAATGAGGCTTTTTTGGTGGTCATAAGCAAAAATACCGTTCGAGATGATAGTTCCGGCATAATCGAATGACAATGTGAACATGAGAATGGAAAACGCTAAGCCTCCCGCAATATATCCGGCACCAAAGACGAATCGCATGATGCCACTGCCAAGGATTATGCCGCCAAGGGATAGCGGGATAGAAATGAGAAAAATAAGGAAAATGATCCGCTCGAACGCATAGCGGAATTTCACAGGGTCACGTTTCGCGAGCCGCGCGAAGATAGGAAGTGTGCTGGATTGGATGATGACCGGAATAACGTAGAGTACCTGCACTACGCGGATTGCCGCGGAATAGATGCCAACGTCTGCCGCGTTCCGCATCCAGCTGATAATGAGAATGTCGGTATTGGTGAGGAGGATGCCGAGGGCGCCAGTGACGGCAAATGGCCATGCAGTTTTCAGGATCGCGACCATGCGTTTCGGGGACGCACCCGAAAGTATGTTGCCGAATCTGTCTCGCAGGAGCCACGTGGCGACGAGCATGCCGATGGCGGTACCTGCAACGTATGCGATCGTGAAAGACGTAGGCGTTGCTGCGATTTTCAAAAAGATGAATCCGAAAACGACAATACTAATGTTTGCCGCGAGAAACGCCGCAGCGTCCCATTGCATCTTTTCTTCGGCGTCAAAGAGCGCCGAAAAAAATCCCCGCGTGCTGTCAAAAATGATGATAAGTGCGACGAAAGGAAGAAGAGCTTTTGCTCCTGGTAGGGTGGAAAAATAAGGAGCGACAAAAAGAATAACGATAACACTCACCACGGTGAAGAAGGCCTTCATGATGAAGGTTGTCGAAAAGAGCGACTGTCGTTCTTCTGGTGTCGCCTTTGCGCCTTCACGGATCAGAACGGAGCTGATGCCAGGGTCGACGAAGAACGTGAAGAAGCCGGCAAGCGTTACGGCGTACGAAAATATGCCGTAACCTGCGGCGCCGAGAACGCGGGCAGCATAGATAATGATTGCAGCCTTGATGATGCGGCCGCCAATGTTCGAAATGGAAAGCCAGACGGTATTCTTCGCAATTGTTTGCCTCGCCGTTTTATTTTCAAACAAAAAAGATTTAATTTTCTGCCACATTTGATATAATTAACAATATCTTAAAAATGCCTATCCGTAAATCAAAAAAACAAACCAAAAAGAAGAAGATCGTCGTCGCCGTAAGCGGAGGATTCGATCCGATCCATGTTGGGCATGTGCGCATGTTTCAGGAAGCGAAAAAACTCGGCGATGAGCTCGTGGTCATCTTGAACAATGACAACTGGCTGCGCGAAAAAAAGATCCATATTTTTATGCCCGACACGGAGAGGAAGGAAGTGATCGAGGCACTTAGTTCTGTTGATCGGGTCGTTCTCACGGGGCATAAAAAAAGGACAAAGGATACGAGCGTTTGCCGCGAGCTTATGGAACTAAAGCCCGATATTTTCGCGAACGGAGGAGACCGAAAAATAGGAAATATCCCAGAAGTGCCGGTATGTAATTCGATTGGCTGCAAAATGATTTTCAATGTTGGTAATGGCGGCAAAGTGCAATCGAGTTCATGGCTTTTGAAGGATTACGTCGATCGGGTGGCAAAGAAGAAGTCCCGGAAGCAGTCGGTGCAAAAATAGCCCACTGTTTTTATCCGAGACCGTATCTCGCTCGCGAGATACGGTCTCACTATTGCGCCGCGGGCTGGAGTAGTTTCGAGATAAGCTCTACTATAAATCTATGCGCCATCACCGAGACGAACATGAAGAAGTACCCATGCCGCTGCCGCCGGAAAAAGTGAGAGAGATAAGGCCGCTTTCAAAAAAAGAATTTTTTAGGGATGTTTCACCGGATACGGTGGTGTGGCAGGAAGACATGAGAAAAAGAAAACCAAGCTTACCGCGGGGTATTTGGTGGGGCGTTGCCGGCATTTTTGCGATCTTCATCATCGGATTCGCCATTTCTTTTTTTGTTGTACGACGGAATATAGCGAACAAAGTTTCCGCGCAAGCCGGCGTATTCCGCGCCGGAATCGCGGACCTCGAGAGCAGCAATCCTGCGGCAGCAGCGGAGAAATTTTCGTCGCTCAACGAAAATGCGGATAGTTTCGCCTCGGTCACGCAATGGCTCGGTTTCTTATTCCAGGGTGGCGCGGGAACACTTCGTGCGTTTATGGATACCGGAAAACAGTTCGAGACGCTTTCCGAAGAGCTCAGCGCGCTTACGAGCGATGCGTTCCAGCTCCTGTCCGGACAGGGCGGTGACTTCATTTCTCATCTCAAAATGATCCGCGCCGCGCTTGCGGCGATAGACGCGGATAGCAATACGCTTGCATCCGCGACGCCGTCGTTCGGTAATATGTTTTCGGGTGGCGACACGTATCTTTCCTTGCGGACGCAATCGCGGAGCACGCAAAAATTCCTTGATGCTTTTATTCCATGGTTTTCGTCGCCCGTATCGCACCATGTTCTCGTTATGTTGCAAAATCCTTCAGAGATCCGTCCGGCAGGGGGATTTCTCGGAAGCTATGCGGATGTGACGATCGCGAGCGGCACGATCATGGATATTTCAGTGCATGACATTGCGGACGTCGACACGGCTTTTACGCAGAACGTCATTCCGCCAAAACCGCTTCAGCTCGAGGTCTCGCGCTTGCGCCCCGCGGACGTGAACTGGTTCTTTGATTTTCCGACGTCGGCGTCGGAGACGCTGGCCTTTTTTAATGAATCGAATTTGTATGCCGCGACGACCACCACGGCCGCATCGTCTGCCGAACCCTATTTCGATGCGGCCATCGCCGTTTCGCCGAACGTGGTGAGCGATCTTCTGAAGGTGACGGGCCCGATTACCGTATCAAGCACTAAAACAACGTTTACGGCGGATAATTTTCTTGCGCAGGTTCAGAAGATTGTTCAGGCCGGCCAAGCGTCTTCGGCGACCTATCCAAAACAGGTGTTACGCGATCTGATGTCTGGACTTTCTGCGCAGCTTGCGTCGTCGACCGACGCGGAGCGACAGAGCATCGTGAGCACGGCGTCGAATTGGATAGCGGATCGGGATATCATGGCTTATGCGCAAAATGCCGATATGGAAAATTTCATAAAATCATCCGGCGCTGGCGGTGATGTCTATGCTTTGCCACAGAATTTCAACGGTGATTATTTCGCGCTCGTGGACGCTAACGTGAACGGAGGAAAGTCAGATACTTCCGTCGCGGAAAATGTGTCGTGGACGAGTCAGATCGGCGAAGACGGAACGATAACCAATAGCCTCATCATCAAACGGCAACACAATGGCGACAGCAGTCCGTATTGGTGGTACAAAACCACGAACCAGGTCTATCTCCAGGTATTTACGCCGGTAGATAGCACCTTCACGAACGGCAACGGCGGCTTGCAGGAAAAGATCTATCCCAAAGTGAATTACGCCGCAAATGGTTATTCGACGGATCCCTTGGTGGCGAGCATTGAATCCAGCACGCAAACGATTTTTGGTTATCCGGCTGTGACCGAGCATGCGGAGGATGGGAAAAATGTTTTTGCGACATGGTCGCGCGTGCCGGCCGGCGCTTCCGTAACGGTTGCGTTCGATTATACGCATCATGCATTCGTTCCACCGGCGGCCGGCGTAGCGTATCAGTTTATTTTTGAAAAACAGGCTGGCACGGACCGAAATTACTCGTTCGAGGTGGATGCGCCACTTGGATATCAATTTGCGGAAACAAGCTTGCCGTCGTGGACGTATCAGTCGAACGATCTGCCTGGCCGCATGATCGTGACGCTGACGCTCGAGAAGATATAAGAAGAGGAATATGATCAGCTACAGAATATTGCTTGGCGTCCTTGCGGCGGTTATCGGCTTCGCGGGCTACATTCCTTATTTTCGGGATATTTTCAGAGGGAAAACAAAGCCGCACGTTTTTTCATGGACTGCATGGGGATTGCTCATCGGCGTAGATTTCATTGTCCAAGTAACCAGGGGTGGTGGCGCGGGTGCTTGGGTGACCGGATTTTCTTCCGTGGTTTGTTTTGCCATCGCCGCGCTTGCGTTCACTCGCGGAGAAAAGAAAATAACGAAAGGAGATTGGTTTTGTTTCGGAGCCGCCATCATCGGAATCGTTTTATGGCTTTTTACCAACGACCCTCTTCTTACGGTCATCATCATTACTGCCACTGATGCGGTTGCATTCATTCCCACCTTCAGGAAAACCTATCGGAAGCCGGACGAGGAAACTCTCGTGTCTTACATTTTCACTACTTTGAAATGGGCTATGGGCGTAGCGGCATTACGATCCTTAACGCTCGTGACCGCGCTGTATCCGGCATCACTCATTCTGACGAACGGCATATTTATCTCTATGGTGATGTGGAGAAGGCGTGTGCTGGCGAAGAGTTGAGCCCGCGCTTCATAATTTCTGGGGCATGCGCTATGCTATCGGCATATGTCGCATATAGAGCCCGATAAAAACACCCGCAATTTCGTCATTATTGCTCATATTGATTCCGGAAAGTCCACCTTGGCCGACCGGCTTTTGGAGATCACGGGCACTGTTCCGGAACGTTCGATGCGGGAACAATATCTCGATCGGTTGCCTTTGGAGCGTGAGCGGGGAATCACCATAAAGATGGCGCCGGTCAGGATGAACTATGAACATGCCGGCGTGAAATATGTTTTGAATCTGATCGACACGCCCGGGCATTCAGATTTTTCTTACGAAGTTTCGCGCGCGCTCACGGCCGTCGAAGGCGCCATACTTCTTATCGATGGAACAAAAGGAATTCAGGCGCAAACACTTTCCAATTTACGTGGCGCGCAGAAAGCGGGACTCACGATCATCCCTGCCGTGAATAAGATCGATCTTGCTGCGTCGCACGCGGAGGACGTGATTGCTGCGACCGCGGAACTTTTAGACGTCTCACCGGAAGAAGTGTTTCGTATTTCCGCAAAGACCGGCGAAGGCGTGGAAGAATTATTGGCTACGGTCGTGGAAAAAGTTCCTTCTCCCCGCAAGATTCAAGACGCAAGATCCACGTCACAAAATATTTCTCGCGCGCTCATTTTTGACTCACTCTACGACGATCACAAAGGCATCATCGCGTTCGTGCGGGTTTTTGACGGCTCGTTCCGGATCGAGGACATGGAACTCGTCGCATCCGGCGCGCGTTTTAAACCGAAAGAGGTCGGTTATTTTTCGCCCGACCTTACGGTGACGCCGGAAATAAAGAATGGCGAGATCGGTTATATCGCTACGGGCCTTAAAGAACCGGCGCTCGTGAAGATCGGCGATACCATTTTCGCGACCGGGAAAGAGGACGTGGGAAACTATGACAAGAAAAAGATTGCGCTTGCCGGATATCGCGAGCCGGGACCAGTCGTATTTATTTCGTTCTATCCTGATGGTGTCACGAAATTCGACGACCTAAAAAAAGCTTTCGAAAAACTTCGCCTGAACGACGCCGCGCTCTCGTTCGAGCCGGACGCGAATGATGCCTTGGGCAGGGGACTCAAAGTTGGATTCCTTGGCCAGCTGCATTTCGAGATTACCTCGAGCCGCCTGAAGAGCGAATACAATCTCGAATTTCTTACTAGTTTTCCTTCGATCGCGTATCGCGTGCGCAATAATGGAAAAGAAGAAGTTATAAAACAACCGCAGGACTTCCCGGATAAGCCAGAAAAGGTATGGGAGCCGATCGTTGCGCTTGAGATGCTCGCACCGAAGGAATATTTGAGCGCCGTTCTCGGCCTACAGACCGTTTTTGATATTGAAGTGGCGCATATCAAGGCAATCGGAGAAAATCTTTTGATCGAGGCCTTGATGCCGCTTCGTGAACTGATTCGCGATTTTGACGACCGGCTGAAATCCGTTTCGCAAGGATATGCGTCGTTCACCTATGAGGTCGCGAGCGAGCGCGAATCGGAAGTGGAAAAGCTGGAGATCCTCGTCGTGAACGAAGTGGTTCCAGCCCTAACCCGAATTGTGCCCAAGAAAGACTTGGAATATGAAGGACGAAAGACCGTGGAACGGTTGAAAGAGCTTTTGCCGAAAGAACAGTTCTCGCAGGCAATCCAGGCGCGTTCTTTGGGTCGCATCATCGCGCGAGAGACAATTCCAGCGATGAAAAAGGAGCTTGGTAATTTCGGAAAGAACGGTGGTGACCGCACGAGAAAGATGAAGCTATGGAAAAAACAGCAACGTGGCAAGGAACGTCTCCAGAGCACGGCCCGCGTCAATCTCTCGCCTGAGGTTTTTAGAGAAATATTGAAAAAGTAATGGACGAAGCCTGTCATACTGAGCGAAGCGAAGCATCCTTTCTTTCCGCGCGTCCGCAGACTTCTTTTCCTGACAATTTTGGGTTATAATAACTTTTACGATTTATATAAGTTCAGCACAATAGGAAAAGGTCGAATATTGAACGAAGCACAGCACTGAAATGACGAATTCATCTACCGCAGACCAGGAATTTTTGGAATACCTCGTGAAGTCGTTGGTGGATCATCCAGAAGATGTGAAAGTCGATCGCAAGGTCGATGAGATGGGAGTGCTCCTCACGCTTCGCGTGAACGCGACGGACATGGGGCAGGTGGTCGGTCGGCAGGGAGCGACCGCGAAGGCCATTCGCTCGCTCCTGAAGATCGTTGGCGTAAAGAACAACGCCCGCGTGAATCTTAAGATCGAAGAGCCGGAAGGCGGCCGTGGCCCACGCCCGGAACGGCCGATGGAGGAAAGTGGCCAGGAAGCATCTTAAAAAATCCCCGCGAAAGCGGGGATCTTTTAGAACCTCCCGGGGAGATACGGTCTCGGCAGTTCGGTTGCAATTCGCCGCTTTCTGATATATTATCTCGCTGTCGATAGTATTTGCCGTCATTCTGAGGCCCTTCACGATTTCAGGGTAAACTCCACCGAAGCATCCTTTCTTAATTTGAGAGAAAAGATGCTTTGCAATGCTCAGCGTGGCATTTTATATTTCATGTCACTTGCTTATACCGACCTAACAAAAGGAGTGCTTTTCATTATGGACGGCGCGCCGTTCGAGGTTTTGGAGACTCATTTTTTGCGCATGCAGCAGCGAAAGGCCGTCGTGCAGACCAAGATCCGTAATCTCATCACGGGCAAGATCCTTGACCGCAACTTCCAGGCGAGCGACTTTTTTGAGGAAGCAGAGATAGAAAGAAAGAACGCGATTTTTATTTATGAGAGCAAGGGGCAGTATTGGTTCCACGATGAGGGAAATCCCAAAAATCGCTTTGAGCTTAGCGTGGACCTTTTGGGTGAACAGGGAAAATTTCTCAAACCAAACACGAAAGTGACCACAATGGTTTTTGATGAGAAAGTGATCAAGGTGGATATTCCGATCAAGATGGAATTTAAAGTGATCGAGGCACCGCCGGCGATCCGCGGCAACACTTCGCAAGGCGGCACCAAGACGGTTGTTGTTGAGGGTGGCGCGAAAGTGAATGTCCCGCTTTTCGTAAACGAAGGCGAAACCATCCGCGTGAACACCCAGACCGGAGAATACGTAGAGAGAGTTTAACTTGTAATGTATAGATATAGTGAAGCCCCGGCCTCAGTGATTTGAGGGACGGGGCTTGGTGGACGGCGCCGTAGCAACGAGCAATACGCCGACGATTATGAGCATTCCATTGAAGAAGCCCATGCCGTCGAGACTCCAGTAGTGCCATTGCATATGGCGCAT
>Ga0302320_10024139_pt1 | contig 11886 bp, 8 predicted proteins | sample Bog_T0_3_FD_202130 | JGI IMG/M metagenome (GOLD analysis project Ga0302320, IMG submission 202130) | Peat permafrost microbial communities from Stordalen Mire near Abisko, Sweden - Bog_T0_3 | ecosystem: Environmental > Terrestrial > Soil > Wetlands > Peat | place: Sweden: Abisko, Stordalen Mire... | reverse complement strand
GTGCGGTCCAACGGTATTCGCGTCTAGCGGCGTGTATTCCGGGCGGCGGGTACTTCGGTGCCCGCCGCTTTTCTGTCTCGCGGTCAGGCAATCCAGCATCGAGGCCCATTTTGGCGCGGGACGGGAGGCTCCCATTGACGATGCTTTTGCGGGACAATCACACCTATCGAGATTCGGATTCTCGAACTAAATAATTCGAATGGTGCCTCTGGTACGGATCCGGTTCGCCTCGCAGTCTGTCGTACTGTAATCCAGGTAAAACTAAGCCACGATACAGAACGGGAAATAGGGGTCGGTCCTAGGCTTCTCGATCTGTGGATGTTGTTTTCTGGACGGGACCGATTCAACAGCCCGTTTCGCAGCCTCATGGCTAACAACGACTGAATGGCGTCCGTAGCTCTTGGTGGTATCGACATTGTGATTTTGAGCCCAGTTTCTGGCTTCTCTTAGGAGATTGTAGGAGTAGATGCCTCCTCGTTGGCTATCGTCGTTCCCTTCCTCGCCTATGCTGCAACCATAAAGTACCACTACTCCTTCAGAACACCGCTCGATTTCACGGTCGTAATACAATCGGCAATCGCTTGGGTTTAGATCGGCTGAAAAATTGGCCAAAGCGTTCATCCGATGTTCGACTATCAAGGGCTCGTCGTGGGGCATGCGGCAACAGTCTAGAATTATGGTTCTTTTTTTCGCCCCCTGCCGTAGCTCCAGTGAATCCATTTCTTGTCCGGCCTTCAGTATTATGATCGTGCTGTCTCGAGAAGTTGAAAACCACCCATGGCCAACAAATATGACGGTCGAATAATCGAATGCCCCAAGTCTCCGGACCTCGGACTGCACGGAGACGACACTAGGCTGAAACATGGGGACGATCTCTGCTGGCTGCCAAAGGCCTCCGATGGCGCTCTGCAGATAGTTCGTGTAGTTCGTAACGTCCTTGTTAACGCCCTCGCAATACTTGGGTTCCCCCTTCGTCCCGGGGTTGGCAATGATTAGAGCGCGCCTTGTCATGATCCCTATTCGCTTTTACTCCGACTTTGCTTCTTACTCTCTTTATTGGCTCCTTCAAATCGGCCAATGATCGAAACTGCAAATCGTTCGCTGCCGCCCGCCAGAAAGCCCGCCAATAGCATTCCGACATGGGTGCGGTGATCGTTCCCTAAAACGGGCAAAATTAGGCCGCCGTAAACGCAGAGAGACGCAAGGCAAGCGGAAATCATTCCTCCTACAACCCGAAACCGGCCTTCAGATGCGTGAAGCTCTTCCCCAGCAGCCGGATCAAGGGCAGCTTTGCCGAGTCGCATTATGACAGAAAATAGGGCTCCGAGGGCGCCGCCTGCGATCGCCAGCAGAGAATACAATGCAACCTCACCTAACAAGGGTGATGCCCAGTTTCTCAGGAGCCAGACTGCGAGGCCCACGATTGCCGCGCCGATAGCAACCTGTGCGGCAGACTTGAGGTACCATATCCGAGCCTTTTCAAGGCCGCGTGCGGCCAAATATGAACCTGCCTTATCCAGGATTTGAAAGGCGTTGTCGTAGTCATCGTCAAAGGAACGAACGAGGGCTTCACCCAAAAGCCGCTTGAAGTTGAGGCGAATTGAGTCGCTCAAAAAATCGCTCGGTGTGCTTTCCAATAACGCGATCCTGTTTAGAATCGCATGGTGCTGGGTTGAATCTTTGCGTTCGCGATTGTCGAAAGAGGTCGAGGTCTTCCAATCGAGATCGATGGAGGTATCGACAAAAACGATATATTCCTTTGATTCGAGAACTAGGTGTCGGAGCGTATCACGGCAGTCTGCCCATGGGTCGTTTGTCTTGGCGGAGTCAGTCATCGCTGAGGGGTTACGCGCATTTCAATGTTTGCTCCAATTTCTTGCGGATTAAATCGACGAACAATTGGCGCAGTTCCATCTTCTTTGCGCCGTAATGGGCTTCGCGGTGCTCATTGGGACAAAGCGCCATAATGTTTTGCTCGGTGTCTTGGCCATTCTCAGCGAGCGGTACAATGTGATGGGTCTCTAGGTAGACCCGTCCGTCGTCCATCAAAAAGCCGACCTTCCCGCAGCTCTCACAAACTCCATTCGCCCTTAAGAGAACATTGCGGCGAACAGTCGGATTCCGGACAAAGCTTTCTCCAGACACAAGGCGCTTTCCCGGAAGATCATCAGCATCGGCAGAAAATTGGTCAGCGAATTCGATTGGCGGCTGTCCACGAACCAGCCGGCATTCTCCGGTCTCCCGGTCGTATGCTGCCACGGACCACGGAACGGGGTCGAGTGCGCGTCTGGCCACTTTCGACGCGGAGGCTCCGTCGTCTCCTTGCCTGACGCCGTCGATAACAATCACACGTATCGGAAGCTTTCGATTCGTCGCCATTTGAAGCGCTCGGTCCATCCGCTGGGCACGAGTCTTTCGATTCCCCCTGGACCGGAGGGCCACGTCCCTGTAGTTCAAGAGCTGAATAATTTCGCCGTTTTCGTGGCGCATTGCCACGTACCAGAGACAGAGCAAAATCCGACCCGAGTCATCCCAGAACGCCCATTCGTAACAGTATTTCGGATTTACTGCTGGATCGCTTCCTTTGAAATTTGACCAGTCGCCGGTGTCGAATCCGGCGCGTCCGACGAGTTCGTAAACCTGTGACTTAGTTTCAGGCCTGAGGGCGAGAATCGCTGGAGGAATTTCCGCTTCGCTTACGGCGATCAATAAACTGGCGACGTAAGAACTTGTGAAAATTTTCTTGGGATAATTCGATGGGTGGCGTCGTTCTTCACCACTCAAGCCGTTAAAGACAGAAATGCATTCCTCCAAAACCTCAGGCTTGATCGTTTCATAGGCTCCGTCAGGACGGTCAAAGCCAATGCCGCCTGCATCCGAGAGCCGGATGCGAAACGGTTTCCGGTCTCGTAAAGTCAGGAGCTTGTCGCCGGTGTGTTCGGAAACGAACGCAAGAACGAACTCCAATGAGGTACGAGCGGCCATGGCGACGGACCTGCATTATCCCCTTTTTACCGCCAGGGGAAGCTTCTCGTAATCTCCGCGTCTCAGGTTGCGCGGGTCACAAAGCGAAATGTTCAGGATTCGGTGTCTGACCGGCTGGAATCATCTCGGATTATTTGGACAAAATTTGGACAAGATTCTATTTCTAGTTTGATTTCGTTCGCACTCGTTGTACCTTGTTCTCTGTTCTAACTCACTCATAACAACACAAATGCACGGTTAGCGAACCAGTTGTGTTGTCAGGACTCGGCGGTTCGAATCCCTCCCTCTCCGATCTTTCTCGCGCGAAGCGTCGAGAAAGATCGGACCCCGGCGTAGCCCCGTCGGGGGGCGAAGCCGGGTCGAGCAAACCAATTTCGACCCCGATCCGGGCGATGATCCGGCTCTACACCAAAGTTTGGGGGCTCGACACTTCGTTGGCTTTGGGGTTATTCAAGGCAAAGCCAATGCCGTTCTCGATGCGGCAGCAGCAGGCTCGATCCATGAAAAAGCCGACCCGCCCCAAACCGCCCAGCCGTCGATCGACCCGTGACGCGGCAAAATCCGTGCCGACCCCGCCTGCGAAGGCCAGCCCGGGCGCGGAGCCGTTCTTTCCCATCGTGGGCATCGGCGCCTCCGCCGGAGGATTGGAGGCGCTGGGACAGTTTCTAGAAAACGTGCCGGCTGACTGCGGCATGGCCTTCGTGGTCGTCCAGCACCTGGATCCGACCCAGAAGGGCATGTTGACCGAATTGCTCCAGCGCACCACCACCATGAAGGTGGTGCAGGTGAAGGATCGCACCAAGGTCCGGCCGAACTGTGTGTACGTGATCCCGCCCAACAAGGACATGTCGCTCCTTCATGGCGTCCTGCACCTGCTCAGCCCGAGCATGCCACGCGGGCTGCGCCTGCCGATTGATTTCTTTTTCCGGTCGCTCGCCGAGGACCAGCAGGATCGCAGCATCGGGATCATCCTGTCCGGCATGGGCAGCGACGGCACGCTGGGCCTGAGAGCCATCAAGGAAAAATCCGGGGTGACGCTCGTGCAGGATCCGGCCACGGCGAAATACGATTCCATGCCGCGGAGCGCCGTCACGGCGGGGCTGGGGGACTTCGTGGCCCCCGTCGAGGAGTTGCCGGCCAAACTCGTCGCCTACCACCAATTTCTGCCGCAGATCAGCAAGTCCGACCTGCCCTTGGCGGAAAAGGACCAGAGTGCCCTGGACAAAATCGTGATCCTGCTGCGCTCCCACACCCACCATGACTTCACCATGTATCGGCGGAGCACCCTGTATCGGCGGGTCGAACGCCGCATGGGCATCCATCGGTTCGGCAAGATCGCCAGCTACGTCCGGTATCTTCAGGAGAATCCGCAGGAACTGGACATCCTCTTCAAGGAGCTGCTGATCGGCGTGACGCGGTTCTTCCGGGACACCGCCGCATGGCGGCTGCTGGGGAAGGAAGCGCTCCCCAAGCTGCTCGCCGACCGGCCTGCCGGCAGCGTTCTGCGGGCGTGGGTCGCCGGGTGTTCGACGGGCGAGGAGGCCTACACCCTGGCCATGGTGTTCCTTGAGGCGCTCGAGCGGGCCAAGCCCGTTGCCAACATCTCCCTGCAGATCTATGCGACCGACCTGGACAAGGACGCCATCGACAAGGCCCGCCAGGGTTATTTCCCCGAGAACATCGTCGCCGATGTCTCCGCCGAGCGGCTCGCCCGGTTTTTCGTCAACGAGGAGAGCGGCTACCGCGTGAACAAGCAGATCCGGGCCATGGTGGTCTTCGCGCCGCAGAACCTGATCATGGACCCGCCGTTCACAAAACTGGATCTTCTGTGCTGCCGGAACCTGCTGATCTATCTGACCCCGGAACTGCAAAAGAAACTGTTCCCGCTCTTCCACTACAGCCTGAATCCCGGCGGCGTGCTCTTCCTCGGCAGCGCGGAAAGCGTCGGGGGCTTCGCCAACCTGTTCGTGCCGCTCGCGCTCAAGGAACGGATCTTCAGGCGTAACGAATCCACGGTCGTGGGGCACAATCTCGATTTGCCCGCCGTATTCGTCCCGAACCCCGTGAACCGGCTGGAAGCGTCGCTGCCGACGCGTCGTCCGGGCACCAGCCTCCAGGCGCTGGCGGAACAGCTGGTGTCTGCGCGCTTTGCCCCGCCGGCGGTGCTCGTCGACGAACAGGGCGACATTGTCTTCTTCAGCGGACGGACCGGGCAATATCTGGAACCGGCGGCCGGCAAGGCCAACTTGAACGTCATGGCCATGGCCCGCGAGGGGCTCCGCTATGACCTGGCCAACGCCGTCCAAAAGGCCCATCGGAAAAAGGTCACGGTCACGGTCCGGGACATCAAGGTCGGGGTCGGCGCCGCCGCACGGTCCGTGGACATCGTGGTCCAGCCCATCGATGAACCCAAGGAGCTGAGCGGGATGGTCCTGATCGTCTTTTCCGAAACCTTCATCCCTGCGGAAACCCGCACCGGGGGCGGGTCGAAAAAAACACGGGCCGTGCGGGCTCCCCAGAGGGAAATGGAGCGGCAGCTGGCGCGCGCCCGCGAGGACGTGCAGGCGGCCCGCGAGGAGATGCAGAGCTCGCAGGAGGAACTCAAGTCCATCAACGAGGAGCTGCAGTCCACCAACGAGGAGCTGCAGTCCACCAACGAGGAGCTCACGACCTCGAAGGAGGAAATGCAGTCGCTGAACGAGGAGCTCCAGACGGTGAACACCGAGCTGCAGACCAAGCTGGACGAGCTTTCCGGGGCGAACAGCGACATGAAGAACCTGCTCAACAGCACGGATATCGCCACGGTGTTTCTGGACAACGATCTCCGTTTGCGGCGGTTCACCCTGCAGGCGAAGACAATCGTCAAGTTCATCCCGAGCGACGTGGGCAGGCCGTTCACGGACCTGGCGTCCGACCTGATCTATCCCGCGCTGGTTGCGGACGCGCACGAGGTCCTTCGGACGCTGGTGTTTTCCGAACGGTCGATCACCACCGGCGACGGGCGCTGGTTCACGGTGCGCATCATGCCCTACCGCACCATGGACAACCGGATTGACGGCGTGGTGATCACCTTCGCGGACATCACCGCGGCAAAGAAAGTGGAGGCCGCGTTGCGCGAGACGAACAGCGATCTCAACACCCATTCGGCGGAGCAGGGGCGCGCGCTGGACCGGGCCAACGAGCGGCTGGAGGCTCATGACACCCGGCAGCGACCGGACGGGGCGAAGGACAAGCCGGTCCCGAAGTCCGTCCGCACCCCGGGGAAATCCAAGCAATAAAAAAGCGCCCCAAATCCCCGGAACGCACCGGCGGGCTGCGCCGCCGTGCCGAACACCGGCTGCGCAGGCAGGCGGCAGGGGGGGCGCGAATCCAGACCAAAGCCGACGCCCAGCGAATCCTCCACGAGTTGCAGGTTCACCAGGTCGAGCTGGAGCTGCAAAATGAGGAACTCAAGCAGGCCAAGGCCGCGGTCGACGAGGGCCTGGAGAAATATACGGATCTCTATGATTTCGCGCCGGTCGGCTATTACACCCTCACGGCCAACGGCACCATCCAACTGGTGAACCTCACGGGAGCGAGCTTGGTCGGAACCGAGCGCTCCCGGCTGCTGGGCCGGCGCTTTGGCCTGCTGGTCTCCCCCGAACATCGCCCCGGCTTCAATGACTTCCTGAAGCAGGTCTTTGCGGGCCAGGGCAGGCAATCAGGGGATTTCGAGCTTTCGGGCCAGGGCCTGCAGCCGAAAACCGTGAACATCGAGGCCCGGCGCCTGCCCGGCGGGCTGGAGTGCCAGGCCGCGATGGTGGACGTTTCCCAGCGGCTGCGGGATGCCGCTGCGGTCCGGACGAGCGAGGAACGCTATCGCACCTTGTTCGAGCTGAGTCCGGTGGCTGTCTATTCGATCGATGCCTCGGGCCGGATCCAGAAATACAACCGCCATGCCAGGGAATTGTGGGGCCGTGAACCGAAGGTGGGGGATACGGATGAGCGGTTTTGCGGTTCCTTCAAGATGTTCCGGCCCGACGGCAGTTTCATGCCCCACGACCAGTGTCCCATGTCCGACGTGGTGAGCGGCAAGTTGGCGGAGGCGCGTGACATGGAAGTGCTCATCGAGCGGCCGGACGGCTCGCGGATCACCGTTCTCGTGAACATCCGCCAGATGAGGAACCACCGCGGAGAGGTCATTGGGGCGATCAATTGCTTTTACGACATCACCGAGCGCAAAAAGGCCGCGAACGCTTTGCATCGCGCGGAGGTGCTGGCCGCGACGAATGAAAAGCTGATCAAGAGCGAGCACAACGCCCAGCAGCTACTGGAACGATCCCATCTGCTGCAGAAAAAGCTTCGTCGTGTCTCCCATCAGATCCTGCAGGCACAGGAAAACCTGCGAAAGGAGATCAGCCGCGAGCTGCATGACAAGGTCGTCCAGCTCCTGGTCGGCATCAACATCAACCTGGAGGCATTCAGCAGGATGGTGGAAATCAACCCGCAGGGTGTCCGGCGGAAGGTCATCCCGCTGCGCCAACTGGTGGAGGACGCGGTGCAGACCGTGCATCAGTTTGCCCGCGATCTCCGGCCCACGGCGCTGGATGATCTGGGGTTGGTGCCGGCCCTCAACTCCTACCTCAAGGACTATTCGAAGAGGACGGGCCTCAAGGTTGGAGTCACGGCATCGGCCGGCATCGAAGCCCTGGACAATGACAAGCTGACGATGCTCTACCGCGTCGCGCAGGAAGCCCTCACCAATGTCGAAAAGCACGCGGAGGCAAGCGCCGTCAAGGTGGTCATTCTCAGGGCCCGGGGCGGCGTGAGCCTGGAAGTCATCGATGATGGCAGGGCTTTCGATGTGGACCGCTTCTCGAACGCCGACGTCACCCATCGACTCGGATTGACCAGCATGCGTGAACGCGTGGAGATGCTCGGCGGCCGATTCGGCGTCGTGTCCACGCCCGGGGTGGGAACGACCGTTCGGGCGGAAGTTTCGATTGGAAAAAAGAAGGTGCGCAAATAACCCATCGCCCGCGAGGCGGACGCTGCCAGAGCCGTCCTGGCGGTGCCTCCCTCAGGGTTTCCGCGATGCGGCCTTTCGCGGCCGGACAATCCGGGCAAGTTCCCGGGCGATCTCCTCGGGCGAAAGGACAAAATCGACGCACCCACTCGCGATCGCACTCTCGGGCATCTCCGGATGCTTGGCCGTGTCCGCCTTTTGCGCAATGGTGACGCCCCCCGCATCCTTGATGCCACGGAGCGCCGCGGCCCCATCCCCATCATATCCGGAGACGATCACGGCGACGAGCTTGCCTTGCCAATGATGGGTCATGGATTTCAGGAATACCGTGATCACGTCGGGCCATCCCCGCGGCTTTGAGATTGGCTTCAGGCGAAACTCGCCATTCAGCACGTGCAAATCCCGCTGTTCCGGGATGATGAACACATGGTTGGGCCGGATGAGCAGTTTGTCCGTGATCAACTCGACCGGCATCGTGGTGTAGCCCGGGAGAATCTCGTGGAGTCTCGTGGCGACAGTCCTGAGGTGGTTGACGATGACGACGGCGACTCCCAGGTCGGCCGGCAAATGCCGCAACAGCCGGATGTATGCGTCGAGGCCGCCGGCCGAACCGCCCACGCAAACCACGGGAAAATCGCTGGCGGAACCTTTGGTTTTCATTGTGGGTTTGTTTCCGCCGCGACCGTGGCTGTCTTCATGGGCACGGCTGCCCGCCCCCAGAAAATGCCCCGGGAATGGCGGCAGAGTACCACAAGGGCTCCGCGCGAACCATGGGGTACTACCCGAAGAAGTGCCGCCTCTCAGGCGACCGAAAACCGGCGGAAGCGGCGCATCGCAATCCCGCATGCGCACAGGCCCACCGCCCACAGGGCGTAGGTCGAGGGCTCCGGCGTGGCGACGACCGCGGGCGTGAAATTCTGGTCGTGCAACTCATAGCCGCAGTCGGTGAATCCGTCCGCGGCGACTTCCCCCTGGACCAGCTGGGTGGTCGAGACGGCGCCGCTGGTGTCCAGGATCGCACCCGAAAATGTGCCGCCGGCATCGAGGGTCACGGTCCCCGAGCCCTCGAAATTCCAGAGGAGCTGGCCGGGGTTGGTCCCGGGGTTGAAATTGGTGCCGGTGGTGAAGAGCGAATGGCCCCCGGCGTTGAGCACATCGATCACGTACGTGAGACCCGTGGGGACATCGAGCTGGATATTGCTCACGTTCTGGCCGTTGTAATTGTTGCCGCTGATGTTGGCCGCGTTCAGGTCGAAGACGACCACGCCGCTCGTCTGGCCGCCCGGGGCGGTCAAGACCAGGTTCCCGCCGCTTACGCTGATCGTGCCGGTCGCCGTTGCGTTCTTGAGGCTTGTGGAAATCGTGCCGAGACCCGTCGGTGCGGAATTCGAGGCGAGCGTGGTCCAGTTCCAGCCGCTCGGCGCCGGGTTGCTGATCGGATTGCTTGCCGACTGGGTCGTGCTGGATCCCTGGCTGTTGATCGAGCCGCCGCCGACGGTCAGGGTCTTCGTGGACGAGTTCCAGGAATTGGACTGGCTTCCCGCGCCGGGCACGGTTGCAAAGCCGCCCGCCTGGATCTGTACTTCGCCGCCCAGGGTCAGGGCGCCGGTGGCATACAGGGTCGGGTTCCCGGCGATGCCGGAATTCTGCGAGGCGATCTGGCCGGCATCCAAGGTCAGGGCCCCGTTCACGGCAATCCCGCCCTCGGTGTCGCCGTAGGAGGTAAGGGAGGCGTTCGTAAGACTGATCAGGTTGTACTGCTTGAAGTCCGTCTCCAGGTTGGTGACGTCCGTCTGCTGCTGCGCCTGGGTCGTCTGCGCGTGAAGCACGGATCCCGTCACCGCGAGGACGGAAAAAAGCATCGCTCGCAGCGCCCCGGGGAGGCCAGTGCTGGGTATGCGTGCTTTCATGCCAATACGCTAATCGGCCAGCAGGTGCTGCGCCATGAGGATAATTACGTAGCAATCCATCGGCGTTGCCATATTAGTTTTGATACTCAATGATAATAATTTCTTATTGAGTCGGGAGGCTTGCCTCCCTGATTGCCGCATCTTGAAGCAGCGCAGCCTGTTCCGGAGGCAGCTGCATGCCCCTTGCATCGGCGATCGCCCGTCTGGCCTCAAGATTCCGATTCGAGTCCGCTGCAACCAAGGCCACCCAGAAAGCCGTCGTGGGCTCGTGCAGCTGAGAGTCGGGGAGCTTCAGGAGCGCCGACCATGCTTCCTCGGGCCGCCCCTGCCTCCATAGCGCCGCGGCTTTTGCCAGCGAGCCGGAGGCTGAATCGCCGGGAAGGTCGGCGGCGCGCGCATAAAGTTCGGGAGTTCCCTGGTTCAGGACGCACCCGAGAAGAATCCACTGGACCGCGATTTCGGCATCGTCCGGATCCTGGCGGATCCATCGGTTGTAGAGCCCGAAGAGATTGCGCATGTCGCCGCGCGCGGCGTAGCTTGTCCTCAGGGCATCATACGCCCAGAGGATCTTCGGATCGCGGTCGAGGATCCTGGTCAGCGCAAGCTCGGCGCCCTCCGTATCGTGCCATGCGTCCGCGAGCCGGACCAGCGCGCGCAGGCCGGCGGTGGAATTGCCGCACGCGGTCACCGCGTCGGCCCAGATCCTCCGGCCCCGCTGGTTGTCGAACTGCCGGAGTTCGAGGTGGGCCGAAAGGCCGAGCAGGCGGGCGTCGTCCGGGAGGGGTCCCCACGCGCCGTCCCGGAGCAGTCGGTCGAGCCTGGGGAGATCCTGCTCCTCGGCGGCGAGCTCGGTCACCGTGTCCATGGCCACGGGGTCGCTCCGGATCGACTCCGGCAGGCCCAAGAGCCAGGTGATGGCCTCCCGCCGGCGACCCATGTCGGCGAGCCAACGTGCAACCAAGGAGGCGTCGGACCCGGGGCCGGCGGCGGCAGCGGTCTTGATGCCCTCCACCAGGGCGGTCCACCCCGGGATTGCCGGGGCGCTGAAGTCAGGACGTGTGCCGGGGGAGAAGTTGGACAGCAGCCAGGCGAGAAGGAGCTGGACCCGCCTTGGGTTGTTGCGCCGGGCCGACTCCGAAAGGAGCTCGATCGCGGCCCGGATCCGGAAGGACGGGTTCGAAACCAGGTTTTCCAGCTTGGCCTGGGCTGCGTCCTGGGCCAGAGGATCCGGGCTCCACAACCGGAGCGCCGCGTAGGTGAACTGGGCGTTGACGTCGGCCGGGTCGGCCGCGATCAGCTTTTCGAGGCGCCCCGGCAGTTCGCCGGACCGGCCTTCGGCCACGTCGAGGGCCACGGCCAGCCGGTAAAAGGCGACGTCGTGCCGGGCGGCCTCAGAAAAGCCGGCCATGGCGCTCTCGGCGGTGTCATAACGCCCGGCTTTCAGGGCCTCCTGCACCAGCGCGATCCGCACCGACACGTCCTGCGGCGTGAGCCGGATCAACTGTTCGCGCGCCTGCAGGGTGGACTCCGGGGAAGCGATCACCGCAAGTTCATTGACGACCTGCCTCCAGGTGGCGGGATCCTCCGGGGCGGCCTCGGTGGCGCGCCGGAGGGCGAGCAGCATGCTCGAGTAGTCCTTCTCCTCGGCAAATGTCCCCGCCTGCGCCAGCGCCTCGCGGTTCTGCCAGCGAAGCCAGAAAGGGCGCCCCAGGAAAAAAGCCCCCGAGCCCGCCGCCCCAAGGACGACAATCACGATGGCCGCCCTCAGGATGTCGAATTGGGCCTCCGTCAGGCTGTCGCGATAGCGGTCCAGGGCTGACGAGAGTTTTCTCCAGATTGCGTTCATGAAGGTTGGGCCTGAAGTCGTACTCCAAATCAACCGTGCCGTAAAGGCACGGGATGCAGGAGCTGGGGGGCCCACTCCCGAAACCATGCCAGAGCGAGCTGGTCGTCGCGAGTCTCGATCTCGACGGTGAGATGCGCCAC
>Ga0302320_10024138_pt1 | contig 11887 bp, 13 predicted proteins | sample Bog_T0_3_FD_202130 | JGI IMG/M metagenome (GOLD analysis project Ga0302320, IMG submission 202130) | Peat permafrost microbial communities from Stordalen Mire near Abisko, Sweden - Bog_T0_3 | ecosystem: Environmental > Terrestrial > Soil > Wetlands > Peat | place: Sweden: Abisko, Stordalen Mire... | reverse complement strand
CCCTGTCATAAGGGATCGTCGGCTAACCGTAGAAGAATTCTCTCCCGACCGCCCTCCAGATCCCGAAGCAGCCGACATCGAGGGAGTTGAAAACCCGAGGCGAGCACCGCTTCTGGCAGCGCCGATACTACGATTCAATGTACACGATGAACACAAGCCGACAGAGAAACTCCGCTACATGCATCGCAACCCGGTCAAGCGCGGCCTGGTGGAGAAACCGGAACAGTGGCACTGGTCCAGCTTCCGCCACTACGCGAAAGGCGTCGAGGGCGCAGTAGAAATCGAGTCGCAGTGGACCGCACAGCGCCGCGAACCAGAACAAACGCGGCCACACGACCTGCCGCGGTAACCCAGGCGTAGGGAAAACCAAAATGATCAAGCACCCAGCACTTGCGACCGACATCCTGTATTAGCCTGAACTTGATCGCATCGGCGCTATTGGATCGCAACAGGGAACCAGATGGAGGGCACCAAAATGAGTTGGGACATTTTCGTTCAGGACTTCCCAAGCGATGCAAAATCCATCGAGGATATTCCTGACGACTTCAAGCCTGGATCCATTGGCAAGACTTCAGACATCATTGAGAGAATCAAGGAGGTTGTTCCAACCGCGGATTTCTCAAACCCTGCGTGGGGAACCATTGACGGGGATGGCTGGTCGATTGAGGTCAACATCGATGAAGAGGAGGACTGCCACGGCTTTGCATTCCATGTTCGCGGAGGCGACGCAGTGGTTGGCGTCATTGGTGCGATCCTGCAACATCTGAAGCTGCGAGCGGTCGATTCAGAATCGGGCGACTTCCTCGTCGCAGGTCCGGAGGCGATCGCCTCATTTCGCCGATGGCGAACGTACCGGAATCAGGTCGTGGGCGACAATTCTAGGCCAAACCCTCCAGTCGAACCTCGTCAGTCCACTCTTCGTAAACTCCTACGAAAGCTAATTAGGCGTGGCTAGATCAACGTGGCCCAAGGTTTCGTCTGAGAGACCGGCAAGGCAGAAACCGACGCTCGGCCAACCCCAGAAAATATTCCATCCAAATTTGCAGATCATTACGCTCCGATGGCGCACAATGGCGGTATGTCATCCCTCCGCCTTCCTCAAACCAGTCTCCCCAACCCCGAAAACCACGGGACCAAATACCCCACCCCTCCTCCACTTTCCTCCCACGCGCATGAAAACAATAACGATACGCCGAAAAAAGCCAAAAACACCTGCCAAAATAAACAACTTACAGGCAGCCAAAAGCCATTCCACTGCGCAGATTTCTAAATAAACTTCAAATCTACTTGAATATTATTGAAGTTCTGTGCTACTTTTTCCTCCATGGACGCGATTCCGATTCAAAACTGGCAGAACCGGCGCAAGCAAGAGCATCCGCTGCTGCTTCTGCCCGAGGAAGACCTGGATTTTGTGGTTCAGTTTGTCCTCGCGTCTGGTTCGCTGAAGGAGATGGCGATGCTGCACCACGTCAGCTATCCGACAATCAGGGCCACGCTCGATCGCGTGATAGCGAACCTGCGCCAGACCCTCAACGGAGCGCCGCCAGATCCCATGACTGGCCTGCTTGCCGACCTGGTCGAACGAGGAGAGATCAAGGTAGCAACGGCGAAACAGATCCGCAATGTGCATAGAATGGCGCTCGACAGAAGCGCAGAATAGGAGGAATGTCATGACTGGAAATCTTCTGGAAGGACTTCGTGAAATAGGACACTACCGGACGCTTCTAGCCATAGGGCTCCCAGTTCTAGGCGGCGCTTTGGTAGTCGCATCACGCGTTTGGATGCCACGCGGCAAAGCCAAAGGACTGATCACGGGTGCCTTTATGCTGCTCGCCAGCCTGGGAGCGGCTTGCCTGCTCTGCACCGGCATTGCAGCAATCGCAGGCGAACCCAGTAGCGTGATCGTTCCGTTACTGTTGCCCGGAATCACGCTGACAGTCATCATGGGAATCTTCTCGGGAGAAGTGATCCGCGAGTATCAGCAATTCGAGTTTCGCAAGCTTGCAGCGGAAATCTTCCGCCGCAGCTAATGCCGTATTCCGGGTGCTCCAGAGCCGCCACAACTTCGAATCCTGCGTCTCCCGCACCTGTTTAAGCCTGATCCCGTGACTCTTTGCAACGAAAGGGGTAATCCCCATGAAATCAAAGCCCTTGGCGAAACTCAAAACACTCGCGTTGGCCCTGATTCTGCCTGGGTTGGCGGGACTGATCGTGTCGGCAATGGTCTCATTACATTACCTCGACACAAAGCCCAGGTGGTCTTCTCCGCAGGAATCGCGTACAGTGCCGCGCAATATTCACGGGATTATCGTTTTTCAGACGGAAGCAGAGGACAGGAAGCTCGACCTACTCGAATATTCCTCTATTGGAGTGTTTCTCGCAGGTCTCGGATTAGGACTGATCTATCTGGAAAAGTGGAGCGAAAGACAGGCGCGCGCCACAATTGAAGACGATCGGTTGACCCAACACTATTACTAACGCGGATTTCATCACCCTCATCCTTCTACAATGGATCGATGCCCGAGCTGCCTGAAGTAGAGACCATTGCGCGTGGGGTAAATGAGCGTGTGCGTGGAGATCGGATTGTCGAGGCGTGGTTCAGCGGACACCGTGAGCCCTTCAAAACGCCCCCGCAAAGGCAGGTAAAAGGCCTTGAGGGCAGCGCTATTCTCGAAGTTCATCGCACCGGAAAGCACATTGTCTGCGAGTTAAGTCAAGCAAAGCACACTCTCCTGGATGACAGGAGCGCCAAGCCTGACTCCCAGTGGATTGTGCATCTTGGAATGACTGGACGACTTCTCGTAACGACTCCCGACGGCCCCGTAGCGGACCACACACATGCACGCCTGCGCCTTGCCAGCGGACGCGAAATCCGCTTTGTAGACCCGCGGCGGTTTGGACGCCTCGAACTTCGCGACCTGGGCAGCAATGCGGGTTTCGCCGGCGCCGGCAAAGAGCCGCTAACTATTGAGCCAGAAGACTTTGCGGCGCTCTTTCGCGGACGAAAGCTGGCTATCAAGGCCGCGTTGCTCAACCAGACGCTGCTAACAGGTGTGGGGAATATTTATGCAGACGAGAGCCTGTTCCACGCAGCAATCCGCCCTCGACGGCGTGCAGGACAACTGAGAAAGGTGGAACTGGAGCGACTCCGTCTGGAGCTGCGTACAGTTTTGGAGCACGCGATACGCCTCGGCGGGTCGTCAGTCTCCGATTATGTTGACGCGGATGGAGTGCGCGGCTTCTTCCAACTGGAGCACTGCGTCTATTTGAGGACGGGCCAGCCGTGCCGACGATGCGGGACTCCGATTCGGCGAATACTCGTCGCCGGCCGAGGGACGCATTACTGTCCAAAGTGCCAGCGCTAGAGCCAATCTATTGTTTTTGGGATTATTTATCATTCTTGAATTCTATATTGCAGAAAAGTTATGTCCTTTAAAAGGCGCAAGTGCTTGATAACAAGATCCGAGGCAAACGGTCCGCGAATTGCTATCTACAGAGTGCCAGTGATGTACCGGCTGCTGGAAGGAATCCCGGCCAGCCCAAAGAACAGCAGGATCCGGCAAGAGCCTCCGCCAACGTAGCGGCCCCTAAAAGGGGAAACCGGCCGGAAGAACCTGTATAAGGCGCGGTGGACATAACCACTGCCCTCAATTGCTTGGGAGGCCAGTGACCAGAGCAGGACAGGAAAACGCCACTCCAAATTGGAGTGGCGTTTTCGGCATTCCGTCCCAATTTGATCCAAAAGATGTAGGGTCACAGACCTGTTTGTGCAAAGCCCACTTGCCAGCCGAAGCACTTGGCTGTAGTATCAGACTTGCCTATCAAGCGGCTGACGTGAGCCACCCCAACAGGGAAGAGCGCGCTCGCCGCGGAGTAAGGAAGTTCCACCGCATCGATTATTCCTTTATGAGGCACACGCGGCGGAGACTCCTATAGGAAGGGCATTACCAGAGGAAAGCACCTGCCGAACCGAATCGATTCAGAGAGCCGGAGGGAAGCCCTGAGGCGCTCTTCTGTGGGGGTCGGCGAGGCAGCATTGGGGCCATTCTTCGGGGGATTGTGGCAGATTGCACGAAGCGGTATTTCGAAACATTTTGCCGGATTTCCTCAAATGAACAGATCGCCGGCCGAGGGGTATCCCGTCCAAACAAGGACAGGCGGCTTGCAAAGGAAGTTCAGCGGCTTTAGAAAAGCAACTGAACACCAGAACGCAATGCATCAGACAGCACATTGCCAGGAAGTACACGCATGACGACAGAATCGACCGAGCCCCAGACCGATCTGGGGCCAGCCCCGGCCAATGGCCAGGTGCAGTCGCAAGGGCATCGGCGCCGCAGGCGTCGCCGCAAAAACAAGAACAGCCAACAGGGCGCGCCGCAAGGGCAGCCGCAGGCCCAGGCCCCTGCTCAGCCGCAAAATTCAGCACCCGCGGCGCCACCCCCTAAGCCGATGCACCAGATTCATCAGGGCCAGGGACAGGGACGGAAGAAAAAGAAATTCTTCCAGAAGGGTTCTGCCGGGTCATCTCAGCTCGGCAACAACGGCTCCTCGCAGTCGCCCGGGAATTCGCAGGCTGGTTCGCAGGGCAAACGCAAGGGCAAGCAGCGCGGGCCGCGCGAGTTCGTAGGTCCGATGGACCACAGCTACCGCGCCGTAAACGGAAACGTAGCCGACGGTCCGCCCTCGACGATTCAGATCACCAGCAACAACGGCCACGGCGGCGGTTACAATCAGGACTCATTTACCACTGCGCCCAAGGCCGCGGCGCGAGACGGTGCCCCTACCCGCATCTTCTGTTTCATTGACGACCTTTTCTTTCAGGCGAAGATTATCGAGACGTCAAGGAAGCTAGGTGTTAAGGTCGAGTTCGTCAAAGGTGACAAGGAATCTGTGTCCAAGCTTACCGATTTGGCGGAAGCTGACCGGCCAACTTTGGTGGTTTTTGACCTGAACAACCTGAACGCCAAGCCGATGACTCTCATTCCAAAATTCAAGACAAAGTTTAAGAAGGCTACGTCTATCGTTGGCTTTTTGAATCACCTGCAGGGCGATTTAAAACTGAAAGCGATTGAAGCGGGATGCGATGCGGTAATGCCGCGGTCGGCTTTTTCCCAAACCTTGCCGAATCTTCTTCGCCGGTACGGACTGGAAGAAGAAGAAGACAACTACCCGCAACCGATGTAAACCGACTTAAAACAAGTACTAAGAGCAGCAAGGGCATCCACTAGAGTGGATGCCCTTGCTGCTTTGGTGCGGAATTGTGTGCGGCTGCTCGACTTATCCCGGCGGCCAGGTCATGGGGCGCCCGCCGAGAAGGTGGAGATGCAAATGGTCAACAGTCTGTCCACCGTCCTCCCCCGTGTTCACCACGACCCGATAGCCGTTGCTGAGGCCCTTGTTTCGGGCAATCTCCGCCGCTACCCAGAGCAGGTGGCCAAGAATCGCGCGCTTGCTTTGATCGGTCCCGGCTAAAGAAGAAATGTGCTCGCGGGGAACGATCAGGATGTGAACCGGAGCCTTGGGGTTGATGTCGGCGAAGGCGTAGCTCAGCTCATCTTGAAAGATGGGCACGGATGGAATGGCGCCTTCGGCGATTTTGCAAAATAGACAACTCATGACCAACCCAGTGTAATGCCTCGCGAAGGTTTACCGTGCGATTTAGGCGCTGGGAGTGGGCTTCCATAGGCCGACAGTGTTTCCTTCGACGTCTGCAAACCAAGCAAAGGTTCCTGAAGGAATTTGGACAGGCGGGACAATTGTTTTTCCGCCTGCGGCCTCTACCTTCTGGAGCCAAGCGGCCACATCGTCGGTTTCGATATAGAAGTGGGTGAACTGAAGCGGCTCGTGGCCCAGCGCAGCGATGTGTCCAGGGATGCCCGACTCGCTGCCTGTATCGATGAGGCCCATCGGGCCGGGATCAATCGTCCAACCGAAGACGTTGCTATAGAAGGCGCTGGTTCTTTCCTTGTCCTGACAGCCGATTTCAAAGTGAACTACAGGATGAGACATGAAGGGTTCCTTTCCAGGGAATGGAGCCAGTATGGCGGCGCGGGTTGGCGAGGTCAATGGTGAAATGCCGGAATATTTTGAAGTCCGATGAATTTTTTCTCTTGACATAGTGTACTAGTCCTATAGTACATTGATTTTCGTTATGAGCGCGCGATCAAAGACAGACGGATTTCGTTTTCTGCTCGACCTGCACAGCGGCACGCCGGTCTACCGGCAGATTATGGACCAGGTGCGCGGCGGCATCGCTGCCGGATCGCTGGTGCCTGGGGATCAATTGCCTACTGTTCGACAGCTTGCGGTAGATCTCCAAATCAATCCGAATACCGTGGTTCGCGCTTACCGCGAGCTTGAGCTAGGTGGATTGCTCGAGACGCATCAAGGCACAGGTACTTTTATCAGTGCGCAGAAGATGAAGCGCGCCGATGCGCACCGCGAACGGCAGTTGACGCAGATAGTGGGCGATTGCGTTGCGCGCGCCGGTGCAGCAGGGTTTACGGTCGACGAACTCATCGAGGAGTTACGCAGATTGGCTTCAGAGCCGACTCGCAGGAGGTGAAAGGTGAGAGCAAGAGTTGAGATGGTTCCGCTGAATCGAGTAGCGGTGACGGCATTTGTGGTGTCAATGGTCGTGGGGTTCCTTGTGACCGCATTGATCAGAAATCCGATTCCATTGATCGTCGGCGTGCTGATTGGCGTGTACTTGCTGTTCGCGATCAAGGTTGTGCAGCAGTGGGAGAAGGTGGCTTTGCTGCGCCTGGGCCGCTACGTTGGCCTGCGCGGCCCAGGCTGGTTTCATGTGACTCCTGTATTCGAGACGGTCAGCCATTACATCGACCAACGAGTGCGCGTGCATAGCGTTACCGCGGAGTCGACATTGACACGCGACACGGTTCCGGTGAATGTGGACGCGAATATGTTCTGGATGGCGTGGAACGCGGAAAAGGCGATCCTCGAGGTAGAGGACTTTATTGAAGCAGTGAACATGAGCGCGCAGACAGCGCTGAGGGAGTCGATTGGAAGGCATGAACTGGCGCAGATGATCACTGAGCGCGAGATGATGGGACGCGAGCTGCAGCGCATTCTGGATGAGAAGACCAACCCATGGGGCATTACCATTCAATCGGTCGAAATCCGCGATGTGAAGATTCCGGAGACTCTTGAGAATGCCATGTCGCAGGAGGCGCAGGCAGAACGTGAACGTCGAGCGCGCGTAATCTTGGGCGCTGCAGAGGTGCAAGTGTCCGACCAGTTTGCTCAGGCCTCGCGCGTCTACTGCGACAACCCCGGTGCACTCCATTTGCGCGCCATGAATATGCTGTACGAGGCAATCAAGGAGAGAGGCTCAATGGTAATAGTTCCGTCATCGGCAGTGGAGACGATGGGTCTCGGCGGAACGCTGGCGACTGCTTCGATTGCCAAGCAGCAGTGATGGAAGTGTGAGAGGAGGAGGAGATGAGAAGCAAATCGATCTTAGCGTCGGTATTGATCACGATATCTGCGGCCACCGGTATCTCCCAGGCGAATCGGCCCAATGAAACGGCAAGTACGGCGCCAATAGTGGGCATCTGGCGCTGCGAGATGGATGGGTTGCCCGCAGTTACGCTGAACGTCACGGACGAAAGCGGAAGCTTGAAGGGAGCGGTATTGTTTTATTTGCACCGGCGCGACCCTGGACAACCCGTGACCGCGACACCAGGCGTTCCCGAGCCGTTGTTCGACCCGAAATTCGACGGAAAAGTTTTGAGATTCCAGGTGAGTCATCGCCGTGCCCATCCTCCAGGTTCACTGCAAGACGTTCCCGTTTCCTTCGAGCTGAAACTCAACGACGATGGCAAGGCCGAATTAGTGAACCAGAGCGAGCCAGACCTGAACATGCCCGTTTTCATCTTTGCCCGAAGCGCCTACTGAAAACCTGCACATGGAAGAAGCAGCAGGGAGCATTCCCTCCGCTCCCTGCTGCAACATTAAAAATCCGTTCGCGCTTGATCGTTTTATTTGACCCCAGACAAGGATTGTGCTGAACTGAATCCATCTAAGTGTTCTATTTCCCCAAAACTGCTTCTACAACTTCTTCCAAATAAAATCCGATGCAAGCACGCGGTCTGAACTTCGCTTGGGCCCTATTTTCAGATTCAAAGAGATTTTCCCCGATGTTATTCGGGATTTCTCAGGAAGACAGGAGGATTGCTTGATCACACAGGAGAATATTTCAGCACAAACACCTATGGGTGGATCGCTGATTCCTGGTGGCGCAACGTTTCGCGTTTGGGCTCCGCGAGCAATGGCTGTCTATGTGAACGGCATTTTCGGCGGCCAGGCGTTTAACGGCCAGACCCCTGACCGGCTGTTGGTAAACGACGGCAATGGATACTGGGCTGGTTTCCAGGAAGGGGCAGAGGATGGCGATCTATATCGCTACTGGGTGACGGGGCCAGGCTCGGCCGGCTACAAGCGCGATCTCTATGCGCGCGACCTCGCGACGGATGCGCCGTTCCCATCCAGCAGCAGCATTCTTCGTAACGGCAGTGCATATCCGTGGCACGATGCGGCCTTCGACACACCCGATTTCAGCAACATGATCGTCTACCAGATTCACATTGGGACTTATGCCATCAGCACGCCGGGTGTGCCTTCAACATTTCTGGATGTCATCGGAAAGATCCCCTATTTGGTAAGCCTTGGGATCAACGTCTTGCAGCCTCTACCGGTAGATGAGATGGAAGTGAATCCCAACATGGGTTATAGCGGCGCGGATTATTTTTCACCGGATTTTCCCTATGTGGTGACAGACCCAAATGCGCTGGCAGGCTATCTGCAAACAATAAATGGGCTCTTGCAAGGCAACGGGCTGCCTGCGATCGCATTACAGGATATAGCGTCCGGACACGCTCAATTGCAGGCTCTTGTTGACCTGTGTCACGTTTACGGAATTGCCGTAACTTTTGACGTAGTCTACAACCATGCAGGTGGATTTACGGTAAACGGCGCCCTCGATGACGAATGCCTCTATTACTTCGATCGCATGCCCGACGTCGGCAACAACAATGACAGTCTCTACTTCACCGATCAGGACCGTGGTACGGGTGGCCTCTCATTTGCGTTATGGAATAACGACGTGAGTCAGTTCCTGTTGAACAATGCCTCCTATTACTTGAATGAATTTCATGCCGATGGTTTTCGCTACGACGAGATAAGCATTCTGTTGTCGACTAACAAAGATTCCGGATGGACGTTCTGTTGCGACCTCACCGGCACATTGCGATATATCAAGCCGCGGCTATTGCAGAATGCCGAGTACTGGCCGTTTGAGTTCAATGACTACCCAAAGCCGTGGACATCCATCGTTGCACCGGTTTCAGGGGGTGGTGCGGGTTTCGACGTTGTGCAGCATGACGCGCTTCGAGGAGCGGTGCGCGGCGCGATCGAGTCCGCTGCAGTCGGACAACAAGCTGCTGTGAGCATGAATAGCCTGGCCGCAGCACTTTATCCTCCCGGATTCAGTAACGGGTGGCAAGCTGTGACCTGCGTCGAAAATCACGATGTTGTCTACGTCGGCAGAAGTTCGCGGATTCCAACGCTTTCCGATTCGTCGAATAGTCGTTCGTGGTATGCGCGCAGCAGATCGCGCTTTGCAACCGGAATCCTGCTCACCTCTCCGGGCATTCCCCAGCTCTTTATGGGACAGGAATTTCTTGAAGACCAGCAGTGGAATACGCTACCGAATCCACCGAATCTTATCGACTGGGACGACCTCGAAAGCGGAACCGATCCAGCAATGGTCAACCATCTGCGCTTTACGCAAGATCTGATTCAACTTCGTTGGAATCAACCGGCCTTGCGAGGCAGCAACGTGAACGCATTCCACGTGAATGATTCAAATCGCGTGATCGCGTTTCAACGCTGGCTCGAAGGCAGCGGGCAAGACATAATTGTGGTTGCCACTCTCGCAGAAGAGACTTGGTATGGCTATGCAGTAGGGTTTCCGTATGGCGGCCAGTGGAACGAAGTGTTTAACAGCGATGTTTACGATAACTGGGTGAATCCGATTGTGGCCGGCAATGCGGGTGGAATCTTCGCGTCCGGCCCGCCACTGCACGGCTTTCCCACCTCAGCATCGATAACCATCCCCGCAAATGGATTCGTTGTTTTCGCGCGAGCGTAAGCAAGCGATCGACAACATCAGCTCGTATGGTCGAGAAGGATTTTCCAGCCCTGCGTGTTTTTCCGCCAGACGAGAGAGAAAATACCGTCATCTTTTTTGGCTTCCCCGTGAGCAGCGCGTTCAAGATGAAACGTACCAGTGACCACGGCGTATTCAACGGAACCACAGGAACTGGGCAGGAACCGGATCTCGAGATTTCCGAACGTCAGTTTGCCCATCTGCTCCGGCGTTGTGTACGACTTCTTATAGCGTTCGAGAATAGGCCCGTATCCCTTGCGGAGCGTCGCACCAATGAAAGTCGTGTCAGGCGAGTTTTCATACGTCTGCATGAAGGTGGGAATATCGGCGTGATTCCACGCGTCGGCCTGCGCGGCAATCGCGGCGCGGATAAGGGCTTCGTCAGCGGGAGGGGATGGGAGCTGGGCAAAGGTATCTGAGCAAAGCAAAAGGAAGACCAGGGTTACGGCCAAACGCTTCATCGGAACTCCTCCAGGTGCAGAAATGATCAGGCTTCAGCTTACAATGACAGCATGACAGCAGTTGCCACGTCCCCTCATTTTCGCATTGTGCACACGGTCTGCTCGCACGACTGCCCGGATAGCTGTGGTGTGCTCGTGACGGTGAATGAGGATGGCCGCGCGATCAAGGTGGCAGGCGACCCGAGCCATCCGGTTACGCAAGGATTCCTCTGCGGGAAAGTGGCCAAGTATCTCGACCGTGTCTATGCACCTTCGCGTATTCTATTTCCTCTGAAACGGAAAGCCGGCGTCGCTAAGGCACCGCTTGAACGTGGCCGTGAGCACGAGGCATTTGAGCGGGTGAGCTGGGATGACGCTCTTACCGACATTGCGACGAGGCTCAAAGACGTTGCGGACGAGTTCGGTCCGGAATCGATCCTCCCTTATAGCTATGCAGGGACAATCGGCGTGCTTGGATTCGGCTCCATGGACCGCCGCTTCTTTCATCGACTTGGCGCCAGCCAGCTTAACCGGACCATTTGCTCTGAAGCGGGAGGAGTTGCGTGGAAATTGGTCTATGGGAACAAGCTGGGCACGCCGACAGAAGACTTCCGCCTCGCCAAACTGATATTGGCATGGGGCGCGAATATCCACGGAAACAACGTGCACCTGTGGCCCATGGTCGAACAGGCCAAGCGTAATGGAGGACGCCTGATTGTAATCGACCCCTACCGCACCAGAACAGCCGCGTTGGCAAACTGGCACATCGCGATCCGACCCGGGACCGATGGAGCTTTGGCGCTGGGAATGATGCACGTGATTCTTAACGAAGGCCTCGAAGACCGCGAATACATCGACCAGATGACGCATGGTTTTGAGCAGCTAGCCCAGCGCGCGCGGGAGTATACGCCAGAACGTGTGGCTACATGGACAGGGATGACGGCTGCGGAGATTGAGGCGCTTGCCCGGGAGTATGCGACGACGCGACCCGCAGCGCTGCGAATGAATTACGGCGTGCAGCGCTCAGAAAATGGCGGAACGGCTGTGCGGGCGATTGCCATGCTTCCGGCGCTAACCGGAGCATGGAAATATCGCGGCGGAGGCGCTGTGCTGTCGACGTCCGGCGCGTTCGATTGGGACGAAAATGCCGTCCGGCGTCCGGATCTGGCGCTCGCTTCGCCACTCGGTCGGCTGGCGCGAACGGTAAACATGTCGGAGCTTGGGCGCGCTTTGACCACCGAGGGGCCAGACGCAGTTG
>Ga0302320_10024134_pt1 | contig 11888 bp, 13 predicted proteins | sample Bog_T0_3_FD_202130 | JGI IMG/M metagenome (GOLD analysis project Ga0302320, IMG submission 202130) | Peat permafrost microbial communities from Stordalen Mire near Abisko, Sweden - Bog_T0_3 | ecosystem: Environmental > Terrestrial > Soil > Wetlands > Peat | place: Sweden: Abisko, Stordalen Mire... | reverse complement strand
AGATCGTCTCCTTGCCGGTAAAGGCGTCCAGGTTGCCGCCTATCGAATCCATCTCGCGGGCGATATGCTGCGCAGAGCGGGAGCGTGTGCCTTTGAAAAGCATGTGCTCCACAAAGTGGGAAATGCCGTTGGTTTCGGCGGGTTCGCAACGTGAGCCGGACTTGATCCACACACCCATGGCAACAGAGCGGAGATGTTCCATGCGCTCGGTCAGGACGATCAAGCCGTTTGGCAATACGGTTCGGCGAAGGTTTCGTTCAGGATTATTCATCATCGATTCGAATTCGATTGTAGGTCAATTTCGCTCAAAGGGCACGCTCCCGGCTTTCTCTTGGTAATACGCTTTACTGGCACGCGCCGTATGGTCGATAAGGCTCAGTGGTTTGAGGGCAAACCTTGGTAGTTGCAGGGTGTGAAGTGAAATGAACTATGCTGGACCCAGCCGTGTCTGCCAACCCACGCCAACTCGTTCCATTAGACGCGAACAAGCCTTCAGAGGAAAGCCCCGTTCACGCAAAACCCATTCAGAAGCCGCTCTTCGGTTTGGACGCCGCGGCCCTATCCGCACTAATCGTCGAGATCGGCGAGCCTGCATGGCGCGGCAAGCAGATCGCAGAAGCAATTTATCGTCAACGAGTTACCGACTTAAGTGAAATAACCACCTTATCCAAGTCGCTGCGCCAGAAACTGACCGCAGATGGATGGGAAGTTGGCCGCCCGCGCCTTGCACAAGTCTTCCAGTCCATAGACGGAACCGAGCGTTACCTGGTCCAATGCGGCGGGGTAGCCAAGGGCGCGGAGACAGTAGAAACCGTCTGGATGCCCGAAGGAGACGACGGCGAATCCGGCGACGGAACCGATTCAGGTCTGCCAGAAGGTCTCAGTGCCGGAGCGATAGACCCCAAGGAACCGGCAAGGTCCTGGAACCGAGCCACCATTTGCGTGTCCAGCCAGGTAGGCTGCGCCGTAAACTGCCAGTTCTGCCTGACCGCCAAGCTAGGTCTCCAGCGCAATCTCAGCGCCGGTGAGATCGCGGGCCAGGTAGTCTCCGTCCTCGCGCGTCACAACGTTGAAGTCGGTCGCGAACGCGTAAACCTGGTCTTCATGGGGATGGGCGAGCCTTTCCTCAATTTCGACAACTTCATGGCAGCGGTCCGACTGCTGGTCACCGAAGTCGGCCTCAGCCCGCAGCGCATGACCGTCTCCACCTCAGGAATCGTTCCCGGGATCGAGCGTTTTGCCGAGGTGCCTCAAGAATTCCGCCCCAAACTAGCCATCAGCCTCAACGCGCCTAATGACCTTATCCGTCAAGAGCTTATGCCTATCAATCGAAAGTGGAACATTGAGGCTGTTGTGGATGCCGTGCGCCGGGTAAAGCTCCGTCCCCGCGAGCGCATCACGTTTGAGTACGTCCTACTCGCCGGGGTTACCGACCAGCCCGCCCACGCCCGAGAAGTTGCCAGGCTGGTTCGTCGCACGGGGTTGCCGGTAAAGGTGAACCTGATTGCCTGGAACCCCGGCCCCGGCATCGCCTACTCCATGCCCCAACCTGCAGCTGTCGAAACCTTCCGCGCAACGCTTGCAGGCGAAGGAATACCCACCTACCTCCGCCGCCCCCGAGGTCGTGACATCTACGCCGCCTGCGGCCAGCTAAAACGGACAGTTGAAGCATGAAGGATATCTTCTTCACGAAGAGAGGGACAGATAGGTTTCGGTCAGAGTATGACGCAATTACTCCGTCCCTTGGAAGAAATGATGGTCGGGAACTCTGAAGACTCCCTTGATATTGTCCTGGCTTCTTACGCACACTTGAATGTGGGTTTTGCGCCTGAATCCTGACGTCGGGTAGAGCAGTTCGCCCTCCGTGAACAGGCCTCGTACGGTGTCAAAGGGCTCCTGGCCAGATTTCAGGCGCGATTGATGCAGGAAATTGATGACCATGCAGTCAAGTTTGCGATGAAGAAGATCCTCGCCGCCAGTGTTGGCTGGTAGCTGCGCTCCGAAAGCTGCAAGGCCTGTCCGCATATCCTTGTAGGCCTCTTCAACCGCATTGGCGCCGTTCGTGCTAATCAAGTCGAGGCAATAACCGAGATCGATGGCAGCACCCACTATGGACGGCTCAGATTCGATTCCATAGCTGGATTTTTTAAGAGATGAACGGTGCCTTGCCCAATCCAGGGCTCTGTCTGGGTTCGCTTCCCAAAAGTAGATGCCAGCACCGAGCCAATCATAAGCGTTCTCACTCGGACGAAACGGCTCGTTCAGAAGTAGTCTTTCACTGGTTTCCCGGTCGCATCCGTGATAGCCGAGAACGAAGGACGCAGAGAGGTTATGCATCCGGAAGATAGTGCTCGGTCAACTGGCCGTCAGGCGTGATAAAGCCAGCCTCCACGAAAAAATCCCGAGCCTTCTGTGGCGATGCTGCGAACTCTTCTCGAAGCTTCTTCAGGCCTTCGAGCGTTTCCTTCAAGTCTTGATCGCTCATGGACAGGCTCCTTCCTTCGCATGGCGCAAACTGAACTAAATCGCGCTGGAGAGCGCAGTCCTTTCGTGCCCATCGACCTGAACGATCGTACCATGACTCTGCGCCTGGACTGCAATGAGGCGGCGCGGAACCCAGCGGGCAGAGGGTGTGCGCCTTCCGAGCGGACGTGAATGCCGGAAGTCGAACTCAATCTTGGTTAGATAATTCCGAAAGATTAACCAAAACCGCGATTCCCCATCCCTGCACAGGATTTCCACAGGAATGGGGAATCAAACAATCAAATTAGATAAGCGCCATTAAATTATTGAAATGAGGCTACTTGGCTTCGATCGGCTTCACGCTGCCGCAATCCGGCCCTTTATAAGTTGACGTAGCCTGCATCGTCCACTCGACAGGCGCCGATCTTGGACCCATCTGCATGGTCCCCGTGAAGTGAACTTTCGTCTGTCCGGTTCCGCCCTCCGTAAAGCTTGCATTGACAGTGCCGCTGCCGGTCATTTGGCCCGTGCAAGCAATGGATGCGGTCATTGAGGTTAGGGACATTGAGACATTCGTCACTTGGCAATCGCCGCGCTGCGGGGTCGGAGACGGCCCGCCGAATTTGTCGATCATCGCCTGGGTCACACAAACCTGATTGGTTCTCGGAGCGCCGCTAAAAGGTGATCCCGGTGGGGCCTGCATCCCCTGGGGCATTGGCGATTGCTGGAATGTCATGGTGCTCGTCACATCGTACAAGCCTGGCTTTCTCCCACTCTGCGCCCAGGCGCAACTAGCTAGAGCGAAGAAACAACAGGCCAACGTCAAGCAGACTTGAGTCTTGCGCATCTTTCCTCCTGATAGATGTTTGCAGGCCTAGGCCCGCGCAATCATCACTTTACTTCAGGCCAGACGAAGCAGGAAAGAAAAATCTCGTTGAAGGACGGGCAGAGGTTACCACTCGATTCACCCCAGCTCTGCATCAGGTCAACGTCCTACTGCGGTGCAGATCCAGAAGAAGCAGTTTCGGGAACGGTACGGCCCAGCGCAAGCAGCGCACCGGTAACGCGGCCTGGCGCATGACGAACTACCGTATCCTCGCTGGCAAAGTTTCCCGCGATGCAGCGAACACCCATCGACTGGATGCGCTCGATGTCAGGGACGATCGGCGCCGCGCCCTCGGCCGCGTAGCGGGCCAGTGTCTCCGCGGAAAACGGAGCCGTGTTGACGAGTGCGAAATCGAAGATGGGCGCTCGGGTGTGCTCATAAATACGTTCAATGTGCTCGGACGCGGTCAGCCCAAGGCTTTCATTGGCCTGCGTCATCAGATTGCAGATGAATACGCGCACGCCACGGGCATCCGTCAGTGCTGCGGGAATGCCGTCGACCAGAAGATTCGTGATAAGCGAAGTGTAGAGGGAACCCGGTCCAACGGTAATCAGGTTGGCCCGCGCAATCGCATCGAGTGTTTCGGGAAGCGGAGCGGCGTTCGGTGGGTCGAGCACCAGCTCAACGATGCTGCGCTTGCTGGCAGTGATGTTGGTTTCGCCGCGCACAATCGATCCGTCATCCATATGCGCAACCAGCGTCGCATTGGCTGTCGTGACCGGATAGATACGTCCCCTTGTGGCCAGAATCTTCGATGCCAGTTGAATTGCGTGGGCAAAGTCGCCGGTAATCTCAGTGAGCGCGGCAACAAAGAGATTGCCGAAATTGTGTCCCTTGAGAGCCTCGCCGCCGCGAAAACGATGCGCGAAAAGCTGCGCCAGCAGGTCCTCTTCCTCACTGAGCGCCACCATGCAGTTGCGCAGGTCGCCGGGCGGCAGCATGTTGAAACCCTTGCGCAGTCGCCCGGAGGATCCGCCGTCGTCCGTAACCGTGACAACAGCGGCGAGGTCGGAGATGAGCCCCTGCTGTGCTGAAGTGCCGGGCGCGGTCACATGCTGCCTCAGGCCGCGCAATAAAGTTGAAAGTCCTGTGCCGCCACCAATAGCCACGACGCGCATTGGCGCCGAAGGGGTGGAATCGTCGCGAAGGGTAGGCGTTTGATCCAAATGGTCCAAATGATCCTGAACGTGACCGTTACCAAGAGCCGAATAAGTCAAATCAAAACCTTAAAATTCAAACCAAAACCAACAAACCGAAGCGGAGAACTGCAAGATCAAATCAAAACCCTATGGAATCTCAGGATACAGCAACTCGGTAAACCGAGGATCGTCCACCATGGTCTGAAAGTCGTTGTCGGCGCGCGCCTGGAGCCGGTTTCGGGGGTTCAGCTCAATAGCCCTGGCCAGGTTTCCGAGACAATCCTGGGTGCGGCCGGTTATCGCGTCCAGCAGCGCCAGGCCGTAGAACGCGTAGTCCGCATTCGGATGGCCGTCGAGAATGCCTTCGAACTGCTCCCGCGCCTCTTCGTAGTAACCGGTATTCAACTGCGAGATCGCGTAGTCGAAGTGTTCTTCGGGCGTGAGGAAAGTAAGACGATGGTTTTCTAGTTGCCGCTGGCATGTGGCGATGTACATCTTGCAGCGATCCAGCAATTCGATCGGCGCCGCCGGCAGCAGCTTCTCAAACCCAGCCAATGCCTTCTCGAACTTGCCCTGCTGCAGCAGTTGCACGGCGGACATGTAGTGTTGGAACGCCGGGCCGGTACTCGTGGAGGAGTGGCCGCCAGTTTTGCCTGACGGAGAGGGGTCTTTTTTGCGATCTTGCACCACTGATCGGGCCTCTTGCATCATAAGTTTGCCGCAAGCGTTATTGCTTGCACGCACTTTCCGGCAGGGTCGTTGCCGGCCGAACACCTGCGCCAGAGTATAACGCTGCTCAGGCCATCTTTATACGCATTACCCCGCATTACGTCAATGGGTCGCCTGGAAACGGCCCATATTTCATACCTTGTCTTTCACGAGTTTACGGTAAACAGCCGGATTCAGCGAGGGGTCGTTGTACATCTTCAATTGCCGATAGAGTTTGAAGCGCCGGGTTCCTGCCAGCGTCTCCGCCCACAATGCGTCCAGGCATCCAGCCAGGTCGGCGCGCTGTTCTTCAAGAATCGCCAGTCTCTCGCAACAGCGCTCGCAGTGCCCTTCCGGCGCATCTTGCCGCTCAGACTCCTCCCGTGTGTGATAGATCTTCAATGCCAGAATCGACAGCCGGTCAACGATCAGTCCCGGAGACTCGGAGTGCAGCGCCGCCTCAGCCTTGGGCAGTCCGCGAGCCCCAAGCCAACCCAGAAGCATCCGGTCCAATTGCTCCGCCAGATCGTTCCGGCGCTGGTTCGTCTTGTCCACGCGGCGTTTCACATCAGCGATCTCAGCGTCAGTCGCGCCCGGTGTGCGAGCCTCGTCCTCAATATGCCAAAGCTCAAAGTTCGCAAGATGCTGCCGCCCAACCGCAGCAAGCCAATCGTCATCCTCGCCGGACAAGCCAATACCGTTCCGTGCCCCGTTCTTGCGATTTTTTTCTGTCGCAAGGGCCGGAAGCCACAACTCTAGATCGGCCCGGCCCAAAGCACCATCCGCACCGTGCCAGCCCTCGGTCAGCTGGTCTTGCAGTTCGATAATCGCGGGAGCGGAAAGCATGGCGAACGGTCCTCGCAGCAAAGCCTGGGGTGAAGTCGCAGCGTCTATGGTAGAACTATCCTCACTTGGAGTCCAAGTCCGGCCTCGAAGCGATTGACGTTCACTCCCCAAAGCGAGGATTCAAAATCCATATGATTGACGCGACCGAGCGGCTTCTCTGCATCTCCAGCTACGAAAAAGGTCAGGACTTCATGCGCCAATGCGCCGAGATGGGCGTCAAGCCAACCCTGCTCACTGTGGACAAACTGCGCGACGCCGACTGGCCGCGCGAGGCCCTCGAAGAAATGGCCACCATGCCCGCCGGCCTTAGCAGCGAGCAGATCCTCAACACAGTGGCCTGGATGGCTCGTGGCCGCCGCTACGACCGAATCGTCGCCCTCGACGAATTCGATCTCGAAACCGCCGCGCAGGTTCGCGAGCATTTGCGCATTCGCGGCATGGGCGTCACCGCTACAGCCTACTACCGCGACAAACTGGCCATGCGCATCGGCGCCCAGGAGTCCGGCTTTCTGGTACCGGAATTCTGCCGCGTCTTGAACTACGATGAACTGCGCGCCTACATGGATCATGTGCCCGGCCCATGGCTGCTGAAGCCGCGTGCGGAAGCCTCAGCCCTCGGCATTCGCAAGATCGAGAACCCGGAGCAATTGTGGCGCGCTCTCGATGATCTCGGCGACCGTCAAAGCTTCTTTCTGATGGAGCAGTTCGTACCCGGCGACATCTTCCACGTCGACTCGGTTGTGAGCGAGGGCAAGGTCGTCTTCTCCGTGGCCCACCAGTACGGACGCCCGCCCATGCAGGTGATGCATGAAGGCGGCGTGTTCACTACGCGCACCGTAGACCGCACCAGCAGCGACTGGGCCGCACTCACCGCTCTGAATTCAAATCTTGCGCCATCGCTAGGAATGGTTCGCGGCGTCACCCACGCTGAATACATCAAGGCGCACGCCGACGGCCGCTTCTACTTCCTTGAGATTGCGGCGCGCGTTGGTGGAGCGTTTATCTCCGACCTGGTACAGGCTTCCACAGGCGTTAACCTGTGGCGCGAGTGGGCGCGTCTTGAAGTAGCGAACCTTCGCGGCGAGGCCTACGTGCTGCCTCCTACGTTCGAGAGCTATGCCGGCAGCGTGCTTTGTCTTGCGCAAACCGCCGAGCCCGACACCGCCGCCTTCGACGCTCCTGAAATTGTCTACCGCATGAAGAAGCACCACCACGCCGGCCTCATCGTAAAGTCCGAAGATCCGAATCGGGTGAGGGAACTGCTGGAGGAATACAGCAACGAGTTCGCGCGGCGGTTCCTAGCCTCGATGCCGCCGCCAGAAAAGCCTACGGCGTGAAGGTGGAAGGCGCAGAATAAAACAACTCTGTCTTCCTGAGCGACCGTAGCGTAGCGAAGGGAGTCGAATGGACCTGCTTATGAAAGCTGATTGCGCCAAACTCAAGTTGAGGTAACATCGCAACCCTCAAACACCAGCGACAGGTTATCCGACCATGAAACTGATCCTCTCAGCAGTTGACGAAGCATTGGCCGCAGCATGGCGTCGCTTTTGCGGCGACTTGGAATTCGTAGAAGTCCACGAAGGTTCGATTCTTGATGTGTCATGCGACGCCATTGTCAGCCCGGCCAACAGCTTTGGCTTCATGGATGGGGGCATTGATGCAATTTATCGGAATCACTTCGGCCCAGGCATTCAGCATCGGGTCCAGCAATTGATCTCCGAGCGCCATCACGGTGAATTGCTGGTTGGAGTCGCGGACCTTGTTGAGACGGGCGACGTCGATATTCCTTACATGATTATTGCTCCCACGATGCGCGTCCCGATGGTGCTGACCAGCTCTGTCAACGCATACTTGGCGGCGCGTGCCGCACTTCTGCTGGTCAAGCACCAAACCTTTCCTTCTGGCTCAGAAAGTGGACGGCCCCTTGCGGATAAGATTCAGCGCGTCGCTTTTCCCGGCCTTGGCACCGGCGTAGGGCAGATTGGGCCGAACACCTGCGCGCGCCAATTGCGGGCAGCAATCGATGAGGTCCTCCTCGGGAGCTTCACCCCGCCGCGTTCCTGGGCCGAAGCAGGCGAGCGGCATCAACTGTTGTACACAGATCTCCCGCGTCGATTGCAAAGGGAAGCAGAACCGCGATGAAAAGCCGCTCTCACCTTCACAACCGAGCGCCCCAAAATATTTCGCGCAAATTTGCAGTTTATATACTTCCTTTGGCGCACAATAGGTTTTGAGAGCAACAAAAGACATTTCAAGCCGCCGAATTATGCCCTCCACCGTCAGCGTTTTTCTCCAAAAAAACACCGAAAGTACCGATTTCACCCCATCCCATTGAAAACAAACATGTTACATGTTTTCAACGTATAAAAACAAAGGAGTTACGTGTTTTTGGCTTTTCGCTTTTTTCAAAACAAAGGACTTACGTACCGTGCCAACCTCTACCCAATCCCGTGAAACTCAAGTACAACAATCATCCCGCCCCCGCACATTCCTGACCGCCGAATGGCTCAACCTGCTGATGCTCAACTACGCAGTCGAACCCTCGGTACTCCAGCGCTTCGTCCCAGCTGGCACCGTACTCGACACATTTGACGGCCGTCCCTACATGAGCCTTATCGGTTTCCAATTCAACCGAACCCGCGTGCTCGGTTTCGCGATCCCCTTCCACCAGAACTTCGAAGAAGTCAACGTCCGCTTCTATGTCCGGCGAGGATCAAAAAGGGCCGCGGTCTTCATCAGCGAACTGGTCCCGAAGCGCGCCATCGCCGCCGTCGCCCGTTGGGTATTCAATGAGAAATATCAGCGCGTTCCCATGTCGCATCTCATCGAAACCCGCCCCGACGGCGAAGTCGCGAAAGCCGAATACGCATGGCGCGCCGGCAAAGAACAATGTGCGATCAAGATAGAAACCGAAGGCCCGAGCTTTCTTCCCGATCCAGGCTCAGAGAGCGAATTCATCACCGAGCATTACTGGGGCTACGCGGCACAGCCCGACGGCGGCACTCTCGAATACGAAGTTCAGCATCCGCAATGGTCCGTCTGGAAAGCGAAGCAGGCCACCTTCACCGGAAACACAACCGCCCTCTATGGACCCGAAATCGCAACCATCCTGATGCGCGCGCCAGACTCCGCCTTCCTCGCTAAAGGGTCCGCCGTGACCGTCTCGAAAGGAACAAGAATCGCAACGGAAGGCATGCGTCCACTCAAAATCAGTTAGTCAGTCTCAGGTTGCCTGCACCGACATGCGCCACCAGCTTGTATCTGCCGTTGCCTGACTTCTCAAACGAGCGGAACATGCCACCGTGCGACTCGCCAAACGGCGCGGCTTCTATGTTGCCGGTGGTTACAGACGCGTCGACATGGAAGTAGTCTCCCGCGTCGCCGACACCGATGGTCAGGTTTCCCGCGCTCAAATCGACGTTCTTGTTGCCCTTGATGTCTCTAATCTCAACATCGCCCGCGAAGATGCGGATTGCAAGATCGGAATGTTTTGGAACTTGAACGGTGATGGTCACTTCGCCGTCCGGCCCGCCATTCACAAGCAGCTTGCCGGAACGGTCAAAGTGTTCGAAGCGAGCCCGAATGTCGGAGGAGTCGCTGCCCCTCCTTCCGCCGGCGCTCACCCGAACCTCGTCTTCATCGCTGCCGACAATGCGGATCTCTGCTGAACGAATGTGCAGCTCGAGTTGTCCCCCGGAAGCAAAGTCAGCCTTGATCGGATGGTGCGCAAGATCGTCGACATCGACCCTGTCCTGAGCAAATGCCGGAGATTGCAGAAGAAAAACCGAAGAGAGAATCGCAATGGCAACTCGCATGAGGGCACCTCGCCTGTGGCATGAAATTACGCAGAATCAGCGGAATATGTTCAACATAAACAGAAAATTTCTCCAGTTTCGAGTTCGCTTTGCACGCGTATAAGAAAAACTGTTGACAGAATACCGACGAATCGGTACGTTAAATACCAACCAGTAGGTATGCTTTGAAATCAACAGAAAACAGACACGAATCGAAAACGCGGATTTTGAACGCTGCCCTGCACGTGATCCGCGCCAAAGGCTACTCCGCCGCGCGCATTGAGGATGTCTGCGAAGCCGCCGGCCTGACAAAAGGCAGCTTCTTCCACCACTTCGACAGCAAAGAAGCGCTTGCCCTGGCCGCAGCCGACTACTGGAGTGAGATTACCGGCAGTCTCTTCGTCACTGCGCCCTACCACACACCCGCCGACCCTCTTGACCGCCTTCTCGCCTACGTCGATTTCCGCAAGGCCCTCTTACTTGGCGATCTGCCGGACTTTACCTGCCTGGTAGGAACCATGGTCCAGGAGACTTACGACACACACCCAGCCCTGCGCGAAGCCTGCAACCGAAGCATCAGCGGACACGCCGCCACGCTGGTTGCAGACATCGAAGAGGCTATCCGCGAACGCGGTATTGATGCCGACTGGACGGCGGAGAGTCTGGCTCTCTTCACGCAAGCCGCCATCCAGGGCGCGTTCATCCTGGCCAAAGCCAAACACAGCACCGACGTTGCCGCCGCCTGCATCGATCATCTCCGCCGCTATATTGAATTGCTGTTCTCTTAACCCAAATCGGCCCAAGTGGTCATGCTCGTTGCAGACCAGTGGATATTGCCTATGACCATTTGATCCAGCATAAGTGGAAAGTCTTTTGTTGAACTAGGGTCCAGTCCGGAAGTTAACACTAAGATCGCGGCTGTCATCCTGAGCGAAAGGGGTCCCAAGCGCTTTCCAGTTTGGGGGGGTGAGTCGAAGGATCTGCGTTTGTTCTTCAATAAACTTCAGGGACACCGCGCGAGATCGTTTTTGAACCGTCGAACAAATCTATTCTCAGGAGGCATGCATGAACAGAAAGTTTTCCAAAACGTTGACTGTAGCAATCGCAAACCTGTGTCTGCTGCATCTGGCTGCGCCTCTAATTCGGGCTCAGGATGCGGCGCAACCTTATCCAGCAATGGCCCCGCTTGAAAAGTATCTGATGGCGGATCGAGATACCGAAATAGCCCTGGCTAGAAGCGCGGCTCCGCCAGCAATCTCGAAGGACGCGGAGGTGATCGTTCTGGGCAAGGATGGCTATCAGACCGCAGTCGAAGGGAAGAACGGCTTTACATGCGTCGTAGAGCGGGCTTGGATGAATCCGGTGGACAGCTCGGAGTTTTGGAATCCCAAAACGCGCGGCCCGATTTGCTATAACCCGCAGGCCTCGCGCTCCATTCTCCCTTACACAATTCTGAGGACGAAACTGGCATTGAAAGGGCTCACCCGCGCGCAAATAGCGGAGAGCATGAAAGCCGCGTTCGTCAGCAACCAGATCCCTTTGCCGGAGCCGGGCGCGATGTCCTACATGTTGTCGAAGGACGGATACCTTGGAGACTCCGTCGGGCACTGGCACCCTCATTTGATGTTTCACATTCCAAACGCAAGCGCAGCGAGCTGGGGCGCAAATCTGCCTGACTCGCCTATCTTCTTGATTCCTCCTGGGCCGGAACCAGAATCGATTTTCCTGGTACCCGTCGATCATTGGTCGGATGGAACCGCATTCACTGCCAGTGCTTCGGAAACACATCAACATTGAATTCCACAAGGAGACCGTATGAACCTGACTGAAGAACCTGAAATCGTCAACTGGCCCGAAACCCATTATGTGTTCATAGAAAAGATCGGCCCCTTCATGAACACCGCCCCGCAGGCTTGGGGAGAGGTTCACCGCAACGTCCCCGCAATTGCCGAGAAGAATCAGATCACAAAATACTTCAGCCTCTACAAAATGGGGCCTGACACCTACCGCGCAGGAGTCTCAATCGCTGAGCCTCCAGTCGAGTTGCCCGAG
>Ga0302320_10024130_pt1 | contig 11889 bp, 9 predicted proteins | sample Bog_T0_3_FD_202130 | JGI IMG/M metagenome (GOLD analysis project Ga0302320, IMG submission 202130) | Peat permafrost microbial communities from Stordalen Mire near Abisko, Sweden - Bog_T0_3 | ecosystem: Environmental > Terrestrial > Soil > Wetlands > Peat | place: Sweden: Abisko, Stordalen Mire... | reverse complement strand
AACCCGCAATTGTAACGTATCAAACTTATGAAAACCTCCACCGTAAAAATCGCCTTGACCTCCGCCTTGACGGGTTTGGTTCTGGCATTCACGCCCGGCACTGCCTCGGCGCAAACCCTTGCCTCCTTGAGCAGCACGCCGCCGACCCCGGGGGCCAACGATATTTCCCAGTTCAGCTTTGCTGGGAATGCAACCAAGCCGGACGGCTTGAATTACTACGCGGACAATGGTGCTACTGCGGGGAAAGGTGCCGGCCAGACCTTCACCACTTTGGGCAACCCGACCGGTTATGTGTTGACCAGCGTGGCCTTCAAGTCGGGGGCCTTGGACAGCGGCGGCACGGGGACGGGGATTCAGGCAGGCGGCTACATCCTGGACATTTATTCGATTGCCAACGGGACCAACGCCACGCAGTTGGCGAGTTATACCTTGGGCGCGGGCACATTCTCATTTATTCCGGGTGATTGGTTGCAGGTAACCGGGCTGGGAATTCCGTTGAGTCCCGCGACGACCTATGCCTATACGTTTCAAAGATCCACCAGCGGTCAAGGTTGGGACAATCTGGACGTGGCCTCCGGCAATCCATATGCCGGCGGTGAGATTGCCTTGATCCCCAACGCAGGCGGCACCATCACGACCGGTGCTAGCCATGGTTTTGATGCGCAATTTGACGTGGGTCTTTCGCTGGCAGGTTTAGCTCCGGTTATTAGCACGCCTTCGGCCACTCCTAATCCCTGTTATGCACTTTCCCCGGTGGTTTTGACGGCCACTGCAACAACGGCAAACTACCAATGGCAGACGAACACGGATCTTACGGGTGGTCTTGGCGGGAGTTGGGTGAACATCCCCGGAGCGACGGGTTTGACGATCACGAATACACCGCCGGATGCCTTCCCGGGCGGTTCTGATTACTTGCTGGATTACCGGCTGATAGCGACCGCCACCCTTTCCACCACGAGCGCGGTGGTGGCGTTGGACGTGGCGTCGGCGACTTCGCCAACGGTTTCCGCAAACATTTCGCCGATCAGCTTTTCAGGTTATGTCGGGGGCACCCTCACACTTACCGCCTCGTTTGTGGGCACGCAACCGATCACCAACCAGTGGCAGACGGATGCGGGTCAGACGGGCACGTTTACGAACATCCCGGGAGCGACGACGGGGACTTTGACGATTACCAACCTGCAAACATACAATGCAGGCAATTACCGGTTGCTGGCGTCCAATGTTGAGGGCAGCACCACAAGCTCGTCAGCCAATGTGACAGTACAGCCCATTATTTATGCGGAGAATTTTAACTTGCCGACATCACCTGACCAGTCAGTAACCAATGTCGGCTGGATCAACGATATATCTGGTGGAAACAACCGCATTTTCAGTGGTAATGGCGGGCTGACATTTCCTAACTGCGCCGTGTATTCTTCCCCCGGTCCCGCAATTCCCGAGGCCTTTTATGCCACTACTGCCAGTGCAAACGGGGGGCCATACGGTCCGGGCGGTTCAGTCAGCAACAAACAGGTGCTTCCCCCCATTAATTTGGCCACCGTGCAAAATTTGACATTTGCTGTGGATTTCAATCTGAATGGCTCTTCAACATATAATGGATTGATCTGTGTGCAAATTGCCGGTCAGTGGTATGTGTCAAATGTAGGGTTGCTGCCACAACCCAACAGTCAAACCTTTGTCACCGGTACTTACCCATTTAATGGTGCTGCCGGAACATGGAACCTGTTGACCGTTAGCGGCACGGGAAGTTTAAATAATACAAATTTCCCCACCATCGGGGCCGCAACCACTGCCCCCTTAAGCGGCGTTATCACGGGTGTCGGTGTCGTCGTTCAACATCTCACAGCCGGAGATGTGCAGTTTGACAACTTTACCATTCTGGGTTCAGTGCCGTCCACCAAACTCCCCGTAATTACCTCCAGCCCGTCGAGCACGACAAATTACACGGGAACCACGGCGACATTCAGAGTGGGGGCAAATACCAATGGGACAACTGCCGGTTTGACGTTCCAATGGCAGACCAACACGGCGGTTGGCAGTTCGACTTGGGGCAATCTGTCCAATGGCGGCCAGTTCTCTGGTGTGACCCTGGACACCTTGTCGGTTGCCAATGTTTCCACGGCTGTCAACCACAGGGATTATCGGGTGATCGTGACGGATGGATTTGGCTCCGTGACCAGCACGCCGGCGGCAACCTTGACTGTCATAGATTCCGCACCGCTCCTCACGTCGGGCACGGTAATTTATCCCAACAACGAAACTTTGTTTGGCTCAACCAACTTCATAATTCATGCAGGCAACAACAACACTCTGAATATTTCGGCGTCATTTGTTGGTGATTTACCAATGAGCCTCCAGTGGCTGATCAGCCCCAACCCTGATGGCAGCGCGGCGGTGCCTGTTCCCGGCGCGACCAACAGCACCTTGACGCTGTCCAATCCGCAGACCAACACCACCGGATATTATACCTTGAGCGCTTCCAATAGCCAGTCAGTCACGCCCACCAACAGCGGCCTGGCTCAATTGACGGTGTCAAATGCTTCTCCTGCCCTCATTCAATGGGGGGCCCCGGTGGCGATCAATGGTCTGACGGCGTCTCAAATACTGAACGGACCGCCTGGCGGCACATTTTACGAGGCTGAAACATTCGGGGGCACCACCACCTCGGTGACGAACAATGGCACGGTGTATTTGTTTGATTCCACTGGTGTTGCGGCCACCGGCACCGGCAATTTTGCGACGAAAACCGGGGTATATAGCGGACCGAGCACAGGCGACACTAACCTGGATCTGGTTTTGGGCATGTGCAACGAAAATTCCGGCACCCCGACCATCACATTGAATGCTCTGACTCAAGGTCTGCTGTATTCAGTACAGATAATTACCATAAATGATACCGCCGGTGCGCTGCGCCAGATCTATTATTCGGATGCAACTGACACCAATGACGTTTCCAGCGCATTCCTGATGGGCGACAATACTTCTTTGACCGGAACCTTCGTGGCTGCCAACACGACTGAGGTCATCAATCAAAATGAAGGTGACGGTCATGGTTACATGAGTGCGGTGATTGTTCGCACAACCTTCCCGACATTGACCGAGAGCAAGTCAGGTTCAAGCCTGCAGTTGAACTGGAACTTTGGAACGCTCTTGGAAGCGACCAATATTAAAGGTCCGTGGACAACGAATGTGAACACGGCACCGCTGGTGATAACGCCGGCCGGCCCGCAGAAGTTCTACCGCGTTAGTTTCCCATAAAAGCAACTTTCATTAAAACGCGGATAACGTGTTAAACAGAGTCAGGGTGTCATTGACACCCTGACTTTTTTTACAATTGGCCCAACCGCAGTTGAAGCTAACCAATTGCCGATGACCCGGCTTTGACCGTTGTGTGCTGCCATGCCTTTGAATACTTGGCATCTCTCCATCAACCAGCCCGTTGGACCGTGCGCGCCGGGTTGCTCAATGCAAAACTCCTGCGACTTGCCGCCCGGCGAATTTCTTGGCAACCTTTCCAAAATGAAAAAAACCAAGTCCGCCATTAATACGCGTCCCTTTTCCAGCATCCTCGTGGATGGACCTGAACGCGCCGCCGCCCGCGCCATGCTTTATCCCGTCGGTTTCACGGAGGAAGATTTCAAGAAGCCCATCATCGGCATCGCCTCGACCTGGAGCAATGTCACGCCGTGCAACATGCACATTGACAAACTCGCGCTCGAATCCGAGAAAGGCGTGAATGCCAACGGCGGCAAGGCGATTGTCTTCAACACCATCACCATTTCCGACGGCATCTCGATGGGCAGCGAAGGCATGAAGTATTCGCTCGTCTCGCGCGAAGTCATCGCCGATTCGATTGAAACCGTCGTGGGCTGCGCGGGCATGGACGGCTATGTGGCCATCGGCGGCTGCGACAAAAACATGCCCGGCGCGCTCATCTGCATCGCGCGCATGAACCGTCCGGCTGTGTTTGTTTATGGCGGCACCATTCTCCCCGGCTGCATCACCGGCGACACGCGCAAACTCGACGTCGTCTCCGTGTTCGAAGCCATCGGCGCGCATGCGAACAATAAGATTTCCGAGGCCGAGTTCAAAGCCGTGGAGCAGTGCGCCATTCCCGGGGCCGGTTCCTGCGGCGGCATGTATACCGCCAACACCATGGCCAGCGCCATCGAAGCGCTCGGCATGAGTCTGCCGAACAGCTCCGCGCAAAACGCCATTTCGCCCGCGAAGCTGGACGATAGCCGCCGCGCCGGCGCGTGCGTCGTGAAAATGTTGCAGCTTGGCATCAAGCCGTTCGACATCCTCACCAAGAAAGCTTTTGAAAACGCCATCACCGTGGTCATTGCCCTCGGCGGTTCCACGAATGCCGTGCTGCATCTGCTCGCCATCGCGCACGCTGCGAAGGTGAAGCTGACCATTGACGACTTTACCCGCATCGGCAAACGCGTGCCCGTGCTTGCCGACTTGAAACCGAGCGGAAAACATTTGATGTCCGAAGTCGTCGCCATCGGCGGCATCCGGCCGTTGATGAAAATGTTGCTCGATAAAAAACTACTTCACGGCGATTGCCTCACGGTCACCGGTGAGACGATGGCCGAGACCTTGCGCGACGTGAAACCGTATCCGGCCACGCAGACCATCATTCACGGCTTCGACAATCCGATCAAGAAGGACAGTCATCTGGTCATCCTGCGCGGCAATCTCGCCAGCGGAGGCGCGGTCGCCAAGATTTCCGGCAAGGAAGGCTTGCACTTTGACGGCAAGGCCATCGTGTTTGAATCCGAGGAGAAGGCGATGAAAGCCATTCTCAACGGCACCGTCAAAAAGGGCCACGTCATCGTCATCCGCTATGAAGGACCGAAGGGCGGCCCCGGCATGAGGGAAATGCTTTCGCCGACTTCCGCCATCATGGGTAAGGGGCTCGGCAAAGACGTGGCGCTCATCACCGACGGACGGTTCAGCGGCGGCAGTCACGGCTTCGTGGTCGGGCACATCACACCTGAGGCATACGTGGGCGGGACGATTGCGCTGGTGAAAAACGGTGATCCCATCCGCATTGACGCCGAGAAACGGGAACTGACGCTGGTCATTCCCGCGAAAGAACTGGCCGCCCGTCGCAAGGCGTGGAAGAAACCCGCACCCCGCTACACCCGCGGCGTGCTGGCGAAATACGCCGCCCACGTCACGAGCGCCTCGCTCGGAGCGGTGACGGATGACGACTTGAAGTTGTGACTCGTCGCCGATGCTTATGACCGTATATCTCGATGTGTGTTGCTTGAATCGTCCATTCGACGATCAATCACAGAATCGTGTGCGTCTCGAAGCCGAGGCCGTCTTGAGCATCTTGGAAATGGCCGCCGCCGGGAAGTTGAAGCTCGCCAGCAGTGACATCATTGATGACGAACTTTCCCAGATGCCGGACGAAGAGCGGCGGGAGAAGGTCGAACTGCTCCTCGACGCCAGTTCCAAACATGTTTCGCTCACGACGGGCATTGAGCGTCGCGCCATGCAGTTTCATAAATGGAACATTTCGCCCTTGGACGCTTTGCATCTGGCATCGGCGGAAGCGGCGCGCGCAGATTATTTTCTGACGACAGATGACTACCTCATTCGTCGCGCTCACCGCCATGCGAACGAACTCAAGGTAAAGGTTGAAAATCCGGCTAAATGGCTTATACAAGAATCCAGCGATGAAAACTGAAATGCACAATCCCGCCGAACTGCGAGCCGCCGGATACAAAGCGCTCGCCGCCGCGCTTGGCCCGTTGGGCATGGCGCGCTTCCTTCTTCAATTCGAGCGCGGCCACGGCGATTACACCCGGGAACGCCGCGTGCATCTGCGCGACAAATCTGTTTCCACCGTCACCGCCCGCATCCGCGCCCGGAAAAAGACGCGCACCTGATCTTCCAATGCACGCCAAATACGCCGCCCACGTCACGAGCGCCTCGCTCGGCGCAGTCACGGATGATGATTTGAAGATGTAAATCCGTTGTTATGAACTTCGGCAAATTGGAACTGCGAAGGAATGGCGGCCGCTGCGAATCAAGAAGCAAATGATCCAACTGACTTCCAAATCGTCCAAGGGCACTTCCATTCCGAAGGGATTGCCATTTCTTTTCCTGGCGTTAATGTGGGCCATGCCATGCCACGCGCAATGGAATTATCCGCCAACCAAAACCGTTGACGTATCGGACACGTATTTCGGAAAGACTTACTACGATCCCTACCGCTGGTTGGAAGATCTGAAGGACACCAATGTCATTACCTGGTTCAAGGAGCAGGCCCGGTTGACCGATGATGTGCTCGCCAAAATTCCCGGAAGAGACGCGCTCGTGCAGGAATGGATGGCGTTGGACAAGCTCAAGCCGGCAACTTATTCGGGAATCACCTATGAGCATGGCCGGGTCTTTTACAAAAAGACGCTCGGCGGCGAAAATGTCGGCAAGCTGTATTATCGGGAAGGGTGGGACGGCCCCGAAAAATTAATTTTTGACCCCACCACTTACAAGACCAGCGTCGTCACCACGATCAATGATGCCAACCCTTCCTGGGACGGAAAACATGTCGCGCTTGCGTTGACCTCCGGCGGCGCTGAATGGTCGGAGATACGAATCCTGAAGGTGGACGACGGAACTCTGCTGCCGGAACGCTATTATCCTTCCGGCGGCGTCACTGGCTGGATGAAGGACGGCAAATCATTTTTCTACGATGCCAGCAAGGTCACTGACATCAAAAGCCCTGGCATCGAGCTGAACCGTCAAACCCGGCTGCACCAGCTCGGCACGGACTTCGCCGCCGACCGCGACATCTTCAGCGATGAAAGCAACCCGGAACTTGGCATCGCCGCCAAGGAATGGCCATCCGCCTCAATCGGAGAATCCTATCCCGATTATCTCATCGGCTCGGTATCCACCGTCCAAAATGAGATACGGCTTTTCTACGCGCCGGCCAGCGAGTTGAAGAACGGAAAAATCAAGTGGGACGTGCTTTGCCAGCCATCCGACAACCTCGTGCGCGGCTATGCGTTCAATGGCGATTACATTTACGCCGTGACCCATACCGATGCGCCGAAATACAAGGTCGTCCGCACGAGCGTGAAGCATCCCGACTGGCCGCGCGCGGAAACCGTCATTCCCGAAGCCGCCGATTCCATCCAATACATCACCCAGAGCAGACATTATCTGCTCATCGTCTATTCCGACGGAGTCCTCCGCCATCTCGTGAAATATGACTTCGCCTCCGGCCACACGGAAACCGTCAAGCTGCCGGCGGCGGGAACCGTGGACGTCAGTTGTCCCGACAAGAAAACCGACCGCTGCCTGGTGAACATTTATTCCTGGACCGTGCCGCTGACGGTTTACGATTTTGATGCCCGGAAGGACACGTTCGCGAAAAGTATTTTCAACACCGACGTCTCCTATCCGGGTTTTGAAAATCTGGTTTCCGAGGAAGTCGAGGCGCCCGGGCATGACGGTGCCATGATTCCGCTCTCCATCATTTACAAAAAGGGAATTCCGCTGGACGGCTCCAACTGCTGCATCCTCCGGGGCTATGGCGCGTATGGATTCAGCGCCATTCCGTCCTTCAGCATTTTCAATTCGCTGGCCAATCGCGGCGTGGTGCTGGCCTTTGCGCACGTCCGGGGCGGCAGCGAAAAGGGCGAGGCCTGGTATAAGGCCGGTTACAAGACCACCAAGCCGAACACGTGGAAGGATTTTATTTCCTGCGCGGAATATCTGGTGGCCAAGGGCTACACCAGTCCGTCCAAGCTGGCCTGCACGGGCCGGAGCGCCGGCGGCATTCTCGTCAGCCGGGCCATCACCGACCGGCCGGACCTGTTTGCGGCGGCGCTATGCAATGTCGGGTGCGCGAACGCGATGCGGATGGAGTTCACGCCCAACGGCCCGCCCAACATCCCGGAATTTGGCACGGTGCAGGACCCCGTCGAGTGCCAGGCGTTATACGAGATGGACGGCGTCCAGCACGTCCGGCCGGGCGTGAAATATCCGGCAGTGTTGGGCGTGGCCGGCTGGAACGACCCGCGCGTGGTTCCGTGGGAGACGGGCAAGTTCATCGCGGCGCTGCAAGGGGCGACGGCTTCCGGCCGGCCCGTGCTCATGAAGGTGAACTACGACAACGGCCATTTCACGGAGGAAAAAACGGTGACGTTCAAGGACACGGCGGGCCAGTTCGCCTTCCTGCTCTGGCAAACTGGACACAAAGATTTTCAACCGGTAAAATGACTCGTCACGAACGACTCGCAGGGTGCGGTGATGGATGATGAATTGAGGTTGTTATCAATGAACGGTTTTGTGTAATTCAAATTTTGCGCTCCAATATCCAAAGTTATTGTCGTCTCCATTATCCAGACATTTCTGGAAAAAGTCGATTGCTCCTTGCTTATCACCAGCAAGCTTGCGCTTCATGCAGGCATAATAATAGGCATCGGAAACCTGTTCGATTATCGCACTTGGGCGCTTGGCGGTGGTGGTGGCCTGAATGATGAATTCAGTTTCAGGCAGGTTTCCAATAAAAAAGCGTCCGATGCTTGCCGACGCAGACCATTCGCAGCGCCCTCGCCTTGGCCAGACCCAGCGCCGGGAGCACCAGGGCGGCGAGAATGGCGATGATGGCGATGACAACGAGCAATTCTATCAACGTGAATCCATCCGCCTGGTGCAGGAATGACTTTCGCTTCATTTGACAGGGACACCGCACAACCTAAAATATTTATAAAATCTGCCGGACGTTATCCAGACGTTTTCTACCGGGATGCGGCCACGGCGCACATCCACTCCAAGACGCTGTTCATCGCCATAAAAATGATTTTCAACCCCACCAGGCTTTGCCGCACCGTTTCGCGCACCGGACGTCAACCGCCTTCCAGAGTTCATCTCCCATTTGATTCATCACTCCGACACAGAAGCCGGCGCACGGACACCGGCGCGCCAATGCCGGACTAGATGATTTTGCTCCGTTGGAACCGGCTGCGTTGAGAGATTTGACGCCGCGCTCCCGCAGTCCATTTCAAGGACACAAGCCGGTCAGACAATGTGGCACTCTCAACATGAATTGATATAGTAAAAAAGCCCGTCCGAAGACGGGCTTAATCCCCACTTTTGGCGTGTGCAAATCATCCAAATGAACATGTTTTTCAACATGTGGAACTACTTGAAAGGCTTTCGACTTCCAACAAAGGCATGTCGGCCACCATCCAAACTCATTCCGTTATCGTTTTATTTACGGTTCAAGGATTGTTGCCAATCACGGACAAAGCAGGGAAAACTGATTTTTCCAAAGAGCAAACCTGGTTCGTTATCAGCAACTTGACTGCCAACTCAATCTGCCAATCAACATTTTATAAAAATATGCTTTTAAGTTTTTCCGTTTTATTGGCCAGGCGTGACCGGAGTGATCGGGAGCTTTGAAGCATTTTTCGGCCGCAGACAGAAATTTTAAAAACTAAAAGACTAGCGCGCTTCAATTTGCTCAACGGCCCACCGCGCAGGTTCGGCGATCAACGGTTCAGAATCATGAGCGGCTTTGGCCAGGGCGGGCAGGGCGGAGGCGTCGCCGGTGTTACCCAGCGCGACGCAGACATTTCGCAAAAGTCCGCGCCGTTTCGTCCGCAGGACCGGTGTTCCGGCAAAACGTGATTTGAAACCGGCGTCGTCGAGCCGGAGCAGTTCAATCAAATCCGGCGCGGCCAGATCGGCGCGCGCGTGCGGTTTCATCAGGTTCCCCTCGCGCGCAAACCGGTTCCACGGACAGGCCGCCAGACAATCGTCGCAGCCGTAGATGCGGTTGCCGATGGCCGGGCGCAGTTCGACGGGGATGGAGCCTTTGAGTTCAATCGTCAGATAGGAGATGCAGCGGCGGGCATCCAGCTGGAACGGCGCGGTGATGGCGTTGGTTGGACAGGCCGTGAGGCAGCGCGTGCAGGAGCCGCAATGGTTTTTTTCCGGCGCATCGGCGGCCAGTTCCAGGGTCGTCAGGATCTCCGCGAGGAAAATCCAGTTGCCCAGTTTGCGGCTGATGAGGTTCGTGTGTTTGCCGACGAACCCAAGCCCGGCGCGTTGGGCCAGATCGCGTTCCAAAACCGGTCCGGTGTCCACATACCAGAGCGAACGGGTTTCGCTGCCGCCAAGCTGGTTCACAAATTCAGCCAGCGATTTCAGCCGTGCGCCGAGAACTTCGTGATAATCCTCAAACCGCGCATACCGGGCGATCAGGCCGGTTTGGAATGCGGAACCCGGAACCCGGGATTCGGAATTGAGATAGCTCGCCGCCAGCGTGATGACGCTGCTTGCTCCCGGCAGCACGCGCTGCGGATCCATCCGCTTCGGCGCGTTGCGTTCGAGCCATGTCATTTCGCCGTGATTTCTTTCCGCGAGCCATTTTTGAAATTGCTGCGAGCTGGCGGGCGCGGCGGCGGTGGTAAAACGGCAGCCGTCAAAACCCAGTTCAAACGCGCGTTGACGGACGGCGGCGTTCATCGGCGGCCAGCGGCTTCCAAACGAAATTGATGCACGACCTGCTGCGCGACTTCGCGGAGGGAGCGCAGGTCCGTGTTCAGCAGCACGTCCGCCTGTTTGTAAAACGGCTCGCGCGCGGCGAGCAGTTCGCGGATTTTCGCCTGCGGATGGCCGTCGTGCAGCAGCGGGCGATGGCTTTGGTGGCGCACGCGCTCCCAGATTTTTTCCGGCGACGACCAGAGGCAGACGACCAGTGAATGGGCCTTGAGGCTGACGAGATTTTCCGGATTCACCGGCAGGCCGCCCCCGGTGGCAATCACCGTCTGCTTCCGGCCGGCAAGGTCCTTGACGACCTGCTGTTCCAGCAAGCGGAAGGTCGGCTCGCCGTCGGTCTCGAAAATGTCCGTGATGCTGCGGCCGGTGCCCGACTGGATGATCTCGTCCGTGTCCAGGTATTCAAAGCGCAACTGGTCCGCAACCAGCCGGCCCACGGACGTTTTGCCCGTGCCCATGAAGCCGATGAGCGTGATGTTGGCCAGGTGGCGGTCGTTGTTCACGGCGATAGTGATTAGCGGAAATTCCCGCGCAACGCACGTTTCAAATTTCTTCCGGCACTCGACATGCCGGCCAATCTGGTCTAGGTTCGGGCCGTGCAATTGCCGCCGCTGATCCTGGCCTCCGCCTCGCCGCGCCGAGCAGAGCTTCTCAAACTGCTCAAGGTCAAATTTCGCATCCTGCCCGGCCACGCCGATGAAGTGGCGCACGAACATCTCTCGCCGCTGGAAGTCTGCCAGCTCAACGCCCACCGCAAGGCCCGCGTTGTCGCAAAGACAATTCCCAACGCCCTGGTCCTCGGCGCGGACACGCTGGTGTTTCTCGACGGCGAAATCCTGGGCAAGCCGTGCAACCTGGCCGACGCGCGGCGGATGCTGGCCAGGCTGCAGGGCCGCACGCATCAGGTCGTCACCGGCGTCTGCCTGATGCACTTGCGCGCGCATCGCGAACGCATCTTTGCCGTGAGCACCGACGTGTCGTTCCATCCGCTCGACGGCAGGCAGATCCGCGACTACCTCGCCAGGATCAATCCGCTCGACAAGGCCGGAGCCTATGCGATCCAGGAATCCGGTGAGAAGATCATTTCGGAAATTTCCGGTTCCTTCAGCAACGTCGTCGGCCTGCCGGTGGAGCGGTTGCGGGAAGAACTGCACAGGTGGGAGGGGAGTTGAACGAAACCCGGCAGCAAATTGAGCATGGCGTTTTAGGGGGAACATTTTAAACTTTCTGCTCCATGCTTGAACCACTGACCAATTCGCAAATCCGCAAATTCAAGGCTGCCGCGCAGTTGATGGAACCGATGCTCAAAATCGGCAAGGCCGGTTTGAGCGGGGGCTTCATCCGTTCCGTGGACGT
>Ga0302320_10024128_pt1 | contig 11890 bp, 9 predicted proteins | sample Bog_T0_3_FD_202130 | JGI IMG/M metagenome (GOLD analysis project Ga0302320, IMG submission 202130) | Peat permafrost microbial communities from Stordalen Mire near Abisko, Sweden - Bog_T0_3 | ecosystem: Environmental > Terrestrial > Soil > Wetlands > Peat | place: Sweden: Abisko, Stordalen Mire... | reverse complement strand
TTATGTTGCTGGCCCTCATTGGCCAAGATCAATGAGGGCCGGCAACAGCGGGGTGGAAAGGAATTTTTCTTTCTAAGAAAACCGTCAATTGGGGGAATTCCGTGGATACCTTCTCAGCTCAGAGCCTCTCCACATCCCAATGATGCGAAACCGTATCATTCGCATCGTCCGCATTCTCGCTGAACCAGAGATTCGGGTTCTGGATCCACTGCACATGCGCATCGCTCTTGCGCGGCGTGTCGAAATGGAAATCGCTGTCGAAATGCCACGCGAAAAAGTAGCCCGGATCGCGCCCGAAGAAATCGAGGTTCGGATATCCCGACGTCCTCAGGAAAGTCGACGAAATATCCTCCGGAATCCAGCCGATCTGCGGATCAAAAAACTCCGCGATCACATGCGCCTGCCGCCCATCGGTGAGGGCGACCCTGCCGTCCGAAAGCTCGCGCGCCTTGAAACATTGCCCCACCAGCAGCCGCGCCGGAATCCTGTTCGCCCGGCACACCGCCGTGAAAACCAGCGAGAACCCGCCGCAGTCCGTCCGCAGACGCTGGCAGCACGCCGCCGAGTTCCACGCGCTCACCGGCGGATACGTATAGCGCCCATGATTCCGAAAGTAGGCGTACACCCGCTCGCCGAAAGCCACCGGCGCTTCGTTGTCCCGTCGGCGCAGCCCCGATGAATCGAGCCAGTCCTGGAACGCCGCGTCCTGCCAGTTGATCGACTCCGTCGAGGCCAGGAACTGCCCCGGCCCCGGCGCGGGCGGTCCGATCTGCCCCGCAGCGGCACTCGCCGGACCGTCCTCCAGCTGGCGCGTCTGGAACGTCCCGGTGATCTCCACCTGCCAGTGCACGCGCCGCTCATCGTTGCTCGAGTGGTGCATCGTCGCCGTCAGAATGCGATGCCCTTCCGCGTCCGTCTCCACCTGGCCCTTCAGGTTCGACGTAAAGCTCTCGATATGCTGCGCGCCCGTATCCGGCGGGATGGGCAGGTCCATCACCGCGCTGTAACCGCCGCCTGCGGGCCAGACGAAATAAGTATCATACGTAATCCGCAACCGCTGGCTCCCGGTGATCTCGATGTGCTTCTGCGCCGCGCTCCCTTGGGCGCGGACAACGCCGGGCATCCCCGCACCGATGCAAACGGGCAGCATCAGGCCGGCACAGCAGAGGTTACGAAAAGACAGGCAACGCATGGGACGACGACAGAATGCACCTTTTCCTCCAGAGGCGGAATTCAAATAAACCGAACGCAAGGCCTTGATTAAGTGTAACACCCTACGCAGACAGCTTATGCTTCGAGCTTTTCTGTTGTATCAAAATCGTAATACGGCCTATAATCAAATCTTATGCATCGAAGCATCAATATTTCCCTTCCAGGTATCCTTTTTGTCCTGGTTCACCTGACCTGTTTCGCCGTTTTTTGGACCGGCATCAACTGGCAGGCCGCGGTGCTTTGTGCCTTCATGTTCGTCACCCGCAAGTTTGGCATCACCGGCGCGTTCCACCGCTACTTCTCCCACCGCAGCTATAAGACAAGTCGCCCCTTTCAATTCTTCCTCGCCTTCCTCGGCGGTGCCGCGGCCCAAAAAGGCGCCCTCTGGTGGGCCGCTCACCATCGCCATCACCACAAACACTCCGACACCGAGCAGGACCTCCATTCCGCCAAGCTCGAGGGCTTCTACTGGTCCCACGTCGGCTGGGTCCTCTCCAAGGAATACGAGGAATACGACGCCAACGTCGTCCGCGACCTCTACAAATTCCCCGAGCTCGTCTGGCTCGATAAATACATCTTCATTCCGCCCGTCGCCGCCGCAACCTTCGCCCTCCTCGTCGGCCACTTCTGGCTCCACAACGCCATGATGGGCCTCGTCGTCGGTTTCTTCATCAGCACCGTCATCCTCTATCACACCACCTTCGCCATCAACTCCCTCTGCCACATGTTTGGCGGGCGCCGCTACGAGACCGGCGAGGAAAGCAAAAACAGCCTCTGGCTCGCCATCCTCACCATGGGCGAAGGCTGGCACAACAACCACCACCACTACCCGCTCTCCTGCCGCCAGGGCTTCTTCTGGTACGAAATCGACATCACCTACTACATCCTCCTCGGCCTCTCCAAGGTCGGCCTCGTCTGGGACCTCCAGGCCCCGCCCAAGCGCATGCTCAAGCCCGAAGCCATGACCGCCCTTCACCCGCCCCAGCCCGCCGCCGAACCCGAGCCCGCCCTCGCCGAAGTCGCTTAACTTAATTGCAGGGTCGACGACAGGCGTGCCTGCCCGTCCCGACCCTAACATCGCCTTTGTCTTGGAGGATCAGCTCAGACGTTGCGCTCGTCGCGCCGTTGCGTGACCCTTCCCAAAAAATTCCGTTAATTTGGTAATTCCGTAATTCACTCCTTCGGATACGGTTCTGGACGCGATGCTTTCCCCTCGCGCCCCGCTCTTTTCCGTCAGCCTCGCGTTCGCGACCGGCTGCCTCCTCGCTCTCGACGGACTCGTCTCCCTCCCGATGGCTCTCGCCCTCGTCTTCCTCGCCGGCCTTGCCTGGCTCATCCTCGTCCGCTTCGAAAAAGCCTCCCTCATCGCCTTCTACCTCCTCGTCATCGCCGTTGCGCAACTCCACACCCTCCTTATCGCGGCCTCGGTCGCCTCCGACGATCTCCGCCGCCTCCCCGACGACAAGCTCCTCGACACCACCCAATGGCGTGGCCTCATCATCGAGGAACCCGCCTCGCAATTCACCCCCCACGCCTCCCGCCGCGCCCTCGACCGCACCACCTTCGTCCTCCGCGTCGAAGCGTGGCGTCCCACCGGTGGCCGCCTCTTCGGCGCCGACATCGACACCCCCTGGCAACCCGCCCAAGGCGACATCCGCTGCACCGTCGTCGGCCCTGCCCACGAACTCCTCTGTGGTGACCGCCTCGAATTCGCTTCCGCCCTCACGCCCGTCCCGCCGCCCCTCACTCCCGGCGAACTCGATCTCGCCGCCTTCGAGGCCCGCCTCGGCATCTACTACCACGCCACCATCCCCGCGCTGGACTGGCGTCGAACGGAAACCGGCGGCGGCCACTGGTGGCAAGTCCTCTCCTTCCGCGCCCGCGACTGGGCCTACGCCCGCCTCCAGCTCGGCCTCGAGGACGACCCGCGCATGGCCGACTTCCTCGCCGGAATGCTCATCGGCTACCGCCAGGAAATCCCCGTCGACATCGAGCAGGATTTCCGCCGCACCGGCACCATGCACGTCTTCGCCGTCAGCGGCCAGAACATCGCCGAAATGGTCGTCGTCGCGCTCATCCTCCTTCAACTCTGCGGCCTCGTCCGCTGGCGCTGGGCCTGGATCATCACGCCCGTCGTCCTTCTCTACTGCCTGCTCACCGGCTCGCCCGCCAGCGCCATCCGCGCCACCGTCATGGCCCTCGCCATCCTCCTCGCGTGGCGGCTCGGTCGTCCGCTCAACACCCTCGGCTGCTGGTCGCTTGCGCTCCTGGCCATGCTCATCTGGAACCCCTCCACGCTCCTCGATTTCGGCGCGCAACTCTCCTTCGGCATCGTCCTCGCCCTCATCCTGCTCGCCCCGCCCCTCATCCGTCTCCTCGCCCGTCCTTTTGCTCCCGACCCCTTTTTGCCCCGGCAGGCGCTGACCCAGGCGCAAAGCGTCGAATATTATTTTTGGCTGGTCGTCACCGGCCTTCTCGCCACCGGACTCGCCGCCACCGTTGTCATGGAACCCATCACCGCCATCGATTTTCACCAGGTCACGCCCATCTCCATTCTCGCCAACCTCGTCGTCATTCCCACCGCGGGACTCATCACCATCATCGGCACCCTCAGCGTCGTCGTTTCCCTCCTCAGCGCCACGCTGGCCGGCTGGATCAATAACTCGAACTGGCTCGTCGCCAAGCTCCTCATCCTCTTCGTCGGCTTGCTCGCCCACAAACCCGGCGCCGCCATCAACGTGCCCGACCTGCGCACCTTCTCCTCGCCCACGCCCTCGCTCATTGTCGCGCCGGTCCGGGACAGCGCGTGCCTTCTCGTCCGCGCGCCAGACCGCGACTGGCTCATCAACACCGGTCGCGAAACCCCCACGCCCTCCACCGTCTGGCACCTCCTCCAATTCTACGGCATCAACCGCCTCGACGGCCTCGTCCTCGCGCAAATGAGCGGCCCCGACAACAGCGGCGCCGAGGCCATCATCCGCGATTTCCAGCCGCAACACCTCATCGTCCCGCTCCTGCCCACCCATTCGCCCATCGAAAAAGACCTGCCCCAAATGGCCTTGCTCACCGGCCGCCAGATTCAGAATTGGGCCGAAGGCGACAGCGCCCAACTCGCCCCCGGCCTCTCCGTCGAAGTCCTCCATCCCGCCGCCGACAGCCCCGAAACCCACGCCGAGGACCGCGCCCTCGTCCTCCTTTTCCACGCCGGAAACCAGACCCTCCTTTGGGCCGGAAAAATCGGCGCGGCGACGCAACAAAACCTCCTCGCCGCCCATCCCGATCTCCACGCCGACGTGCTCGTCATGGGCACCGAACCGCCGCCCACCGCCGCATGGCTCCGCGCCCTCGCCGTCCGCGACTGGCTCCAAATCCCCCCGCGCGACCGCCAGGTCAACACCCCCGACCCCGTCGCCGTCCCCGACACCTGCCAAAACTGGCCCCTCAACCAAACCGGCTCCGTCGACATCCACTTCCATCCCGCGCAAAACCAAATCCTGCTTCAACCCTGGCTCGCGTTGCCATAAAGGCACTTCCGCCCTGGAGGGGCGACTGCAGGCGTTCCTGTCCTTCCTGACCCAGGGGGGGTATGGGGATGTTCCGGTATGATGTGGTATGAAGTGGTATGGGAGGAGAGTGGGGAATGGGGGTGCCGGCTTTGGGCCGGAGGGGGCGGGTTGGTTTTTCGTTGGGTTCGAAAGAAAAATCAGAATGGGGCCTACCATAGGGCTGCCATTCTACGACAGCTTTGAGGATATGCGGTAGCCTTGCAGCGGCTAAAAATCTTATATCGGCTAAAAAAATAAGCGTTTTAGCATTTATAAGAAAGCGGGATGAAATCGAGGCGCGAAAGGCACCCGCCGACTCCGCCGGTCGCGAATCTACCGGCTGCCTCCTTTGGCCTTCGGCGACCCTGACAACACAGGCATGCATGGCGTTGTCAGGGCCACCAGAGAAGGACAAGCCGAGGCAAACTTCGGAGCGTTGACCCCTCCTGCCGTCAGCAGGAGCTACTCCAGCTTCACGCCGCGCGCGGCGAAGAGAATCCGGTACCAGTTGTCGCGGTCGAGCGTGACCGCGTCGGCCTTGGTCGCTTCCTTGATCGCCTCGGGCCGCACCGAGCCGAGGATCGGGATGATCTTGCTCGGATGCCGCATCAGCCAGGCCAGGACAACCGCCAGCGGCGTCACGCCGTAAGCCTGTGCCACATCGCGCAGCAGGGGACGAAGCCGGGCCACGGCGGCGATGTCGTGCTCGCTCTGGGGCAGAGGCGCATGGTCACTGAAAGCCGCGGCGAGCCGGCCTCCGGCCAGCGGACTCCACGCCAGCGGCGTCATCTTTTTCTCGAGGCACTGATCGAGCGTGCCGTCTTCAAAGCAATTGAGTCTCAGCAGGTGAATCTGCACCTGGTTGGAGACGAGCGGGAAGGGGAGCGCGCTCTGTACCGCCGCGACGAGCGAGGGCCGGAAATTGCTCACGCCGAAATAGCGCACCTTCCCCGCCTTGTGGATGGCGATCAGGGCCGACGCGATGTCTTCCGGATCGGCGAGCCAGTCGGGCCGGTGCAGTTGGTAAAGATCGATCCGTTCCAGCTTGAGGCGCTTGAGCGATTCGTCGATCGACCAGCGGATATGCTCGCCGCTGAAGTCGTAGCGATGCGGCGTGCCGGGCGGCTCGTCCTCGAAGCGGATGCCGCACTTGGTGGCCACGATCAGCTTTTCGCGCCAGTCGGGATGCCGGTCGAGCGCCATGCCGTGGATCTCCTCGCTCATCGTGTCGCCGTAGATATCGGCGTGGTCGATGAAGTTGTACCCCGCGTCGACCGCGGCCTCCAGCGCGCGGATGCCCTTCTCAATCGCTACCGCGTCGCACTTGGTTTTGTCCCAGCCTCCGGCGATGCGCATGGCGCCGTAACAAAGGCGGGTGACCTGAATATCCGTGGTACCGAGAATTTGAGTCTTCATAAGAATGGATTACAAATGTTGAGACCTGATTGACAGGGAGCTCGTCATGAATAGCTTGGGCTGGATTACTACAACGTGAGGTTTAAAGATGGATACCGTTTTGAAAAGTGAAAATATCGCCGTCGAGCGGAAAACTTTTATCTTCGACCTGCGTGAGAATCCCCGGGGCCGGTTTCTCCGCATCACCGAGGATGCCAACGGTCGCCGCGATTCCATCGTTATTCCCGCGCCCGGTCTCGAGGAATTCCGCCGCGTGATCGACGACATCATCACCGCCCACCGCGAAGCCGGCGGTCCGTCGGCTTAAGGTCCCGTGGTCGCGGCCGGCTCGGGTGCGATGTGATTGATCGCCGCCTGCGCCGCCGCCTTGATCGAGTCCGGTTCGGTGGGGTCATCCACAATCGCATGCAAATCGGGCAGCGACGCCTCGTCCTTCAGGTTGCCGAGCCCGATGATGCTCCATCCGCGCATGTTGATATCCGGGTCCTTGAGCGTCTGGCGCAGCGTAGGGATGGCGGAGGGATCGCCCTCTTCGCCCAGTCCCTTGACCGCATCCAGCCGCGCCGTCTGGTCCGGCGACGTGACCAATTTCATCAGGACCGGGAGCGAGCGGGCATCCTTGAGCATCGCGAGGCAGACCGCCGAGACCAACACCACTTTGGGACTAGGATCGGTGAGCCGGGCGGCCAGGTCGTCGGCGGGCGCGGGAGCCTTGGGCCCTCGGGAAAGAAACAACAGCGCGCTTTCCGCCGAGCTTTCCACCGTGGCGTCCGAGTCGGTCACCACGTCGAGGAGCGGCTTGACCGCGCGTCCGTCATGCTCCTGGCCAAGCGCATTTGCCGCCTCCGAGCGGGCATCCCAATACGAATCCTTGAGTGCATCGATCAACGGCGGAACGACCTTGGGGTCCTTGATCATCCCGAGCGCGACCACGGCGGCGCGGCGAACGTCCTTGTCCGGGTCCTTCGTGGCACCCACCAGCGCGTCGATGACCTCCGGCTTCCCGTTCAGGCCGAGGACGCGCACCGCCCCGGCGCGAATCACCGGGTCCGGGTCCCTCAGCGTATCGTACACCACCGTATCGCCGGGGTTGCCGAGCAGGATATCGGTGTAGACGGCCGAGGCCATGTCGGGCCGTTCGAGATGGAGATAGAGTGGAATCTGGGCGCGCTCCATTTTCAGAATTTCCGGATCGGCGGCGACTTTTTTATTCAGCGCATCGGCCACGGTCGGGTCAATGGGCGTTCCGCTGTCAGGGGGTGATCCGGCATCCGTGCGAATTTTAATTTCGCGCGCCTTCAGGGCGTCCGTCAGGATATTGTTGGCATCGTAGTACTGCTTCTGAGCTTCCAGTGCGGAAGACTTTTGCAGGGCCTCCTTTGTTTCCTTATTACCGCATCCGGCCAGGAATACCGATGTGCCCGCGACCAGCACGAAACGCCAAAAACGCTTGTTCATGAGTGAAAAGTCAATTAAGGGGCACCTTGGCACCGCAGGCAAGGAAAACTCCTGCTGTAAAAGGCAGCCGTCGCAAGCCCTCGCGACGGTTCGTCGTCGTAGACGACGATTTGTGAAACGAGGCGGAGAGGATTTTTTGACGTCATGACCCAAGTATAGCCTCAGATGGCAGGGTTGCATCCTTCCCCGGTTTCGTTGAGATTAAGGACATGTCCACCCGCCGTACCGTCCGCGTGGCTGAGGTCCTGCGCAAGGAACTCGCCGCCTGCATGAGCCAATCACTCGATCTCGAGGGGCTCCTCATCACCATTTCCTCCGTCGAGCTGCCGCCCGATATGCGCCAGGCTTACATTTATGTCAGCACGCTCCATCCCGAGCTGGAAGAGGAGCAGGCGCTCAAGGTGCTCAATCGCAACCGCAAGGGGTGGCAAAGCTTCATTGGCCGCCGGCTTGGGACCAAGTTCACGCCACAGCTAATCTTCCGTTTCGACCGCGCCGTCGAACGCGGCGACCGCGTCATGGAAATCCTGACCAAGCTGGAACTCGAAAAGGAAAAGCCGGGTAAGGAAGAGACGGCGGAGTAATCTTTAGCCGGGCAAATCGCCGCCGATCACTTCTTGATAGGTCTTGAAGTGAAATTTACAAACGGATTGAAGCGCGTCCGAACCTGACTTCTTCACGATCTCCCTCGCGGCAGCTTTGACCTGCGGCGAAGCACCCTTGGGCAGCATCACGCCGACTTTGTCGCCGAGATATTTCAGACGGTCCAGGAAGGCGGCGCGCGCGAGCACCGACGCTGCGGCCACGGCGATGTCGCTCTCCGCCTTGGTGCGCTGCTCGAGAATGATCTTTTGCCCATGCTCCTTCAGCGCGCGCTGGATCAGGCTTTCATGCGCGAATTTATCGGAGAGCGCCCGCGGACATTTCGGCCAGCGCGTGAGCAAATTCTCGATGACCGTCGCGTGGCCCCAGGCGAGGAGACGGTTGAGATTCTTGAACTTCACGTAAAGCGCGTTGTATTTCTCCGGCGAGATGACGATGACGTTGAAGCGGTCGAGCGTGATGAGGTCCTTGATCGCGTCGGCCAGATCGCGGGCCTTCTGGTCGCTGGTGATGAGCTTGCTGTCCTTCACGCCGAGGTCGAGCAGGCGCCGGGGCAGGTCGCCGTCGACGAAGACACCCGCGATGACCAGCGGGCCAAAGAAATCGCCCTTGCCGCTTTCGTCGATGCCGAGATGCGGCTGGAACATCTCGGGATGGTGCACCTCGTCATAGCCGAGCTTCGCCTCGCCGATGATCTCCGGCTCGATGGTGAACTCGACGAACTCCTTTGCGCCCTTGCCTTGCACGAGAAGCTTGCCGGAGGTGTAGGCGTTGATGGTTAGTTTTAGTTTCTGCGCGCCCCAGAGCGTGTAGGGGACTTCGCGAAAGGTGAATCCTTTTTCCTCGAGAATGGCGCGGAGTTTCCCCGCCTGGGCGGCGTCGATTTTGAAGGTGAAGCTGGCGGGATCGGGCATGGGGGAGGCTAAGAATGTGACGGAATTAACGGAATTACGGAATTACCAAATTAACGGCAGGAGAGATTTTTCCTATCTGTCCCAACGGTCTCATTTGTCCTATCTTCCGCTGAAATGAAGCTGACGGAAAGGCAGTGGCCGCAACTGCGACGCAAGTTGGCGGCGTGGTACGCGAAGGCCAAGCGCGATCTGCCCTGGCGGCGGACGACCGATCCCTACGCCATCACGGTTTCCGAGGTCATGTTGCAGCAGACGCAGGTGGTCACGGTCATTCCCTATTACGAGCGGTGGCTTAAAACCTTCCCGACCTGGAAGGCGTTGGCGACGGCGAAGGAGCACGACGTGATCAAGGCGTGGGAAGGTCTCGGCTACTACCGGCGCGCGCGCAACCTGCAAGCGCTGGCGAAGGCGGTCGCGGATTTGGGTGGAAGAATGCCGCAGAGCGACGAGGGGCTGCGTGCTTTGCCGGGGATCGGACCCTACACCGCCGCCGCCGTGGGTAGCATTGCGTTTGGGCTGCCGCTGGCGGTGGTGGACGGAAACGTCATGCGCGTGCTGACCCGATTGCTGGCGTTGGGCGAGGATATTGCTCTGCCGCAAACGCGCGACGTTTTGCAGCAGATCGCGGACGAGTTTTTGGATCGGCGCGATTCATCGACGCACAATCAGGCCGTGATGGAATTGGGCGCGACGGTCTGCCTGCCGCGCAACCCGATGTGTTTGATTTGTCCGCTTAACGGTGAATGTCGAGGCCGCGACCGCGCCGAGGAATTTCCGGTGAAATCGCGCGTGGCGCAGGTGAAGCGCGCGGAGACCGTGGCCATTCTCCGGCACGGCAGCCGATTTTACTGCGAGCAGGTGCCGGAGGGGAAACCGTGGCATGGCCTCTGGCGTTTCCCCGATTTCGATCCGGCGCGGATGAAGAAAGGCGACGTGATCGCGCGGATCAAGTATGGCATCACGAAATATTCGGTGACGATGACCGCCGTCGCCGCGAACTGGAAATCGCGCGTGCCGGCCAAGGGTAGCTACCTCACGCCGGAGCAGATGCAGGCGCTGGCGTTTGCCGCGCCGCATCGGAAGTTGGCGAGGATTATTCTTGAGGCGGTAGCTCTGAAATAAGGCTGAACTGATCCTTCGACGGGCTCAGGATGTCGGGGGCGAGAAAGGCACCGCCGCTGGGGACAGCGGCGGCTACCTGCTGCGTTCCAATTCCGTTAATTTGGTTCTAATTCCGTTAATTCCGTTAAAAATTCAGGAATGGGTCAGGGCAGGAGCCTGACCCTCCAGAATTAATTTTTCTCGGCGCGGCGGCGCTTGTTTTCGTCGAGGATTTTTTTGCGGAGGCGAAGCGCGGTCGGCGTGGCTTCGACGAACTCGTCCGGTCCGATGTATTCGAGTGCGCGTTCGAGGCTCATCTTGATCGGCGTGTCGAGCTGGATGCCCTTGCCGTCGCCCTGGGAGCGCATGTTGGTCAGCGCTTTCGCCTTGCACGGATTGACGGCCATGTCGTCGGGGCGGGAGTTCTCGCCGACGACCATGCCGGCATAAATCGCCTCGCCGGGGCTGATGAAGAGCCGTCCGCGTTCCTGGATGTTGTTGATCGCAAAGCCGGTCGCGTCGCCGGATTCCATCGAGACGAGCACGCCGTTTTGCCGCGTGACGATTTCGCCCCGCTTCGGCCCGTATTCCTTGAAGAGGTGGCTCATGATGCCTTCGCCGCGCGTCAGGTTGACGAGGTCGGTCTCGAAGCCGATGAGGCCGCGCGTCGGGATGACGGCTTCCACCGACACCGAGCTGGCGTGGTGGTTCATGTGGGTGATTTCGCCCTTGCGGTTGGCGAGATTCTGCAGGATGTCGCCGAGCTTGTCGGCGGGCGTTTCGACGTAGAGCGTCTCGATGGGCTCGAGGATGTTGCCCTTGTCGTCCTTGTGGAAAATGACTTCGGGCCGCGAGACCATGACCTCGAATCCTTCGCGGCGCATTTGCTCCACGAGAATCGCGATTTGCATTTCGCCGCGGGCACTGACGTCGAACACGCCGGCGGTATCGGTGTCGTCCAGGATGATGCTGACGTTGGTGCGGGTTTCGCGGACGAGCCGGTCCTTGATATGGCGCGCGGTGAGGAACTTGCCTTCGCGCCCGGCGAGCGGCGAGTCGTTGACGACGAACTGCATCTTGATCGTAGGCGGGTCGATGTCGACGAAGGGCACGGCTTCGCGCTCCTCGGAATCGGCCAGCGTTTCGCCGATGAAGATGTCTTCGAAGCCGGCGAGGCCGACGATGTTGCCCGCGCTGGCGGAGGGAATTTCGATCTTGGCCAGCCCGGCATGCGAGAGGAGCTTGGTGACGGTGCCCTTTTCCTTGGTGCCGTCCTTGTGGATGCAGACGATTTTGTCGCCGACGGTGACTTTGCCGCCGGTGATTTTTCCATAGGCGATTCTGCCGATGTAGTCGCTGTAGTCCAAATTGGAGACGAGCATTTCGAAGTGCTTGTCGAGGTTGGCCACGGGCGGCGGAATCTTTTCCAGGATGGCCTCGTAGAGGGCGGTCATGCCGGCGCCGCGGGTCTCGTCATCGAGGTGGCCTTTCCATTCCTTGACCGCGAAGCCGAGCTTGGCGGAGGCGTAGATGGCGGTGAAATCGAGCTGCTCGTCGGTGGCGTGGAGTTCGAGGAAGAGCTCGAAGACCATGTCGAGGACCTTGTGCGGCCGGGCGTTTTCGCGGTCGATTTTATTGATG
>Ga0302320_10024125_pt1 | contig 11891 bp, 12 predicted proteins | sample Bog_T0_3_FD_202130 | JGI IMG/M metagenome (GOLD analysis project Ga0302320, IMG submission 202130) | Peat permafrost microbial communities from Stordalen Mire near Abisko, Sweden - Bog_T0_3 | ecosystem: Environmental > Terrestrial > Soil > Wetlands > Peat | place: Sweden: Abisko, Stordalen Mire... | reverse complement strand
ATGGCTTGTGCAGACGCGCTAATTCCAGCCGCGGCCAAACAGACCAGGAGGGCCAATCCAGATAATAGGGTTGACTTTGAACGATAGCTGGGCATACTTTGTCCTCTTTCTCCGGCGGAGACACGTCCACCTAAGCGGTTATTTGTAATCGCTGCCAGGCACTATTGGTTTATTAATCCGGTTTATTTCAAACGTGCGATACGTTGCTGCACGACGCCGATTACACGCTGAAGCTTGTTGATCTGATCGGCAGCCTGAGTGTCGTTGCGTCTCATTGCTTTCTCGCGCAGACGGGCGACACGGTCCATCGAGAGGCCCAAGTTCTCTTCGAGCGCGCTAAGTTCCACGTTGTAGAAATACGACTGTCCGAGAGCCACTAGTACCACCTCCATGTGTAGCAGATGTCTTAGTGTGCAGGGATGGACATAAGAAATGCATAAAGAAATGATAGAAAGTTCGAAAAAGTATGTTAGGAAAATATCCTGTCATTAATAAATGCGTTTATACGCAGGTCAGGCCGCGTGAAACCGCAATTAGCGATTATTTATGTATAGAAATTTTTAACGATCATCTATTTAATTCTTTATGCCCTCTTTATGCGGCTCCTCCTAAAGTGATTTTCAGGAGGGACCGAACATGAACCGAACAATGGTACTTATTACAGCGCTTTCACTTACTATTCCCTTAGCGGGAATAGCACAACCCACAACGCAAACAGCCAGCCTGACCGCACCACTATCAGGACGCGAACTGCACAGCCTGATGCTGAACGCGCATAGCACGTCTCAGTACCAGCAGCTTGCCGGTTACTTCCATCAGATGGAGACAAAGTACCGAGCGGAGGCCGCAGCCGAGAAGGTCGAACGGGACCGGCGCGCGCAGGTCAACGCCAGCTTGATGCAGAAGTATCCGCGCCCAGTCGATTCTGCCCAGTACCTCTACGAGTCGTATGTGTCCCAGGCGGACAACGCTGCGCTACAGGCACAGCACTTCGATCAACTCGCCGCCGCCCCAACCCAGCATGACCAGCAGAACGCCACAAATACACAGGGCAAGCTGTAATGCGCCTCAATCTGGAAATACGCACTGTATTAATGGTTTGTTGTATCGCAATCACGGAAACGCACATGGAACACCTGCCTCACTTTACTGGCACTGTGTTTCATGTGCGTACTCTTTATTTATGACTTCTTTGCGCTTTCCTGATGATTTCCTTACGGCTTCGCTAACTACCATTGGGATGGATCTCATAAATGAACTCACGACTCACAATGGTCATTCCATTGACGGAGAAGCGCTCGTGGATGCTATTGGTCAAGCAGTGCGCGATTGGTTGCGCCTCTATTTCGGCTTTAACCTTTGTTGCATTTAAATTACAATTCCCAATCGCCACCGTAGGTTTTATCTATCTGCTTGCTGTGATCGTCACAACGATCTCATACGGGGTATGGCAGGCGATCTTTCTCTCCCTTATAGCTGTATCCTGCCTGAACTACTTTTTTATTCCTCCGGTTTTCTCGTTTGCAGTTGCCGACGACCGAGATTGGATTGCCCTGGCATCTTTTCAGGTCTGCGCTCTGGTGGTGAGCCGCCTTTCCTCGAGAGAGCAAAAAATCGCCCGCGATGCCAACTACCAACGGGTGCAGATGAAGAAGCTGTATGAATTGAGCCGTGGCATCCTTCTCTTCGATCTGCATTATCCGCCGGGCTCTCAGTTGGTACAGACGATCCAGCGCATCTTTCAGGCGGATGATGTTGCCATCTTCGACGCAAGCTCTGTCCTGCTCAACCACGAGGGAAGCTGGTCGACGGAAGAGCAGCAGATTGCCAAGACAACGTACCTTACCGATAAAAACGAGGACGACCACGACACGCGCACCACGCAGCGTGTGATTCGCATAGGCAACTCCTCGATCGGTGCGATGGCCATTCGCGGAGAGGTTGACCCATTGATTGCCAACTCCATCGTCTCGCTCTCGGCCATTGCCTTTGAGCGTTACCAATCGTATGAAAAAGAGGCGAATGCCGTGAGCGCGAAGCAGACGGAGCAACTGCGCGTAGCCGTGCTGGATGCGCTTGCGCACGCGTTCAAGACGCCACTGACTGCCATTCGCACTGCCAGTTCCGGACTGTTGGAGATGGGCACGCTTGGCAAGACTGAGTCTGAGCTGGCTGAACTGATTGACGAAGAGTCCGTGAATCTCAATCAACTTTGCACCCGCCTGCTGCAGACCGCCAAGCTTGAGGCATCCAGCGTGGCCCTGCGCACCGAACCGGTGATCGTATCGCGGCTGGTTAAGGATGTATTGGAGGACCTCTCGGGAACCCTCAAGGAACATCCTATCGAGCTCTCCATTGAGGAGCAGGAGACGCCTTTGCAGGGCGACAGGGAACTGCTTACGATGATCCTGACACAGTATCTGGACAACGCCGCTAAGTACTCCGCGCCCGATACGCCGATTGACATTGCGGTGCGTGAGAGCAACTCCGAGCTGCTGCTATCGGTGCATAATCAAGGCCCGCTGATTCAAATGCAGGACCGCGAAAAAATCTTTGAGCGGTTCTATCGCGGTTCAGAGGCCAAGGAGCATGCAGCAGGCTCCGGTGTAGGATTGTCCATCGTCAAGAAGGCGGCAGAGGCCCACCGCGGACACGTATGGGTGACCAGTGCAGAACAGGATGGCACAACTTTCTTTTTATCAATTCCGAAGATACATATGGGGGGGTATTAGCCATGGAATCCGGGATGATTCTGGTTGTGGACGACGAGCTGTCCATTCGACGCGCATTGCATACTACTTTGAACAATCTGGGGTTTAGAACCGTGGAGGCGGCGCGCGGCGAGGAAGCGCTGTCACTGTTACGCACAAACACGTTCGACGCGATCCTGCTCGACATCAATATGCCGGGCATGAGCGGTATCGAAGCGTGCAAGGCCATGCGCAGTCTGTTCCCTCGAATTCCCATTCTGATGCTTACCGTACGCGACAGTGAAGACGACAAGGTGGAGGCGCTGGACGCGGGCGCGGACGATTACATCACCAAGCCCTTCCAGTTGCGCGAGCTTACAGCCAGAATGCGGGCCGCAATGCGATGGTCCAAAATGACGGAGACGCAGGAGGCGGCGGTATTGCGCATCAACGAGATCGAACTCGATCCTGCGCGTCACACGGTGAAGAAGGCAGGCCGGCTCATTCACCTTACCCCCAAGGAATTTGAGTTGACGCACCACCTGATGACTCATGCAGGGAGACCCATCCAGCATAGCCGCCTACTGAATACCGTGTGGGGAGAAGGATACGGCAATGAGTTGGAGTATCTCCGCACTTTCATGCGTCAACTTCGCAAGAAGCTGGAAGACGATCCTGCGAATCCCAAGTATCTGCTCACGGAAGCACATATTGGTTATCGTTTTGCGGAGAAAGTGTAGACATTGGCTGACTCCGGATCTGGACCCAGCCTGTCAAGGATTCGCAGGAATTGAATCGATAGAGGCAAATCTCAGTAGCATTGACAGGGGGCGGCTAATTTTTGGTGCCCGGAGGGGGACTTGAACCCCCACGACCTGTTACGGTCTGCGGATTTTAAGTCCTAAATCGGGTGATCGCACAGGCTTGCATCATGTCGCATAAGTATTCATTATGAAAGGCTTATTAAATATTGGCAACGCATGGCCACGCACGGAAATGCACCAAATCACGGTACAAAGTGCCACCAGAAGTGCCACCAAGAATCGTCGAAACCACTGCGGATTTTAAATCCGTTGTCGCACAAGAGAAGCAGCACTATGGTCAGCAGAAGCCGAACTATTCGTTATTCAAGAATAGTGAATGAACATGCTCGGGCTGGCTAGAACACTGTGCGACCAGCATCAGGTTTCGGCTCGATTTCCGTTGGGACGTGGATTCGCCCATTTCGTTAGGCACAAATAAACCGTGCAAATTGAATACGGATATTTTATTATGCAAGGATGATTGAGAGATCCGTCACGACCCTAATCGAGCACTCCTTGACCGAGCAGGCCGCTGTGGCGATCATCGGGCCCCGGCAAGTTGGAAAGACAACTTTGGCGAGAGAGATTGCGGGCAGCCGTCCCGCATCGCTCTACCTTGACCTGGAGGCTCGGGAGGATCGGGACAGACTTGCAGAGCCAGCTCTCTTCCTCCGGCAGTACGAGAATAGTCTGGTCGTCCTCGATGAAATTCATCGCGTCCCCGAGCTTTTCAGTTCACTCAGGGGCATCATCGACCAGGGGCGGCGAACCGGCCATGGCAAAGGTCGATTTCTCATTCTCGGCTCCGCTTCGATTGATTTGCTGCGGCAGTCCAGCGAGAGTCTTGCTGGCCGGATTACTTACATCAATATGGGCCCCTTCAACGTGCTGGAGCTGCCCGCCGATGAGCCGACGCTCCTTGAGCTATGGACGCGAGGCGGGTTTCCCGGCAGTTATCTCGCACCGAACGACACGGAAAGCCTGCGCTGGCGCGGAGACTTTATACGCACGTATCTGGAGCGAGACGTTCCACAATTCGGGCCGCGCGTGCCCGCTGGCGTGCTGGAACGGCTCTGGACCATGCTGGCGCATGGGCAAGGAACTTTGCTGAATGCGTCGCGCCTGGCGTCCGCGCTCCAGATTACAGCACCGACCGTACAGCGCTATATCGACCTGCTCGCCGACCTGCTGCTCGTCAGGCGGCTCCAGCCTTTTCACAGCAATGCAGGCAAGCGTTTGGTGAAGTCACCCAAGGTCTATATCAGGGACAGTGGCCTGGTTCACGCCCTCTTAGGCTTGAGAACATTCAACGATCTGGCTGGACATCCTGTGGCAGGTTCCTCTTGGGAGGGCTTCATCATTGAGAACCTGCTGGCCGCCGCGCCGGAGCGCAGCATCGCCAGTTTCTATCGCACGGCTGCTGGAGCCGAGATCGATCTTTTGCTGGAAATACCCGGCCACGGACTGTGGGCCATCGAGGTCAAACGGAGCCTATCGGGTCGTCCCGAAAAGGGCTTTTACATCGCTTGCCGCGACCTCAAACCCGACAAGCAGTTCGTCGTGAACGCGGGGCTGGAACAGTATCCGATCGATGCAGAAACGGTAGCCATCGGCGTTCCGGCGCTTGCCCGGATGCTCTCAGCTTTGACGATTTGATCCCGCTCATTAACGTCTTTGTACCGCCTAACGCCGTTGATCTTTCATGTGTTTTTGGACACATGAGAAGAAGACATTCTTCTCATGCCAGCGCCTCACCCGGAGCGGAAGCGTCAGTCAAGGTCGCGCGATTTTGCACGCCGCGCAGCGGGCGAAGCGCCTTGACGGACGCTGGAGCGGAGGGTACTTCGCCACGGGTGCCGAGGGCCACGCTTCACCCCTGCTCGTAGTCTTTAAGAACGTCCAGAGCACAACCGCGCTTGCGGATTCTGACCTCTTGAATAATGGCGTCGAAGGCCTCCGGAGTCGCTTTTATTCCGGTTAGAAGGGGCTTGAGGAGATTCACGATTTGCAGCCGTATCGCGGTGATCTCGATCAACTCCGCACTCGGCCTCAGGCCTTCTTTATCTTGCTTCAGTTCTCGCAGGATGAGGCCGCGTATCAGTTCTGCTGGCGTCTCTTTCCGCTTCGCTACCAACTCCCCCAGCTCATGCAGTTCGGCCTCATTGAGCTTCGTTCCAACGTGGTTCGTCCGAAACTTCGCGTGCCTCGCCCGCTCCGCCATCAAGTTGCTTTCGTCCAGTAATGCCATCAATCCAACCCTTCTCGGAAGCCTGATTCCATATGTAATCGCAGGTTTCCGCACGGAAACTCCGAACGTCTTATCACTCTGATGCCGCAAAGGTTCCCACAGAGCGCTTTCAGGTTTCCGTGCAGTTCCCTCGGAGGGATGGAGTGTCATAATACATCCGGTGCGCAGCACCGCGCTTGTACAGGCGAAAATTTCGCTAGATGCTGGGGCGAAAGCTACAACAGCCGCAGGTGTGCCACAGATACTGGATACAATCAATTCCGCCATCCAGTATTTTGATATGCCGCCACTGAATTGATAGCAGAGTAGGGTGTCAAAAGTATCATCCGCGCCGAAGGCGTGCGCGAGAGATTTGAACTTGCTCAAAACGCCGGCGGGCTCCACTGAAACGTGGAATACAAAACATAATCCATTGCAACCTTCTGGCGCACAGGGATTCACTTGTGACCGACATCACACCGCCATAATAGTAACTCCAATACCCTCTTAATAGGACTCGATAGCGTCTGGATGCCGGGCTGTTGTCCAGCACATGCGATCTGGGTCTCTGGGCTCATACGAATTGCGGATTGGAGAAACCATGTTCTACAAGGTTCCGGAAAACCTCGCGTCTGAGCTCGAAGAGCTCGATTCCTACATTGAGCGCTACCGCAGCGGCGAGATGGACGCAGCTACGCTGAAGGTGCGTCGCGTCCCTTTTGGCTGCTATGAGCAGCGCACCGATGGCAGCTACATGGTACGGATTCGGACTACCGGCGGCGCGCTGACGCCACGCCAGTTGCGTACGATTGCCATGGTATCCGCGCGGTACGGGAGTCCTGCGATTCACGTTACAACGCGGCAGGAGTTTCAGGTTCACGACATTGCGCTGGAGAACATTCTGCCCGTGATGCGGGAACTGCTGCAGGTTGGACTTGCGGCACGAGGCGGTGGAGGAAACACGGTCCGCAACGTCCTTGTCTCCCCGGATGCGGGCGTCGGACTCGATGAGGTCTTCGATCCAAGCCCCTACGCGTTTGCCTTGACGAGCAGGCTGATTGCGGAGCCCGATTCATGGATGCTGCCACGCAAGTTCAAGATCGCCTTCTCCAACTCCACGGCGGACAGCTCGTACGCTGAGTTCAACGATCTTGGATTCGTCGCGCAGTTGCGCAACGGGGCGAAGGGATTCCGGGTGTTTGTTGCCGGAGGGCTTGGCACCAGGCCCGCGGTCGGACATCTACTGCACGACTTCATCCCCGCCGAAGATGTGTACGCTGTAACGACTGCTATCAAGCGGCTCTTCGACAAACATGGCAATCGTAAGAACCGCCATGCGGCGCGCCTGCGCTTCCTGTGGAATACGCTCGGCGAAGAGCGCTTCCGCGAGCTGTATGAGGAGCAATTGCAGCGTGTTCGCGCAGAGAACCCTCCCGCGTTGCTGCTCGAAGAGGTGCCGCAGCCCAGCGCGATTCCCGCCTATGCACCGGAGGGTGATGAGACTCCCGAGTTTGCGCAATGGAAAGTGCGATATGTTGAGCCGCAGAAGCAGCCGGGGTTGGTCTCGGTCCTAGTTCCGATCTTTCTTGGCAATCTGAAGAATGAAAATGCCATTCGTCTTGCAGACTTCCTTGAATCCTTTGGCAACTATGTGGTTCGTGCCGCCTTCGGTCAGAACCTGCGTCTGCGTAATATTCCGGACGGCTATCTAGCGAATGTCTTCCATCTGGTGCGAGAGATTACGGAACTCGCATCGGGTCCACGCATGATGGGGAATTCCATCTCCTGCACCGGAGCGGATACCTGCAAACTAGGAATCTGCCTTTCGAAGGGAGCACTCTCTGCGACAGCGCAGAGGTTGAAGAACTCCGATCTGGATCTGAACCAGATTCCGGAGTTTCGACTCAATCTCTCGGGCTGCCCGAATACGTGTGGGCAGCATATGCTGGCCGACCTGGGTTTCTTCGGCAACGTCGGGCGTAAGGATCAGCAGATGTTTCCGGCGTACATGGTCGTAGCTGGTGCAGAGATCGGCGAGGGCAAAGCCCGGCTGGCGCGACAGATCGATCGCGTGAGCGCACGCGATCTTCCCGAGTTTGTACATGAGGTTCTGAAACTATGGCTCGTGAGGAAGAACAGCCATTCCTCCTTCGCGGCCTATGTGGATGGAGAAGGCACGCAGGACATCCGGACCATCGCCGATCGCTTCCGCGCAATTCCAGATTTTAGCGTGGACAAGACCTACTACTACGACTGGGGGGCCAAGGACACCTTCTCACTGGTTGGTAAAGGGCTAGGGGAGTGCTCCGCTGGGCTCTTCGACCTCATCGAGATCGACCTGAAGAGTGCCCGGAATCTGCGCGAAGAGCTTCGCTCAGGCGACTCGCAGGATGAGGACGCGCTGTACACCATTGCCCTGCGCAGTGCTCGGGCGCTGTTGATCACACGGGGCATCGAAGCGCCTACAGACACGGCTGTCTTTGAGAACTTCCGCAAGCACTTCATTCAGGCTGGGCTGATTGGGATGCGCTTTGAGCCGGTGATTGCGGCTGCGCAGCAGAAGAACCATGAGGCCCTGAATCAGCAAGAAGAAGAAGTCTTCGCGCTGCTGGAGGCAGTAGAGGCGCTCTACCGCAGCATGGACAACTCGCTTCGCTTTGCAGTCGAAACAACGGTATGATTTTAACCTGGTATTAATCTGATCGCGGCTTCTTGTCTTGATCGACATCATTCCAGATGTTACAAATGAACCATACATGAGTACACTCGCCAAAATTGTCGCTCCGCTGCAGCCTGTGCGTTGTTGTCCTCAACGCTAAGCGCTCCTTCGCACCTCCCTTTCCAAATTCAATTCTGAGACAGCGATTGCACTCACTTGTGCGGTCAGACTGCAATTCTTCCATCTCTTTCAAGGAGCAATCTATGTCGGCTTCGCCGCGCCCTACGCTATCCGCCATTTTTTCTTCAGATACCTGGGCCGTCCTTCTTTCGATTGGACTAGCCCTCCTCGTCCGTTTCGGAGTTCTCAAAGTCGTGCCCTGGTAGGCACAGGAGATCGTCATGTCAGATACAAGTACCATCGCTGCTGTGCCTGCCCAGTCTTCGAGCCGTCTCAGCTACTGGCTTGGACTCGTACCTGGATTGCTTCTGCTTGCAGCCGTCGGGTATGGCGGCAAATTCATCGAGCAGTTCATTGCGCGTTACGGGAAATCCCATCACCTGGTACTCCCCAACATCGAATATGTTCTGTGGGCCATTCTTATTGGTCTCATCATCGCTAATACAGTCGGTGTCCCCACACTCTTCCGTCGCGGAGTCGCCACCTACGATTTCTGGCTAAAGACCGGCATTGTTCTATTGGGTGCACGGTTTATTCTGGGTGACATCGCACGTTTGGGCGGCATCTCGCTTGCACTGGTCTTCATCGAGATCGCTCTTGCCCTGGCTTTCATGACCTGGCTTGGCAAGCGATTCAAGCTGGCTCCAAAGCTGGTTTCGTTGCTGTCTGTTGGCGCGTCGGTTTGCGGTGTCTCTGCGATTATCGCGACTCAGGGCGCTATCGAAGCCGACGAAGAAGATTCCTCCTATGCCATCGCTGCCATTCTTGCCCTCGGCGCAATCTCGCTCTTCGTCTTCCCCGTGATCGGGCACACGCTGCACCTTTCCGATCACGCCTACGGTGTTTGGACTGGTCTCGCTGTCGACAACACGGCAGAAACCGCTGCTGCTGGCGCTCTTTACTCCGACACCGCCGGCAAAATCGCCGTCCTCACCAAGACCTGCCGCAATGCGCTCATCGGCTTTGTTGTGCTCGGTTATGCAATCTATTGGGCTTCGAAGGGTCAAGCCGCCGGCATACAAAACAGGGCAGCCTTTCTCTGGCAGAAGTTCCCTAAGTTCGTGCTCGGTTTCCTGCTCATCTCATTGCTCGCCACTATAGGATTCTTCACCAAACCGCAGCTCTTGGCAGTCGGCAATCTTTCCCGTTGGGCGTTCCTGCTTACCTTCGCCGGCGTCGGTCTCCGGACTAGCGTCCGGGAACTCAGCAAACAAGGCATCCGTCCGCTGTTAGTCGGGACCATCGGTGAAATTGTGATTGCTCTGATCACACTCGGCCTTGTCTATGGCGCGGACAAGACATTTCATCTCTAAGGTGATGAAGTGCCCCGTATTTTAAACACCTGAGTATTAGTCGTCGGTTGGTTCGAAGATTCTGTAAAGATCGGCCGGGCGAAGTCGGTAAATCTCGTTTCACGGAGCATCCCGCTCATCATCCGTACTCTCGTGGCTGGCACAGTGGGAAGGGGTTTTATGATAGAGGTATGAGGTATGACCGGTATTCAAGTGATTTGGCTAGTGGTCATCTTCTTTCTGACCAGTGCAATCAGCGTTATCACAGGTAGCACGTCGCTCATTACCGTTCCCGCGATGCTTCAGTTCCATATTGAGCCGCGCACGGCGCTTGCAACCAATATGTTTGCTCTGACCTTTATGAGTGTTGGCGGGACTCTGCCGTTCCTACGCAGTCCGGATGTGAATCTCAAGAGGCTTCCGTTATTGGCCGGTCTGACGTTGCTCGGCTCTGTAATGGGTGCATTCCTGCTCTTACGGGTTCCTACTCGCTCGGTCCCTATGATTGTGTCGGTTGCCGTTATTGCAGTAGCGGCTTTCTCCGTGGTCTATCGCAAGTCGGGGATGCAAGAGTCGGCGATTGCTCCATCTGCCGGGGCCGAAATCGCAGGCTATGCCATGACGTTTCTTCTCGGTATATATGGTGGGTTCTTCAGCGGGGGCTACGTCACGATTCTGACGGCCGTATATGTCGCGATCTTTAGATTTACATTTGTCGAGGCCATCGCTACAACCAAGCTGATGAATGTATTCTCATCCGCCGTTGCCACGGGCGTGTTTATGTGGCATGGGCTTGTCAGCTATAAACTCGGACTGATTCTTGGAGCAACCATGTTTTTGGGTGCCCTGGTGGGGGCACGATTTGCTATTCGCATCGGCAATCTGTGGCTTCGCCGCATCTTTCTGACCGCGGTTTGGGCGTTGGGACTGAAGGCTCTGCTATTCGACGTATGGGGAACTAGAGCTGGTTCCGAAGCTGCCTCACCTAGCCAATAGCACCGCGATGGAACGAACGGTGGTCGGAGTCGAATTGTGAATTCAGAATCGCTATTCCGTCCTGGGCAAGGTCGAAGAATCGAGTAAACAGCTTTCAGAACGCGCGATGACGGCGCTGGCCATGCAATTCCCCACAATATTGATCATGGTGCGACCCATGTCCATCAAAGTGTCAACACCAAGAATCAAGAGTACGGGGGCGGTGGGGATGTGGATTGCGCTGGCTGTCGCTAACAGCACTACAAGGGTGGCGCGCGGAACACCTGTGACACCTTTGCTGGCCAATATCAATGTAGCCAGCATTGCGATCTGCTGACCGAGGCTGAGGTGAATTCCTGAAGCCTGCGCTGCGAAAATGGAAGCCATGGCAAGATAGACGCTGGCGCCATCCATATTGAAGCTGTAGCCCATCGGGATCACAAATGAGACGATCCAGCGCGGTACGCCAAACTCTTCCATGCGCTCCATCGCCAGTGGCAACGCAGCCTCCGACGTTGTAGTGGCGAATCCAATCGCCGCCGGCTCCCCCACCGCGGCAACGAATCTCCGCATCGGGATACGAAAGAGAAGAAGGATGGGGATAAGAACAAATAAGCAGAACGCGGTCAGCGCTGCGTAGAACGTGAGGACCAGCTTGCCCAGTGGCAGCAACGCGGCCAGCCCCATGCTCGCCACGCTGTAGGCCAAGGCTGCGCCGGCGGCGAGCGGAGCGAGGAACATGATGATTCGTGTCAACTGAAACATTGCTTCCGCGAGCGATTGCAAAACGGAGAGCAGTGGAGCACGTTTAGATTGCGACAACATAGCCAGCGCCGCGCCAAATAGCAGCGAAAAGATTGCAACCTGTAGAATCTGGTTCTGCGCAACCGCCTGCGCAATGTTCTCCGGGAACAGATTCACTACCGACAGTTGCCAAGTATGGGCTGCCTGGATCGCGGGTACGGAATCCTGAACCGCGCGAGGCAGTGCAATTCCCCAGCCTGCGCCGGAGAGATTCATCGCGACTGTGCCGAGGATCAGACCGAGCGTGGTGACAACTTCAAA
>Ga0302320_10024122_pt1 | contig 11892 bp, 12 predicted proteins | sample Bog_T0_3_FD_202130 | JGI IMG/M metagenome (GOLD analysis project Ga0302320, IMG submission 202130) | Peat permafrost microbial communities from Stordalen Mire near Abisko, Sweden - Bog_T0_3 | ecosystem: Environmental > Terrestrial > Soil > Wetlands > Peat | place: Sweden: Abisko, Stordalen Mire... | reverse complement strand
ACGGTGCGGGCCTGCGTCCAGCTCATGGGCGCGATGCTGCAAAATGCCACCGTGAACGAGGACTCCTGCGCGGCGGCCGCGGGTGATCCGGCGCTGCTCGCCACCGATTTGGCCGATTATCTGGTGCGGCAGCGGATGCCCTTCCGCCGCGCTCATCATCTGGTCGGCGCCGTCGTTGCGCTGTCGGAAAAGCTGCGCAAGCCGCTCAACCAATTGACGCTTGCCGAATTGCAATCGGTTGACAAAACCTTCGGCGCCGACGCCCTGGACGTCTTCAACTTGCCCGTGGCCATGTCCAAACGTCTTGGGACGGGCGCTCCCGGCGCCGATGAAGTCGCCAGGCAACTGGCCCGCTGGAAGAAAATTTTGTCTTGACGCGGTGACCGTGACCGCACCAACGCTTCAGTCCTTGCTGCGTGACACGTCGCGGTCGTTTTACCTGACACTTCAGGTTTTGCCTCGCGCGGTGCGGCCGCAGGTCAGCCTCGCCTACCTGCTGGCGCGCACCACCGATACCATTGCCGACTGCGACCTGGTTCCGTTGGCGATGCGATTGCAAACACTGGTTGATCTGCGGGACCGGATCACCGGCGCTTCATCCGCCCCGCTGAAACTCACCGGCCATTTGACGACAATGGGTGGCATAACTTCGGAATCGGAGCGGATGCTGCTGCAGCGCTGCGAAGAGACCTTGCAGCTCCTCGCCGGCCAATCCGACCAAGACCTCCAACTTATCCGCCATGTCCTCAACACGATCATCAGCGGCCAGGAACTGGACTTGCGCCGGTTCGGCTCCGCCCGCTTTCCTGAACTGGAGGCCCTGGAAAACGACGCCGAACTCGATGACTACACCTACCGCGTCGCCGGCTGCGTCGGGGAATTCTGGACACATATCTGCCGCGACCATCTTTTCCCGGAGGCGAAGGTGATTGGCGAGACACTGCTGCGCGATGGCATTCGCTTCGGCAAGGGTCTCCAACTGGTCAACATTCTGCGGGACATTCCGGCCGATTTGCGTAATGGCCGGTGTTACATTCCCCGGCAATCCCTCGCCGCCATCGGTCTCGCGCCGGCGGATCTCTGCGACGCCGCCAACGAACCGCGATTTCGCCCGCTCTATGATTCACTCCTCGACCGCGCGGAAAGCCATTTGCAGGCCGGTTGGAATTACACCAACGCCCTGCCCGCCGGCCAGCGCCGTCTCCGCCTGGCTTGCGCGTGGCCAATTTTGTTCGGCGCCAGAACTCTGCGCCGGTTGCGCCGGGAAAACATGCTGGACTCATCGTGCCGGATCAAAATCAGCCGGGGCGAAATCTACGCCATCATGGCCCGTTCCATACTTTTTCCCTCCGCCGCCGACGCCTGGAAATCCCAATTCAACCGGGAACTTGGGCGCGAGGGGCATTCCCGCGCGTAACAACAGACTCGTTTTGCCTAAGTAGGATTACAATGCTCGCATGAACCGGCAGAATGTTTCCAGCGACGCGCCCGGCGTTTTCCCGAATACGCGCTGGTCGGTCGTGCTCGCCGCGACGCAACGGCAGTCGCCGGAATCGGCCGCCGCGCTGGATGCCATTTGCCGCTCCTACTGGTATCCGCTTTACGCCTACGTCCGCCGCTGCGGCCAATCGCCCCACGACGCGCAGGATCTCACCCAGGAGTTCTTCTGCCGCCTCCTCGCCAAGCACTGGCTCGATTCTGCCGACCGCGCCAAGGGCAAGTTGCGGACCTTCCTCATCGTCGCATTAAAGAATTTCATGTGCCAGGAATGGCGCCGCGCCTCCGCCCAACGCCGCGGCGGGGGCCTGGTCCCCGCGCCATTTGACACCAATCTCGCCGAAAGCCGCTACGGCGCGGACAACCACTCCTTCGGCCCTGACGAAATCTTCGACCGCCAATGGGCTTTGACGCTGCTCGAACTGACCGTCGAGCGCTTGCGCGCGGAATTCGCCGCCGCCGGCAAACCGGGCGATTTCGAAGCGCTCAAGGATTGTCTCACCGCAGGTCACGGAACGATTGATTATCCCGCGGTGGCCGCGCGCCTCGGTTTGAGCGAAGGCGCCACCCGCGTCGCCGTCCACCGCTTGCGCAAACGCTTTCGCCAAATCTACCGCGAGGAAATCTCGCAAACTCTCTCCGATGGCGCCGACTTCGACGCCGAACTTCGTCATCTGGCCGCCGCGCTGTCTGGTCGGTAGGCCGGGGCGGCGCCGCCGCCCGATATTTGTCCGGCAGTCGGGCCAGCGCCGCCAATCATTTCATTCGCCCCTGCCGGCTGGAAATCCCTCTGCCCGCAACCCTCCCTACTTGCCCGTATTGGCGCCTTTTCCGCTACCCGGACAGTCATCGCTCTCGTTGTTGAGGCCCTCGTGGTCAACGCTAAAATTCAGCGTGGCGTGACCGCCGTCGTGGGTGATTTTCATCACGAAGATGCTGTCAAAGTCGGTCCCGTCCCACGGCGGCACCTTGGCGTCGGAACGGTAGGTTTGCACCAGATCCTTGGCAAAATCGTCCAGCATGTCGTGTTCCCAGGCCACAAATACGGTGGCGCCCTCGTATTGCGGCTTTTGCAGTTCGGCTTCGAGGTCCTTAATGTCGTCGTAGGCGAACTGGGTGTTGACCGGCAGCCCGACCCGCACCGCCGTCGGCTCAATGGTCATCAGAGGCCGGATATAATTGTAATTGGTGCCTTTGTCCTTCTTCTGGGTGGTGCTCGGCGCAAAAACGAACTGGGGCGCGCCGTATTTGGCGAGGAGGACATCCGGCAACGCCAGCGCCCGGTTGAGCCCGCGGCAGGTCAATTGCCCCAGCCCGTCCGCGGGCTTCTCGCCGTGCCGGACGCAGACAATTGTCTCGACCGGCGGACCGGCTTTGGCCGGCGGGTTGGCAGGAAGCTGACCCTGGGCGCAAAAAAGCCACCCGACAAAACAGACGGTAACGAATGCCTTCATGGTTTCGACTCTAGCAATCGGATGGGGTCTTGTCCACTTTCTCCCCAATCGTTAGCGACACGCACGAACTGCCAACGAACGGGTGAAATTGTTGTCCGCGCAACGTTCCGACGGCGAGACGCCGACGGATGCGACCGAGACGGTCGCGCTCCCCGGAAAGTTGCTAATGATTCGGGCTTTCTCGGTAGAAGCACCGAACCCTTGCCTGAACGTGGCAGATTGGTTACCGTAATAACATTATGATTGCCGGTGTGCGTCAATTCTTGCTGGCCTCCCCGTTTGAGCCGTTCGCCATCGTCACGAGCAGCGGCCATCGCTACCGGGTGGCCAGTGCGGATCATGCGGGCGTCAATCCGATCGGAAGCCGCGTCGTAGTGTGGTTTGTGACGACAGCAGCGTGACTGTCTCCGGGTTGCCTATCGCCGCCGTGGAAAAGGAATCGGTCAAGAAAAACGGATCGGGCTGACGAGGAGCGCGAGCAAGGCTCGGAGCCCGTTTTGAAAATGCAGGAGCCGACGGATGTCTAACGAAATCGAACCAAAACCGCGACGAAGATCACCGCCAGTATCAGCGCGACGATCCACCAGAACCAGGTAATGCCACGGGGCAGAAGACTTTTCGGGCCAAATTCACGGGAGACAAAGTCGTCGTAATTGAATGGTTCGTCGGGCAGGTCGAGTCCATCAATGTGGGTTTCGTCGGACCAGCCGGTGTTTTCATCGGCGCCGCAGGCCGGGCAGGCTTTGGCGTTGCGGGGGACGTCCGCGCCGCAGTTGGGACAGTTTTCAGGCGGGGACTTCACGCCTTGGGATCAATACTGGCGCGCCTGTGAAACTTCACCCACAATCCCTTGCGCCCGCCAGTTCGCGTGGGGGATCGCTGCCGGATCGAGACTCCAACGCGCGGCCAGCGGATTGACCTTCTCGGTATCGGCGGCGAGCGCGTCCCGGGTGGCAAAGAGGTCGATTGGATTGCCGTAATCGAAGCAAACCATGCCCAATTCCCGCTCGGCGGCGGTGACAAAGCCCTCGTTCCACAGGGTTTCGCCCGCCCAGGCGTATGCCCGATAGACCACGCCATCTTCCAATAACGCCCAGGCGTGGTGGTTGAGGACGCGGTTGACGCTGTAAAATTGGACGTTGCCCAGCTTTCGGCTCAAATCCCGCAGAAAACAATAGCAGAGATCGACATCATCCGACGGTTCGGGCAAGCCGGCCCCCACCACCAGGACCCAACCGGATATGGGTCGGGAAACAAAAAGCTTGTCGCCACGGGTGTCGGCCAGGCTGTCCTCCCAGGAACTGGGCACCGCGTGCTGCAAATTGAGCGCGCTTTGAACAGCCTCCGGGTTGTTGCACTTGACCGCCAGCCACCGGCTGGGTTTCTCGAAGAGGCAAGGGCGAAATCCGCCTTTTGCGGTGGACAGCAAGTCTGCCTTGTCATCCAACATCTGGCGGCGGCGGCGTTGGTGCCAGACGTAGAGGAGGCAAAAGCCCAGCATTCCCAAGACGACACCGAAGGGTATCAACATCAGGAGCCAGCCAAGCTGTTTCAAATACGCCGGACTCACGGTGGTTTCAATTTAACGTTGGATTATAAAAATTCAACCTCCGTCACGCAATCTTGGAATATTTTTATGGAGTATTCCAATCACTCTGACGTTGTTCGGGCCAGCCAACGCGCCATCCCGCTAAGAGCATGTTTTGATTAAGTCTTTTGAATTTTTCATCTGGACATACATTAATAGAAGTGATACGCTGTCTGCGTAACGTAGGTGCCGACGCAGGCAATCTTTCGTCTATCCATGAATAACAACGACTACGTCCAAATGGTTGGGGCCAATGCGGCGAATCGGCCGGAAACCGGCCCTCAAAGTGTCGCCGACGCGCGGTTCTACAATATTGTTACCCGGTCCACTGCCTTGGGGTTTGCTTTTGCGGCCGCCTCGGTGCAGGCCTTGCGCTCAACGCCCGACGGTTTCGTTTTTAAGATTTCCGCCGCCACTTTCGCCGCCGCCATCGCCGGGGGCGCGCTGACGTTTGGTTATTGGAGGCTGGTTGGCCGCAGCCGGCGATGGGCGCGCCTGGGGAACGTCTTGCTGGCTTTGGGCGGGGCAGGGCTGTTTTTCTATCCGTTGCGTTTCGTTTCGACGGCGAAATTGCCGGACATCGCGATCGGATTGTTGGTGGCGGCTTGCGCCATTGCGTTTGGCGCATGGTTGCTCTACCGATTCGGGCGTTTTGTCGAGGCGGACCGTTTAACGGTGGAGGAGAAGAAGCAGGGCGTTCCTTCGGACTCGGCGCAGGACAAATATAAGCGCGGCAGGGCGGTGCCTGTTCGCGCCTCGCGAACAATCAAACTGCGCAAGAAGCTGTTCTCGCGTCGCCTCCCAAATTTCGGGAAAAGGGGGAATTCCCAGTAGCCCAAATATGGGCGGCGTGATAGCACCGCCCTACCGAGTGCAGGTTGATTTTACTCCACCCAGGTCGGCCGCAGACGCGGCGCGCGCGCAGCGGGCGTTTCCGTTGCGTCGGCGTGGGCGCGCCTGCGAATCTTCGATGAGTCTGGAACAACCAGGATCGGACACGGAGCGGATCGCATCACGCGTTCGGTGGTTCCGGGGCGAAACCAGCGACGCCATCCCCGCCGTTTTGGCGTGGACAACAATATCAGTTCAGAATCGGTTTGGCGGGCCTCGCAAAGGATTTGTTCGCAGGCGCGGCCGATTCGCACGTGAATGTTCACCGCGTCTTCCCGACCGAAAAAGTAGCGGGCGAGCCGGCGCAAGACCTTCTCCGCTTCGGCACAAAGGTCCGAATACAACGACTCGTTCGGCGGCACGACATTAACTTCCACGACATTTAGAAGCGTGATCGTGCTGGGAGCCTCAAACACCATCTGTTGCAGGTGAAGCAGGGCTTCGGTGGTGCCGCCCGCCAACTTCAGGGGCACCAGAATGCGCCTGCTGGCGGCGGGTGCGGACGGGACCGAAGTTTTATTGGTCGTATTCATGGGAACCTCGCTAGGTTTTGGCCGGCTTCCTGGGATCCATTTGGTCGAGGGCAATGTTCAGGAGCAAAACGTTGACCCGGGGCTCGCCCAGGAAACCCCATTGGGGCTGTTCGGTGTACGTGTCCACCAATCCGCGAACTTTGTCCTTGTTCAGCCCGCGGGCGGCGGCGACGCGGGCGACTTGCAATTGGGCGGCGTCGGGGCTGATGTGCGGGTCCAATCCGCTGCCGGAGGCGAAGACGACGTCCGCCGGAACCGGCGTGTTGGTGGGGAGGTTGTTCCCGCTGAGGAAGGCGGCGGTGTTATTCATGACGTTGGTCTGCAATTGGCCGCTGGTCGGGCCGAGATTGCTGGCGCTGGAAGCGGCGATGCCGGTCCCGCCGGTGCCGTAGCTGCAACCCGACGGGCGCGGCCAGAAATAGTTGGAACCGGTGAATTGCTGCGCGAGGAGGGCGGAGCCGATGACTTTGCCGTCGCGCGTGATCAGGCTGCCGTTGGCCTTGTCCGGGAACGCGACCTGGGCGATGACCGTCATCACCACGGGATAGGCGATGCCGCAGAGGACCGTCCAAATAATCGTTTGCAGAATGGATTGGAGGAACGTTTTCATAAAATAGATATGATTGACACGCTTAACTGACCAGATGGGCGGCCACCAGGAGGATGTCCAGGAGCTTGATAAAGATGAACGGCACGATGATGCCGCCGACGCCATAGATCAGCATGTTGTTGCGGAGAATGACGGCGGCGCCGAGCGGCTTATATTTGACGCCGCGCAAAGCCAGCGGGATGAGGGCCACGATGATGAGGGCGTTGAAAATGACGGCGCTGAGGATCGCGCTTTGCGGCGAGTGCAGATACATGATGTTGAGCTTGTCCAGCGGGCCGTGTTCTCCCGCCTTGGCGGCGTAAAGAAGACCGAACATGGCGGGCAGAATGGCGAAGTATTTCGAAACGTCGTTGGCGATGCTGAAGGTGGTCAAGGCGCCGCGGGTCATGAGGAGTTGTTTGCCGATTTCCACCACCTCGATGAGCTTGGTCGGGCTGCTGTCGAGATCGACCATGTTGCCGGCTTCACGGGCGGCCTGGGTGCCGGTGTTCATGGCCACGCCGACGTCGGCCTGGGCCAGGGCCGGGGCGTCGTTGGTGCCATCGCCGATCATCGCGATCAATTTGCCGCCCTCCTGTTCCTTGCGAATGCGGGCGAGTTTGTCTTCCGGTTTGGCTTGGGCGATGAAATCATCCACGCCGGCCTCGGCGGCGATGGCGGCGGCGGTGAGGTTGTTGTCACCGGTGATCATGATGGTGCGGACGCCCATTTTGCGGAGTTGGGCGAAGCGTTCCTTGATGCCGCCTTTGACGATGTCCTTGAGGCGGATGACTCCGAGAATCCTCGAATCTTCGGCCACCACCAGCGGAGTTGCGCCCGAACCGGCCACTTCGTCCACGGTGGCGCTGACGGCTTTGTCGCGGTCGCCGCCCAGTTGTTGAACGAATTGGAAAACGGATTCGGCCGCGCCCTTGCGAATGCGGCGGGTGACGGCGCCATTGCCGTTGCCGAAATCGACGCCGCTCATGCGGGTCTGGGCGGTGAAGGGAACAAATTGGGCGTGAGGCGAGGCCACATCCCGGCCGCGCAGGCCGTACTTCTCTTTCGCCAGCACGGCGATGGAGCGGCCTTCCGGGGTCTCGTCGGCCAGCGAGGACATTTGGGCGGCGTCGGCCAGTTCCTCGATCTTGACGCCGGGGGCGGGAATGAATTCCGTGGCCATGCGGTTGCCGAGGGTAATGGTGCCGGTCTTGTCAAGTAAAAGAACATCCACGTCCCCGGCGGCCTCGACGGCGCGGCCGCTGGTGGCCAGGACGTTGCGGCGCATGAGACGGTCAATGCCGGCGATGCCGATGGCGCTGAGCAAGCCGCCGATGGTGGTGGGAATCAAACAGACGACCAGCGCGAGCAGGACCGGGGCGGAGGTGAGCACGGCGTCCTTCTGGCCGGCCTGGATTTCGTTGTAATGGGCGAAGGGCGGGAGGGTGATAACCACCAGGATGAACAGGCCGGTCAGGCTGACGAGCACGATGTTCAACGCGATTTCGTTGGGGGTTTTCTGGCGGCGGGCGCCTTCGATCATGCTGATCATTCTGTCAAGAAATGAATTGCCCGCCTCGGCGGTGACGCGCACGACAATGCGGTCGCTGATGACGCGCGTGCCGCCGGTGACGGCGCTGCGGTCGCCGCCGCTCTCGCGCACGACCGGGGCCGATTCACCGGTGATGGCTGATTCGTCCACGGTGGCGATGCCTTCGATGATCTCGCCGTCGGCCGGAATGTAGTCGCCGGTTTCGCAGACGAAACGCTCGCCGATTTTCAAGTCATTGCCCGGGACGGAGACTTCCTTGGCGTTGACCAGTTTGCGGGCCATGGTCTTGGTGCGCATTTTGCGCAATTCGTCGGCATGGGCTTTGCCGCGGCCCTCGGCCATGGCTTCGGCGAAATTGGCGAAGAGACAGGTGAACCAGAGCCAGAGACAAATCTGAAGGTTGAAACCCGAGAACTTGCCCGGCAGGACAAGGAAGATCGTGGTCCAGATGGAACCAACATAGACCACGAACATGACGAGGTTCTTGATCTGGTCGCGCGGATTGAGTTTCTTGAACGAATCAATCACCGCCTGCTTCATCAAGGAGGAGTATTTGACTTCGGCTTTGGTGCTCATAGGTTTTGGAAATCAGGAATTAAAAGGCGCGACCGGCCTGCATCAACCCGTGCTCGACAATGGGCCCGCAACAGAGCGCCGGGAAAAACGTCAAAGCCGCCACGATGACAATCACGCCCAGCAAGACGCAGCCAAAGGTGAACCCGTGGGTGGGCAAAGTTCCCGGCGAGGCGGGCACGGTTTTCTTGGCGGCGAGATTGCCGGCGATGGCCAGCACGGCAAACGCCACCACGAACCGGCCGAGGAACATGGCCGCGCCCAACGTCAGATTGTAGAAATTGCTGTTGGCATTGAGTCCGCCGAAAGCGCTGCCGTTGTTGGCGGAGGCGGAGGCGTAGCCATAGAGGATCTCGCTTAAGCCGTGCGGTCCCTGGTTTCCGAGGCCGGCGAGGCCGGGTTGCACGCGGCAAGCAATGGCGGCGCCCACCAAAATGAGGATGCTGGGCGCCAGGATGGCGACGATGGCCCAGGTCGCATCCCACGCCTGAATTTTCTTGCCGAGATATTCCGGCGTTCGCCCGATCATCAAACCGGCGATGAAAACGGTGATCAAGACGTGCATGAGAATGCCGTACAAGCCCGCGCCGACGCCGCCGAAGACGATGCAGCCGAGCATGAGATTCCACAACGGCATGAGGCCGGCCAGCGGGGTGAAGCTGTCGTGCATCGAATTGACCGCGCCACAGGAAGTGCCGGTGGTGGCCACGGCAAAAAGCACGCTGTTCATCACGCCGAACCGCTGTTCCTTCCCTTCCATCAGCGACTGAGCGCCAGCCATGACCGGGTTGGGTTGCACTTCAGCGTGCCAGGCCACGGCAAATTCTCCGACCAGGAGCACGAGCATCACGCCAAAGAGGCACCAGGCGTGGCGGCGGTCTCCCACCATGATGCCGAAGGAATAGACCAGTCCTGCCGGAATAATGAGCAGCCCCAACATCTCGAGAAGGTTGCTCAACGGAGTTGGATTCTCGAAAGGATGGGCGCTGTTTTGGCCGAAGAATCCGCCGCCATTGGTGCCCAGATGTTTGATGGCGATCTGCGAGGCGGCCGGGCCGGTGGGAATCGGTTGCGAGGTTACCTGCACATCCACCATCACCGGGACATTGGTCATGATGATGTTGCCCTTCGCATCCTTCTGCGGCACGTCCGCCATCACCGGCGCGCCGTTGGAAAGAACGGCTTTGCCTTGCGCGTCGAGCAGCGCGGTGGAGACGGTTAAGGGAATATTAGTAGTAACGGTGTTCCCCTTGTCGTCGGTTTTGGCAATCTGCGTGGTGTAAGGCTCCAGCAATTGCGCGCTGGCGTAGGGACGGAAATTCTGCACGACACCCTCCGCGCACAGTGCCGTCGCCAGGAGGACGGAGGCCGGCAGGAGCACGTAGAGCGTCGAGCGGGTGAGGTCCACCCAGAAATTTCCGAGAGTCTTGGCGGAAGCCCGCTGCAGCCCGCGCGTGACGGCCAGGAGGACGGCGATGCCGGTGGCGGCGCTGAGAAAGTTGTGGACGGCCAATCCCGCCATTTGCGTCAGATAACTCATGGTGGTTTCGCCGGAGTAGGCCTGCCAGTTGGTATTGGTGATGAAACTGATGGCGGTGTTCAGCGCCAAAGCCCACGGCACGTTGGGAAGTTTCTGGGGGTTGAGCGGCAACCACGCCTGCGTCATCTGCAACGCCCAGAGCGAGAGCATTCCCACGACGTTGAAAACGATCACCGCCAGGAAATAGCCCTGCCACGACATTTCGCCTTTTTCATCCACGGCGCCCAACCGATAGATAAGCTTCTCGATCGGTCCGAGAATGGGATGGAGCCAGGTGCGCTGGCCTTGAAAAACACGCGCCATGAAACGGCCGAGCACCGGGGTCAAGCCGATGAGCAGTCCGAAGAACACCGCCACCTGAATCACTTCATTCATTTTCATTGCCGTCAATCTAAAACTTCCCCGGCCAAGGGCTTAATCAAAATGGCCGCACAATGTGTAAAAAACTTGTTAACGCCCCGATAAGCCCAAGAGGAGTCAGAGCGCAGGCCATTGGGAGGCGTTTTGTGAGTCATTTGCCGGAATCTGTTTTCACTTTCCGCCGGGGATGTTACGAGTTGCAAAACTAATCCGCCGCGTGGGGCCTTTTGCAGCGTTTTCGCGGCCAAGTCCGCTCCGTATCCGACTCCAAGCCGCCGGTAGGGTTACACCCCATAGCAGGCGGTCGTTGCGCCCCGTAGAGTTCCGAGGTTGGCGAGAATTATTACCTGAATACGAAAAGACAAAGATTATGAACAAGAACAACGCCGTGGTGGCAATCTACAAATCCCACACCGAGGCCGAAGCCGCGGTCAAGCAATTGCAGGAATCCGGTTTCGACATGAAGAAACTCTCCATTGTCGGCCGCGACTATCACACCGATGAAAACGTCGTCGGCTATTACAACGCGGGCGAGCGCATGAAATACTGGGGCAAGACCGGAGCCTTCTGGGGCGGCATCTGGGGACTCCTGTTCGGGTCCGCGTTCTTTTTCGTTCCCGGTGTCGGACCGTTGCTGGTGGCCGGGCCGCTGGTCGGATGGATCGTCGGGGCGCTGGAAGGCGCCGTGGTGGTGGGCGGTTTGAGCGCGATTGGCGCCGGACTCTACAGCATGGGCATCCCCAAGGACAGCATTCTGCAATACGAAACCGCCGTGAAGACCGGCAAGTTCGTGCTGATCGCCCACGGAACCGCGGAAGAAACCAAACGCGCCCAATGGACTATTGGCGAGACCAACCCCGAGGCTTCGGCGGAACACTGTCCCGCCTGCGCCAACAGCGAAGCGGCCCTCGCCGCAGTTTGATTCCAGTCAACACTAATAGCGGCGACCAAACGAAAGGCATTCTCATGAAAAACAAAATTCTGGCCATCACCTTCTGCGCCGTAACGGCCTTCGCCGTCGGGTGCAAGCCGTCCAACGACAATTCCACGGCGCAGCAAATGGACAAGGTCAAGACCGAAACGAAAGTGGATACGCAGGCGATGAAGGATTACGCCTTCGCCCAAAAGGCCCAATTCGTCGCCGACATGCAGGCGCAATTGGACGTTCTCAACAAGGACCTGGACGAACTCTCCGCCAAGATTGACAAATCCAGCGATGCCGCCAAGGCGGACGCCAAACCCAAGCTCCAGGCGTTGCGCGACGAAGCCGCCAAGATGAACAAACAATTGGACGACGCCAGGAATGCCACGGAGT
>Ga0302320_10024121_pt1 | contig 11892 bp, 12 predicted proteins | sample Bog_T0_3_FD_202130 | JGI IMG/M metagenome (GOLD analysis project Ga0302320, IMG submission 202130) | Peat permafrost microbial communities from Stordalen Mire near Abisko, Sweden - Bog_T0_3 | ecosystem: Environmental > Terrestrial > Soil > Wetlands > Peat | place: Sweden: Abisko, Stordalen Mire... | reverse complement strand
TAAAAGAAGGTTTCCTACCAGATTTCACTCAAAACCAAGAAAATTATCAAGGAACTCCTGATGAAAATTCAACTATGACAACTAAAAATGTAAAAGTCAATGAATCACCATTCATAAAATCCAATGATGAGGAACGTCAGAGAAAGGCCGCAGAAAGAAGGGTATAAAAAAAAGTTCAGGATTAATTCATTAATAGGCTAAACAAAAATAATTAAATAATAATAAACTAGAAATTTTAAAAATTTATGACAAAAAGGAAAGTTTTCTTATACCATTTTAATCATTTTAAATCTTCAATAATCTCAAAATAATAAAATTATTTTTCCTAAAAAAATGGAATTTAAAGAAATTATATTGAGACAAAATAAAAAAAGTCCCTTGAAAATTCTTAATTTCCGAAAATAATATTTAATATCTATTATAAAGAAAAATAAATATGGATTTCAAAGAAAAAATCGCCATTTTATTCGAAATAACCTTTTCGGCAAAAACGACCGATGAAATAATCAATGCTCAGAAAACTCTGACCCAAATTTCGCAAGACCCTGGCTTTTTGAAAGCGTTATTCGAAATCATTAACGACTCAAACAAAAATCCTGAAATGAAAGCTCGATTAAAAGCAATAAAAAAAGCGGCTACCCTTTACCTTAAGAAATATATTGACGATAAATTGGATTCGGAGAAAATAAAACATGATGAAATCTACTTTTTCTCACAAATAGTCTGTAACGGTCTTTATGAGGAACATATCTCTGTAGATAATAAAACACAATTGCTCATCATTCTTAATAAACTGATCATGAATGATCTAAGTAAGATATTCTTCCTTTAATATATTCTTTCATTTTAATATTAAAAGCAAGGAAAATCCAAAACGACCTGAGAAGTTCAATTGTGCAAAATCTCAACCAAAATAATCCATTAGAAAATCATCAAAAAATCGGAGTTTCCTTTGTTATAAGAGGCATTTTAGGGAGTCTAAATAATGCAGTTGACATTTCCGCCTTTTTCAATGAAATAAAGACAGATTTATTTCGAATTGTCAAGACATTGATGTTATTCCACGCTTCAGATTTCAAGGTGCTTTTAAGACAATTGAAGGTTTTGAAAGTCTGGGTTGAAACATTCAGAAATTTTGTGCTAAAACTGTCAGATTTAAAGACCAATGGCTTGGAAAACATTTTGATGTTTCCTGATGTGGCAGAATTCAGCTACGAAATAATAAAATTGACTTTCCCTTTGAATAAACAGTTGGAAGATTGCATGATCAGTACCACAAGTTCCAAAAAACTGAATGATGTGCTTAATGAAATAAAATACAAAGTCCTAAAATTTGTGAATGTTTTGGTGCATTTTCTTTTTGAAATGAAACAGGAAAAGAACATTATTGAAAAATGCAATTTTTTCAATATGCTCCCCTTTTTGATTGAATTGGTCTACAAGTCATTGATTAAATATTTCTCATTAGAAAAAGAATCCTTACTTGGGTTTATAGAAGTCAGAAATTTCAATTTACCCTAAATAATAAAATTACTTATTTAATTAACATTTTTTAGAGTCAAACTTTAGAAAGTTTGCTGATTCAGTCTTTTATTTTATTGAGATATGTTTGCATGTTGAATGAACATAACAACTTTTATCAAATGAATTACCAAGGGTAATAATTTTTTATATATTTTATTTTTTTATTTTTTATAAAACTTAGGATATTTTTTGATATTTTGTTGCCTTTTCTAATAGCAAACACCGAGGAGTTGAATTCCTTTAAAGAAAATCCTGAGAAGTTCCTGAGTTTTACTTTGGAATCTTGCGATAGGAAAGAAAGCGAAACGATGAAATCTTCAGCATGCCTTTTCATGCAAGTTCTAGCTCGTCATGTTGATGGATTTTTAACATTTATGTTTAATCTGATGAAAGAATGCCTAATCTTTTCCTTATTAAGCGATAATTTGGAAGAACTTGAAATTAATTCTCAGAATTACCCAGCTCTGAAGCAATTTTCATATTATAAGTCTTTTTTCTTGGCAAGGACTTCGCAAGAAACCAGAATAGAAACCTCACTTTTAACATTTTCGGTGTTGCATGAGGAAATCATAAAACGAGATGATCTTAAGTAATTTTAATTATTTCTTATATTTTTTAGTGTCTTATAAATTTTTCACAAATTTATAGGAATTTATATATTTTTAACAAATTCATTTAATTTTTCTTATAGAAATTCTTTGGAAACTCTGATTGTAAACTATGAAGAAGCTCTTTTAAACAAAAAAACCACAACAGAATTCATACGAGCTAGGATGTGTTTGCTTTTTGGTTATTATGGAGTTGTTCTTTTCAAAGAACAAAATAATAAGACCTTCTTCAAATTTCTCCGTTATGTCGTCAATTCAGTTAAATCCAAGAAAAAAATCTCCCTATCTGTCACCTATTTGGCAATTGACAGTCTTCTCAAAACAATTTTTAGCAAAAAACTCAAAAAACGTAATGTTTCCCTCATCAAAGATGTGTTCAAAATATTCGTCAATAAATTACCGAAAATCAATTACCCCCAATTCTATGATCTGATTGGCACAATATTAAAGTAATTCATGAACCTAAAAATAAACTATTATATTTTCCATTTAGAAATTTTAAAAAGACCTTAAGTAAACATTCAACCGAAGATTTATTGTTATTATTCCGAGAACTGGTTCATTTAATTGTTGCGAGATTGAATAAATATGTAAAGAAAACCAGAAAGAAAAGCTTGCTTTTAAACAAAAGCTTTGACATTCTCGAAGAGATAATTTCAAGCAAGGCACTCACTCCATTAGCAATGGAAGAGGAACTATTGGTTCTATATGAAATTCTTGAAAACCCAAACAAAATTAGATTAGAAAAGGAGATCTTTAATTTGATGGTGAAAATGATTGAGGCACAAGGCAGCATAAGTCCTGCCTTAGAGAAATTGTTTCCAATACTTCCTAATTGCTTTCGAATTAATGATTTCGATGTTGGTGTCGTCTTTCATGTTTTGAATTATTACCTTTATTACGGAAAAGGGTTTGTGGGGTTGAATATGAAAACATTGGAGCAAATAATCGACTTAACGACATATTGTTTGCTAGGAAATGAGGAAAAAACTGACGATGTGAATCAAGCGTTAGGAGCCTTGATTTTACAGGCAATCATATTGGTATTTTTAAATTGGAATTTTTAGTTTTTATTGAATTTTTTATAGAATTATCATGAAATATTAAGTTTGGAATGTTGGGATAAGATTTTCTGCAAATTGATGGTAAGACTCGACCTGCCATTCGATTATAGGTTTTTAAGAGGTTGCATTTGCAATGTCATATGGTCTAGTTTCTATACGAAATTCGAATTAATGCAAGAACTTTTGATGAAATGTGACAAATTAAGCTATATTTTGAATTTCTTAACTCAAGAAACCAATGCCTATACAACAGTATATGACAAAAAAGTAGAATTTTAAATTTTTTATTAATTTAAATTATGAATATTACTTTAAAAGCTGTTTATTCTGGGAGCTTGCTCAATTTTCAATAGCAACTTTGTTGAACAAACTGTGGTCAATTATAGCTCGAAAATCTTTGAAATGATGGTCGTAAATTTAATAAGTTTAGGAGAATCCAGCCAAAAAAAGCAAAAGCCCACTTCAAATAAAATAGTGACTGAAAATGAAATTGATTCTTCTGAGATTCTTGATGATTTAGGCGATGAGGATGATTCTGAAAATGATGATGTTCTTGATAATAAATTATTGGATGTTCAAGTATTTTCTTTTATTTTATTCAGTCTCTATAATTAATGAATTTTTAATTAAAATGAACAAGTTGGATTATGCAGAAGAAGTCAACCATTTATACAGTTTTATTAATAAAATTGATGAATTTGAATATTTCCAAAAAATGATTACGGGGCTTAAAGCTAAAAACTTCACCTTCTTGCAAAATATTATCAATCTTCTAACAGAAGCAAGACAACTTGAGTTGAAGGATATTTTACAAAGCAAAAGAGTGATTTTGGATGATAAGGAAAACAGTTCGGTTCCAAGGAAGATTTTTAAAGTTATGGGAATAAAGAAAAATTAAATAAATTATCAATAAAAAGTATATTTTATGAATCCTTGACCCTTTGAAAATGAAAATTTGCTTTTTGTAAATTAACAAAATTCATTACTGACTGTTTTGATGTTTTTAGGTGGGAATCGAAAACATCATAACAGTTCAAATATATGAAAAGTGCATAGTTTCATATTTCATTCTTTTTAATTTATTTATATAAGAATGGTATTACAAAAAAATGCAAATTTATAAAAAAGTCAAACTTTCAGATAAATTTTATCTCGATTTCTTGAATCTAAAGCAAAATTATATCACCAAATTTATTTTCACTCAAATCCTTAACAAAGAATGTCAGCCAACGCCACCCTTTTTCAAGCCTTCAAAAAGAACTTCAAGACTCCACCTCCCGCTCCAAATCCCCCAGTGCAATCTCAGCTTGATCAATCAGGGATTACAATCGATGTCCCTGGTTCTAACAAAGAACAGCTCTTAAATCCAACCGCCCAGTTATTTTCAGCGTTTCCAATGATCCAAACGCAAAACACATACGAATACGACCCTGATAAATACCCACCTGATATAAAAATGGCTCAGGAACATGCAAAGGCCCGAAGAGTTTCAATTCCTTCTTACCTTTATGACCAAATACTGAGAACACAAGGTAAAACCGATATTAACCCTGCTGAACCTGTTGATTTATGTGACTGTTGTGGTTGTCCGATTAAAAATCAGCAATTGCCCTTGGATTGCAGTCGATATGAATTGTTTTTCCTGGGATCAGGATTTCCATTGTTTTTTGATTTCATTGTATGGGGGACCGGGATGCTAATTGTGATTTTCCTGGTTAGTTCGATTTTCGGATTGGGTTCCAATGCCAAGGTTTTCGACTTGGGGGGCCAGGCCACGACTTGGTTCGTGGATTTAAGTCTTGCCAACAATAGTGAAAATGACATTTCCGATTGGAAAAATGCGCAGATGATCGTGAATTTCTTCACTATCTTGATTCTGCTTGTGTATTTGCAATTCTTCAGGCGATCACAAAGAAAAACGGCTTTCGAATGTGACTTCAAAAACCTGACGCCAAGCGATTATACGATAAAAGTATCTGGATTGCCTTTGAATTTTCTGGATTATGAGCTCAAGGAGCATTTCCAGAAAATTGGGGGTGATTTATTGCCGATTAATGTAGTCAAGATCAACAAGACTTATGCTATTAGTAATTATATCGACCTCTTGGGGAAGAAGAACAAGCTTTTGACAGAAAAGAGAGATGTAGAGGAAAAAATAAACAACAATAATGAAAAAATTAATGATGAAAGCTTAAATCCGACTCTCAAGGAAAAAATCACAAATGAAATATCCGAACTTCAGAAAAAAGTTAAGGACAAGGAGACAGAACTAGAGAAAATCGAATTGTCAGTGAAGGATGAAAGAGACACTCTTATGAAATCATATTTGAAGTTCACTGGGACTGCTTATGTTACATTCGAGACTCCTGAACAAGCTGCTTTCATAAAAAAAAAGCTCAAGAAGACTTTCGAGCAAAAGATGAGGGCTTTCTTTTTGAGAAAAGGCTACCAATTTCATTCAAACCATTTTTATCTAGGCAAAACTTTAATTGATGTAGAGAGAGCACCTGAACCAAATGATATCATATGGGAAAACTTGGGGACAAGCTGGCTTGAGAAGTTCAAATTGCAATGGTGGACTGCATTTTATACTTTTCTGGTACTGGTAGTTTGCTTTTGCTGCATTTTTGGCTTGACTTTCCTTCAGAAATACATAACAGACCCTCATAATCCCAAGACTAGTAGCAAGAATACTCAGAATTTGGTGAATGCCTTAGGAGCTATAGCGATTTCAATAATCAATTATCTCTTGAATTTCGTGATCAAGAGGTTCGCATCTTTGGAAAAACATTTGACAAATACTGGCTTTGACTCTTCAATTGCTTCAAAGAAAGTTTTAGCGCAATTTCTGAATACGGCAATCATTTATATCATTATTTCTTGGATTAAAAACAATTGGATAGAAGATTCTGGACTCATTAATCAATTATTGAACATTTGCATTTCAACTTTAATTATTAACAGTGCGCTGTTCGCTTTCGATCCCTTATATTTACTGCGCTTGTACAAAAGAAGACAAGTTATAAAATATACTTCCAAATCCATGATGACACAAAGTGAAGCCCATCAATTGTTCGAGGACCCTTCCCTCGACATTCCAAATCTTTATTCAGGAGTTATAAACGTGATGCTTTTTTCAGCATTTTACGCCACATTAGAACCTTTGGTTGTGTTATTCGGGATCATCACACTTTCATTCTATTATTGGATCTTCAAGATCATGTTGATTCGAAGAAGTAGCATTCCAGTCGAACTCGGTAAAAAAATCGCATATGATATGATAGAAATCGCAGAATATGTGCCATTAGCCATGTCACTTGGTGATGTCCTCTTCAATGTAAAGTTCTATAGTATAGCCAATCCTTGGTCCATAACAGCTTGTTGTCTATGTTTTGTGAATTTCTTAGTACCAATGGCCTGGGTCAATAAAAAGATCTTTACATTGGATGAAAAACATCAACTGATTAATGAAAGCGCAGATTTCAGGAAGAATTTCTACAGTGTCAGAAAAAATTTCACATTTGAATACGACCGTCTGAACCCAGTAACACAGAAGAAAGCAGTGGAGGAATGGGTGACTTTTGTGGAGAAAAAGGGCTCATCAGACTCTCCTGTTATGACTGATGAGAAAAAAAAGGATTTCGCTAAAAACCTGTTCACCACGTTGCAGAAAGCAAACACCGAAGAAGTGAAAGAAGAAACAAATGAAGTAAAACCTGAGGAAAATAAAGAAAATGAAGAAATGGAAAGAAAACCTACTGATGATGGATTGGAAAATTATTTCTTGTTTAGTAAGCAAAAAGGGAAAAAAGTAGTAGAACCTGGCGATAAAAAGAGCAGTGTTATTGCAGCAATGTATGGACAACAGAAGCCAAAAGGATTGTTTCTGGGTGCGTTAGGGAAAAAATAATAAATATTATAAATAAAATTAAAAAACAAAGCAAGAAAAAAATTTTTAGTAAATGATAAATGAAATTTCCCTTTTTTCTACCAAATTCAATTTTTTCAAAAATCTGGTTTCTAATCAATTTTACAAGATAAAAAAAAAAATATTTTTAAATTCAATAAAATTATTTAATAAATTATTTTTTTGGGGTTTTTGTGATAATCAGAAGGAATTTTATAATTAAAATTCGAAACCTGCAAAATTTTACGAACATGAATGAAAACCTCAAAAGTCTCAGCGACTCGCAGAGAGTTGAGGAGAAAGCCCGCAAGATTGTGAAAAAAAAAATCAGAAAAAACGATTCCAAGTTGAATTATCCCAAAAAAAATCGCTCCGCATACATTTTTTTCACTCAAGAGGTTTTTTTTTTTCGATGATGTTTTCGTTCATTGATCAAAATAGTATAAAAATGAAGTTTTGAAAATAAGACCTAATTGTCATTTGAACACTTTAATGAAGGAAATCGCTGAGAAATGGGTTAAAATGCCGGATATAACTCGTTTGCCCTATACAAAGTTGGCGCATCAAGGTCCATTTTCTGTTATAGTTATTTTTCTTTTATAAATATCTAGACAAAATCCGATATTTCCAAGAAAAAAGACTGTTTTTTGAAAAAAATAACAAGAATCTCTTACTTGAGTTTCGAAAAAAACCGAAAAAGCAAAATTTCCTAACGCCTTATATCCTTTACGCTGGTGATGAGCGATTGAGTCTTAAAGAAACCAACCCAGAATTGAATCCTGTCGAGGTCATGAAGACGATTGCTCAAAGGTTAAAAAACACAATGAAGTTTAAAATTAGATAAAAAATTGGAAGATGGAAGAATTTATCCGATGAAAACAAAAAACCATATTTCGAACTTTACGAAAAAAAGAAAAAGGAAAGAGAAATTCAAGAAAATCGGCAAATTGAGACATTTTTCGCCAATTTCAGACATTCCAAAAAGAAAAACCAATTAAATAAAGCCAAATTCAAATCAAGTCCTTTTTTGATTTTTTGCCAAGAAGTATCATATTTTAATTTTTGTTCTGAATTCATCAAAAAATTTAAAGAAAAGAGCTCAAGAAAAAGTCAAAAATGTGAGTGATTTAAGCGAAATATGGCAGAATTTAAATGCGAAACAAAAAGAAGAATATCAAAAGAAATTTTTATGCGAAAAAGAGAAGCATAATATAATAAAGAACTCAAAAGAATTAAGAGAATTTGAGTCAAAAGAAAGTCATTCCAAAGAAGATGAATGCTCGAATTATATGATTGAAGAGAAAAAGGAGAAGAAAAAAAATTCAAGCATTGAATCGTTTTTCTCAGATTATAGCCGTTTTTTGGAGGCAAAGAAGAAATTATGTTCTTCATAGCTTTATTCTTAGAAAATTTAACAACATTTAATAAAAAATACTAAATTTTCAAGAAAATAAATTAAATTCGAGCTCTAATATGGGAAAAAAATATATTATTTAATTAATCTCTTATTTTTCTTCTGAAATTCCTTTCTAACAATTAAATAAATATTAAATATAAATTGTTTTTATGCCAAATTTCATCAAGGATCGTAATTTTCATAACAAATTAAAAAAAGAAAAATCAATTTAGATTCATTAATTAAAAAAATATACCTTAATCATTCAACTTTAACCTAAACATTCAAAAAATTTAATTCAGACTGAAATCATTTTTATTACTTGAAATTGAAATTTTGAGGCATCATTGACTTTACTTTATCTGATAGCTTCTGAGGTGAAATTTCCCCGGTGTCTAGATTTTCAAACTGCATGCTTTTCAGCTGATCTTTCGTTTCAACTATCGGAATTTCCTGTAGACTGTTAAAAGCAGTCAATCCTGCCCCAACTTTTTCATCAGTGAGAGTGGATAACGGGATGAACATTTTTTTTGGTGAATTTCTCCTGGCAAAAGCATTTTTAAATTTTATGTCATCCAAATGCTGCAACTTTTCAGTCAATCTGTTTTTTTGAACCTGATTCTTTGCCTCTTCTTCATTTATGGGAAGGAGATTGATTGCGTAATCCAGAGGTTTTTTCTTTGCATTATTATTGCCCATATTATTCAAATTGTTTGTATTATTATTGGCATTATTGTTTGGATTCTGAAGATTGGCAGGGGGGATTTTTTCCTGAGAAGGATTTTGGGGGTTGCTTTCATTATTTTGAGGTCCTTTTTCACCCCAACTGAGCCATTCAAACCAGTCATCGGTTTTCTTTTCCAATTTGTTTTCAGATTTGATTTGATTAAATATGTCCTTCATTTTCTGATAATCAACGGGAGCCGTGCTATTGAAATTTCGGAGATATATGATCATTCTTTCAAAGCTTTCTTTTATTAAAATTTAAATAATTATAGAAAGGGTTTAAAAAAAAAATGGCAAACTCGGAGCTCCTTCGCAAAGTTTATCAATTGGCAGAGATAGCTTATAAAGACCAAGGGCTCGGAGCTTGAAATCTTTAGTTTTTCCATAATAATTTTCAATGTCCTTTTTGAATAGAACCCCTTTTTTGAAGAAATACAAAAGAGTATAACACAAGGCTTCGATATCATCGATTCTTTGGGTGGGTTTTTCAAGGTGTAGAGTTAAACTTGAGAAAAAATTGGCCGATCTTTGCAGATAACAATTGTTATCTGGTTCTTTGGAAATGTTGATTTTTTCTTTAACCAAAGACTCAATATCTGAAGAAGCTTGTGAAAAATCAATAAGAAAAAGCTTGGTCGGCTTTTCAAGGCCAACCAAGATTTTAGATGGACAAATATTATTATGAATTATTCCTTTTTCGTGGATTTTTTCCAAAAGATTGAGCTATTTTCAATAAAATTATAGAATTTTAATAATTTTTGAGAAAGTTCTTAACAGTTGAAATGCCAATGTTGCAAATCGTCCGGATAGAAAAAAAATAATTATTCATTTTGAATAGATTCTTCAGAGAAGAACCAAGTTGACTAGAAAATTTTAAAATATGGCGAGGTGTCACCTCATAAAAAATGATTTTTTCAGTGTGCGCTTTAAAAACAATATAATAAATATGAGACCTTAAAATTACCTCCTTTCAATTTTTCCAAGATCATTTGCTCATTAATGATAAGAGGAGACGAAATTATTTTCTAAAACCCCGAAAATTTTTATAATATGTGCAATTTGAAGAACATTTAACTTTTTTTATCACAAAATTCCTTTCTTCAGGGTTCGGACTTGAAACTTCATAAAAAAAATAAGCCCCTCAAATAAATTAGATAGAAACCTAAGAAAACTTCAGAAAATTCCTTTTGAGAATAAGCACGGAGAATGTCCATGTTTTGTTTTTGAAGCATCTTTCTTAGAGCAGAATTACCTAGATATTGAGGGTTCTTCAGCAAAATATTTTCCTTTTTTTTGGCAAATTTCGAGGGGTTTTTTTTTTCCATTTTATAAAATTAATTTAGAGCAAATATAATAATAAAAAAATTAATTTTCAGAGATACTCTCGCTTAATGAAACAAATGTAAAAAAACGAAGAAAAATTAAAAAAAAAATTAAAATTCGATATATTTTTGAGATTAGCAGCTTTTTTTCTAAAATTCCCAGACAAAAACTATTATATGTAATCCCTTTAGATCATTCTGTGAACCAAATCGCTGATTCTTTCTTCTCTGTTGCCCCAATCACCACCTGCATAATAAGGATGTCTTTTAGAAATGAATCCTCCTTTAGGATTTCTCAATTTGAACGGCCTAAATAAAAGATTTTTTATTGATGGTAAAATTAGAATAAAATATGAACCATAGGAAATTGTTGGCTTGTTTGAATTTTGGCCCAACAGTAGTGATTTCATGGATCAAATCTTCAATGCAAATGATGCCATGTCTTCCCAAAGAATGCTCAATGATTTTATTTGAAGTCAAAGGAATTCTTTGACCATTGACTTTGCCATATCCTCTCTTGTAGATCAAATGATCGATAATCTTTTTGGTTGGTGGGCTTGAAATTTTATGTGAAATGTAAATGTTTTTTCTACTTAAATTTAAGCTTTAAAATTACCCATAAGTCACAAAAGGTTGAATGATTTGCAACATGTTCAAAGTGGCCTTGTTGACCTTAACGAAGACTCCACTGAAAAGTTGTCTCAATCTCAAAAGTTGAAGGATCTTTCTTGGTTTTGGTGCCAATTTATTGATACTTAATTAAAAAAAAAATTATTTCCCATATTTCAAACTTCCCTACCCTCTAATTCTGACCACAAACACGACTTTGGCTTCTGGAGGGACATAAAGAGCGTTTTCAGCCTTGGCCTGGATGATAAAAAGGGAAATTTAGAAGATTTTAGAGTAAAAAAGGACCTTTCTCTTCAAATCAATAAGCTCACGATGGGTTTTTTGATATTCTTCCACATATTTCTGGGCTCGGGACAAATATTCGGTTTTTCTCTTTTTGTTTTGGTCTTTTCTTTTGGTCAGCAACTTGGCGTTAAGAGCCTTTAATTTTTCGTTTCTTTGGGTTTTCTTTTGGACGTTTTCTGGAACTGGAACGACTTTTTTAGCTTTTTTCCTGGAGAGGGGAGATTAGGCGAATGTATAAATGTAAAAAAGAAAGGTGATTTACTCGACTTCCATGGGAAAAAGAATGAATGTGTTGAGTTATTATTTGAAATAATAATTTATTAAAAGCTTGAAAAGTCGAGGTATTTAGATACTTTTTTGGTTTTCTTAGAAAAGATATTTTTTAATATTAAGAGTTGTTTTGTTTTATTTAAAAAAAAAAAAAAAAATC
>Ga0302320_10024120_pt1 | contig 11892 bp, 11 predicted proteins | sample Bog_T0_3_FD_202130 | JGI IMG/M metagenome (GOLD analysis project Ga0302320, IMG submission 202130) | Peat permafrost microbial communities from Stordalen Mire near Abisko, Sweden - Bog_T0_3 | ecosystem: Environmental > Terrestrial > Soil > Wetlands > Peat | place: Sweden: Abisko, Stordalen Mire... | reverse complement strand
GCCGCCATGTACCGGTCGTGTTCCTGCTTGATGCCCTCATCGTATTCGCCGTCGGCGATGGTGGTGCGCACCGTGATCGAGCGCAGCTGATCCGCGGTGTATGCCGGCAGCGTGTCCCACATCTTGCCGACGGCGGCGCTGAACACCTCCCATTGGTCCGGTGTCGGCGACAGCGCCCGGTATTCCTTCGGCGTGCGTTCGAGGTAGGCGGCGAACACCGGCGCCTTGTCGAAGTCTTGCTTGTTGCCCGAGGAATCCGCGTTCGCGCCGAACGCGAACAGCCCCGCCAATCGATCGGGGTGATTGAGGGCGAGATCGAAGCCGATGACTCCGCCGTCGCTCCATCCGATCAGATTGACCTTGCCGACCTTGAGACGGTCGAGGAGGCCGACGACGTCCTGCGCCATCAAGTGATAGGTCAGCGGCGCATCGCTGCGGGTGCTGCGGCCGTGGCCGCGGCTGTCCATGGCGATGACGCGGTAGCCTTTTGCAATCAAGACCGGGATGAGGTTCCCGAAATAATTGGAGTTCCCGAATCCGCCGTGCAGCAACAGCACGGGGGGCGCGCTCGAGGGTGCGCCCCACTCGGCGTACCAGATGCGCGCACCGTCCAGGTCGGCATGGCGACCGACGGTGTGCGCAGGCAAGGCCGGCATCGGCGGCAGCGTCTGCCAGACCTCCGCGGCACCGGCGAGAAACGCGCCCAGCGTCACTAGGGCGGCGGCGATCAGATGCGTCCTTTTCATGGCGTCATTTCCAAGCCTCGTAGACCGGCTTGCCGCCGACCATGGTCATCAGCACGCGGGTCTTGCTGATCGATTCCGGCGGAACGGCAAAGATATCCTGCGATAACACCGCGACATCGGCGAGCTTCCCGGGTTCCAACGTGCCCACCCGGTCATCGAGAAACGCGGCATAAGCCGCGCCTCGGGTGTAGGCCTCGACCGCATCTTGTACGGAGATTCTTTCTTCGGGCAGGTAGACACCTCCCGTGATCACCGCGCCGGCCTGCGCGGTGCCATCGAACGGCTCTCCCGCGACGGCCGCGAGACCGGGCGAGCGCCAGACCTGGCGGGTTGCCGCTTCTTGGATGCCGACGAAGGGATTCGGCGGCCAGGTGCAGGGCCAGTCGCTGCCGAACGCAAGGGTCGCACCGCTGCGCTTCAGGCTGTTCCATTGGTCCGTGGGAATCGGCTCCGGCAGGTAGTTGAAGCTCCCAGCGTCGCTGCAACAGAACGTGGGCTGCATCGCGGCGATGATGCCGAGCTTCGCGAAGCGGGGGATGTCGGCCTGTTCCGCGAGAAACACGTGTTCGATGCGCAGGCGCCGGTCTCTCGGCCCGTTCGCCGCCTGCGCGCGCTCATAGGCGTCGAGAATCATGTGCAGCGAATCGATGCGCTGGGTATGCGTCATGATCTGGTAGCCGCGCTTGTCGAGCTCCAACACCAGATCCGCATACTCGTGCGCCTCATAGACCAGCGGCGGGATGAGGCCGGTGCTGCCGTCGGTAAAAAACTTCACCAAATTGGCCGACACCCAGTCGTCATGGTAGAGCCGCCGCGCCTCGTCGAGTTCGGAGAGAAATTCGGGGGTCAGGCGGTGGCGCTCGGAGAGGCCGCCGAATGCGGTGCGCGTGCGCACCGTCAATAGCCCGCGGTCTCTCAGCGCCGCGAACAGACCGATCTCCCGCATGTTCCCGGTGGCATTGACGACGGAGGTGATGCCGAATGAATTCAGATGCCGGGTCGCCTCCCGCAGCATGCCGAGCTGCGTTTCGGCGGGGACCCGGGAGAGAATGCCTCGCTCCACCAGCGCCATGGCGGCCTCGAAGAAGACGCCGCTGGGCCGGCCGCTGGCGTCGCGGATCACACCGCGCTCCTCATCGGCGACTGCAACCGGGCGGTCCGTGATTCCCGCCGCTGACATTGCAGCCGCATTCAGCCAGTAGGCGTGGCCGGACGTATTCAGAATGACGATGGGGCGATCGGCCACGGCGCTGTCGAGCAGCACGTGAGTCGGCGTCGAGGGCGGCACGGCGCTGAAATCGCCGCGTCCGAACAGCACCGAATCGGCCGGATGCGCTGCTGCGTAGGTCTTGATGGCATCGACCAGCGGCCCCTTCTGATCCGGCGTGGTGACGAACTCGGGCGCCGACAGATTGAAGCCGTGCAGCGCGAACGCGCCCCAAAGAACGTGGATATGCGAATCGACGATGCCGGGAATGACCGTGGCGCCATGCAGATCGATCACACGGGTCGTCGGCGTCCTGCCCCGGAGTAGCTCCCGGCTTTTACCGATGGCGGCGATGTGCGAGCCGGTCACCGACAGCGCTTCGGCCCAGGGTGCTTGCGAGTTCCCCGTGTAGATGTGCCCGTGGATCAACAGCACGTCGGCCGCGGACGCCTGTGCGCACAGCGCGGCAAGCGCAGCCGAGCCGAGCACACGCCAAATCGATGCGATCATTCAGGATCTCCACATTTTGTTAGCATTATCGTATGACATCACAGCGTAGCTGGATTCTGCTCACCGCGCTCAGCGGCCTTGCCGCCTGCAGCCAGGGCTCATCGCCCGCGGCGCGGGACGCGGGGTCGGGGATCTACGACGGAAGTTGTGCTGCCTGCCATCAGCAAACGGCGCTCGGCGTCGCCGGTGTCTACCCCAGCCTCTCGGGCTCGCCGGTGGTGCTCGGCGATCCCGCCGCGCTCGCGCGGTGGGTGATGAAGGGGGTACGGCCTGCCTCCATGCCGGCCGGCCGTTACCCGAGCGCGATGCCGCAGTTCGGATGGATGAAGCCCGCCGATGCGGCCGCGCTTTTCACGTATCTGCGTTCCCATTTCGGCAACCATGCGCCGGCCGTGGACCCTGCGGCCATGACCGCGGCGCTGGGAGACTGACGCATGGCGTCCGCTTCGACGGCGATCCATCGCATGGTGCAACGCTGCCGGGACGGCGATTACCCCCCGATGGTCGCGAGGCTCGAGTCGGGGTGGGTCGTCATGGGCGAGCGCCAGCCCTTTCTCGGCTATTGCCTGTTGCTGCCCGATCCCGTGGTCGATCACTTGAACGCGCTCGGCGCTGATGATCTCGCATGGTTTCTCGCGGACATGGCGGTCGCCGGCCGCGCAGTTCTGGAATGCACCGCAGCCACGCGAATCAATTACGCGATGTTCGGCAATGTCGAGCCGGCGCTGCACGCGCATGTGTTTCCGCGCCACGCGAGCGAGCCCGTCGCGACCCGCACGGCGCACCCGTGGGCGGTGGATTGGAATCTGGCCCCGGAATATTCGGACACGGCGCACGGCGAATTGAAGAGCCGGATTGCAGCTCGTCTCAAGGAACTGGCAGCGCGCGCTTGATCTCGTCCAGGTCCGTGATGGGCGCCGCACACGTCGTGCCCGTGCACACGTAGGCGACCGCAGGGGCCGCGCCGGCATCGCCGACGGCGCGCTTCTCAGCGAGCGACGGCGGCAGGTCCGCGGCGTCCGCGGGGATCGCGAATATCATGCGCATCGGCGCGTAGTGCGCACTGAGCGTCTTTGCCCAATGGGTGATCGCGGGTGCGGAGCCGCGGATGATGACGATCTTCAAGGGGGCCAGCGTGTCCTCCAAGGCGTTCACCATGCTCAAGTGGGCCTGCGGGTAGTCGCGCATCCAGTTCCACGCCGCCTTCAAGGTGCGTTCGGCTGCCGCGAGATAGCGAACCTCGCCGACCAGAAGCCCGAGGCGGGTGAGCGCTGCGGCCGCTATGCCGTTGCCGGCGGGAATCGACTCGTCGCCGAAAGTCTTGCTGCGGTGGATGAGCTGCTCGGAATCCGCGGCAGTAAAGAAAAACCCGCCGCCCTTGGGGTCCTCGAACTGCTCCAGCATCACCTCGGCCAGGGCTTGCGCGAACTGAAGATCGCAGCTGCGCCAGCGCGTTTGCAAAAGCTCGATCAGCGCATCCATCAGGAAGGCGTAGTCGTCGAGATACGCTGCCAGGTGTGCCCGCCCGTCCTTGCAGGTCGCGAGCAACCGGCCGTCGCGCCACAGCGTGCGATGAATGAAGGCGACCGCCGCGGCTGCCGCATCGGCGAGATCGGGCCGGTGCAGGACTCGAGCCGCGATCGCAAGCCCCTTGATGGCGAGCGCATTCCACGCCGTCAGTATCTTTTCGTCGCGTGCCGGCCAGACGCGAAGATTGCGCACCGCCAGGAGCTTGGCGCGCGCCGCGTCCGTCAGTGCCTCGTCCGCCTGGCTGTCGCGCACATACAAATGCCAGGCGCCCTCGAAATTCGCGGGCTCGTCGAGCCCGAAACGCCGCGCGAACACGCGATATTCGGGCTGGTCAAGGAGATCTTGAACCTCGGCGCGGTTCCACACGTAGAACTTGCCCTCGATTCCCTCGGAATCCGCATCGAGGCTCGAATAGAAGCCGCCCTCAGGCGCGCGCATGTCCCGCAGCATCCAATTCGCGGTTGCGTCGGCGATCCGCGCGAAAAGCTTATTGCCGGTCTTCAGCGCCGCGTCGGCATAGCCGGCGAGGAGCTGCCCGTTGTCGCAGAGCATTTTCTCGAAATGCGGAATCATCCACGCCTCATCGACCGAGTAGCGGGCAAAGCCCCCGCCCAATTGATCGTAGATGCCGCCCTCGGCCATGCGGGTGAGCGTGAGCGCGGCCATGGCCAGCGCCTCGGGTGTGTCATCGCGCAGGCAGCGCTCGATGCTGCCGGGATTCGGAAATTTGGGCGCGCCCCCAAACCCGCCGAAGCGCGCATCGAAGGATTCCGCGAGCGCGGCGCGCGCGAGCGCGAGGGGGGACGCGTCCTGCGAGCTCGCATCCAATGTCTGCGCATCATCCAGCGCGTCCGGCAGCATCCTCGCGAACGCGGCCTCGAGCTGGGTGGACTGCTGGCGGACCTCTGCGCCGTGCGTGCGGTAATATTCGGCGACCCGCTGCAGGATCTCCTTGAACGCCGGCATGCCGTGGCGCGGCTCGTTCGGGAAATACGTCCCGCCGAAGAACGGCCGCCGATCCGACGGATTCAAGAACATGGTGAGCGGCCAGCCGCCCGCCTGCTGGGTGATCATCTGTTGCGCGGCCTGGTAGATCTTGTCGAGGTCCGGCCGCTCTTCGCGGTCGACCTTGATGTTCACGAACAGGCGATTCATCACCGCCGCGGTCTCGGGGTCCTCGAAGGATTCGTGGGCCATCACGTGGCACCAATGGCAGGCCGAATAGCCCACCGACAATAGGATGGGTTTGTCGGTGCTCTTGGCCAGCTCGAGCGCCTCCGCGCCCCACGAATACCACTCGACCGGGTTATCCGCATGCTGCAGAAGATACGGGCTGGTTTCCGCCGCCAGTCGATTGCGATGCATCCTCAAACCCGTGTCGGATAGAATGCGCGCCAGTTTAAACCCCAAGCCCTTCCCCTGTCCGAGCACCCCATGTCTGAACCCGGAGCCGTTGCCCAATTGCCGGTGCTGCGCTTGAAGCGCAACGAGGACCGGCGCCTGCACGCCGGGCATCTGTGGGTGTTCAGCAACGAGGTCGACACCGCGCAAACACCGCTCACCAGGCTCAAAGCCGGCGAATTGGTGCGCGTGCTCGCCCACAACGATCGAGCGCTCGGCCTCGCCTACGTGAACCCGCAGTCCCTGATCAGCGCGCGCTTGCTCGAAACCTGGCAAATCCCCGACGCGCACTGGTTCGCGGCGCGGCTTCGCACCGCGTTGGCGCTGCGCCAACGGCTGTACGCGGACCCTTACTATCGGGCCGTCTACGGCGAAGCCGATGCGCTGCCCGGACTCGTCGTCGACCGCTACGGCTCGCGATGCGTGGTGCAAATCGGCACCGCGGGCATGGAGCTTCTGAAGCCGCAGATCCGCGACGCGGTGCTGAACGTGTTCGAGTGCGACACGCTGATCTTCAAGAACGACGGCGCGGCGCGCGAGCTCGAGGGACTTCCTTCTTATGTGGAGGCTGCGAAGGGCAAACTCGACGAGACCGGCATGGTCATCGAGGGGGGATTGCGCTTTGAGGTGCCGCTGGCCGAGGGCCAGAAGACCGGATGGTTCTTCGACCAGGCCGCGAACCGGCGCGCGCTCACGAAATACGTGCGCAAGGGCGCGCGCGTGCTCGATGTGTTCAGCTACGTGGGTGCGTGGGGCGCCCGCGCCGCCCGCGACGGGGCGGGCGAAGTGACCTGCGTCGACAGCTCTGCGGCGGCGCTCGACTTCGCGGTTCGCAATGCCGGGCTCAATTCGCTCAAAATGAGCGCCCGCAAGGGCGACGCCTTCGACGTGCTCGAGGCTTTGGCGCGCGAGCGCGCCGAGTTCGACATCGTCGTCATCGATCCACCCGCCTTCGCGAAGCGCAAGAAGGATTTGCCAAAGGCGCTCGCCGCCTACAAACGCCTCAATCAGCTCGCGATACAGGTGCTCGCGAACGACGGTATTTTGGTATCGTGCTCGTGCTCTTATCACGTCGCCGCGGAAGAGCTGCAGGACGCGGTGGCCAAGGCGGCGCGCGGCGCGCAAAGGCACCTGCAAGTGCTGGAAGTGGGCGGCCAGGCGCCGGATCATCCGGTGCACCCGGCGATACCCGAGACCCGGTACCTGAAAGCCTATTTCTGTCGAGTGAATGACGGTTTAAAGTAACACCCATGCTGATCTATCCCCATATCAATCCCATTGCGGTTTCGATCGGTCCCGTGTTCGGCGTGGGGCCGCTGCGCGTCCATTGGTACGGGATCATGTATCTCATCGGATTCGTGGCGGGATGGCTCCTCGCGCGCTACCGCGCGCGTCAACCGGGCTCGACCTGGACGCCGCTCGATGTGGACGACCTCATTTTCTACCTGGCGTGCGGAGTCATCTTGGGCGGCCGCATCGGCTGGTGCATTTTCTACGGCCATGACGTGATCGCCGAGAATTGGCTCAATGTCTTTCATATATGGGATGGCGGGATGTCGTTCCACGGCGGCATGCTCGGGGTGCTCGCGGCGACCTTGCTGTTCGCCCGCATCAAGCACAAGCATCCGGCCGATGTGTTGGATTTCAGCGCGCCGCTGCCGGGGATCGGGCTGTTGGCCGGACGCATCGGCAATTTCATCAACGGCGAGCTGTGGGGCAAGCCCACCGACGTGCCCTGGGGATTTCTCGTGCCGGATCCTCAGACCGGCCAGCTCGTTGGGCGGCACCCCTCGCAGCTCTACGAGGCGACGCTCGAGGGCTTGGTGCTGTTCGTGATTCTGTGGTGGTTCACGAGCCGGCCCCGGCCCCGGCTGGCTCCCACCGGCCTGTTCCTGGTTGTTTACGGCTGCGCGCGCTTCACGGTCGAATGGGTGCGTCTGCCGGATGCCAATATCGGCTACCTCGAGGGCGATTGGCTGACCATGGGAATGCTCCTGACCATCCCGATGATCCTCGCCGGCGTGGTGATGATGATCTACGCATACCGCAGAGCCCGGCCAAGCGGCAATTTGGTTGCCGCAAAAGCCTGAAGGCGGGGGTCCCGAGTTGCGTCAATACCTGGATTTCCTCGCCCGTATCCGCAATGAGGGTGCCCGCAAGGAGGACCGCACCGGTACCGGCACCCTGAGCGTGTTCGGCCATCAGATGCGCTTCGACCTCGGAACGGGATTTCCCTTGGTGACCACGAAGCACCTGCATCTGCGCTCCATCATCCACGAGCTCTTGTGGTTCCTGCGCGGCGAGACCAACGTCAGATACCTGCAGGAACGCAAAGTCACGATCTGGGACGAGTGGGCCGACGAGCAAGGCAACCTCGGTCCGGTCTACGGAAAGCAGTGGCGCAGCTGGCCGACCGCCGATGGGCGTCACGTGGATCAGCTCGCGCAGGTCGTCGAACAAATCAGGAAGAACCCCGATTCGCGTCGCCTGGTGGTCAGCGCCTGGAACGTCGGCGAGCTCGACGAGATGGCGCTCCTGCCCTGCCACGTGCTGTTCCAGTTCTACGTGGCCGGCGGACGGCTGTCTTGTCAAATGTATCAGCGGAGCGCCGACGCACTGCTCGGCGTGCCGTTCAACATAGCCTCCTACGCCCTGCTCACGCACATGGTGGCGCAGCAGTGCGATCTCGCGGCGGGCGATTTCGTCTGGACGGGCGGCGATTGCCACCTGTACCGCAATCATCTGGAACAGGCCGACTTGCAGCTGTCACGCGCCCCTTTTCCCTTGCCGGAATTGGTGATCCGGCGCCGCCCGCCGAGTCTGTTCGAGTACGAGTTCGAGGATTTCGAGTTCCGAAACTACCGGCACCATCCGGCGATCAAAGCACCGATCGCCGTCTAACCCCTGATGAGAGATTGATGATGACGCAGCGCGACCGTCGCGAACCGATGATTGAAGTACGCCATTCGCCCGTTCACGGCCACGGCGTGTTCGCCCTGCGTCGGATCCGCAAGGGCACGACCATCATCGAATATCTGGGCGACCGGCTGAGCCACGACGAAGCGGACACGCGCTACGAGGACAAGCTCGAGTCGGACAACCATACCTTTCTCTTCACGGTCAATTCGAAAATCGTGATCGACGCGGGGCGCAACGGCAACGAGGCGCGCTTCATCAATCACGGTTGCGATCCGAACTGCGAAAGCGTGGTCGAGCGCAAGCGCGTGTTCATCAACGCGATCCGCACCATCCAACCGGGCGATGAGCTGGCCTACGACTACCAGATCCAGCGCGACGATGACGATGCGCCGAATGTCGATGAAGTCTTCGCGTGCCGCTGCGGCGCCAAGAACTGCCGCGGCAGCATGCTGGAGCCGAAGAAGCCCCGCGTGCGGAAGAAGAAAAAGAAACCCGCACGCGCGCGATCAGCCGCCAAGAAACGCAAGAAATCCCGGCGCCGTGGGGCTTGAGGGCGATCGAAACGCCGGCGCCATTCTCGACGGGCTTCGCTCCGAGGGCCTCGCCGTCCGCGACCACTTCCTCGATTCGGCCGAGGTCGAGGCGCTCGCCGGCTGTGCGCGCACGCGCCGCGAGCGCGGCGAATTCGCCGCCGCGCGGATCGGAGGCGGCCGCCTGCTCGAGCCCGAGACCCGCGGGGATTCGATCTGCTGGCTCGCGGATCCCGAGTTCGACGCGGAGCGCCACGTGCTGCGTTCGCTCGAGGAACTGCGGCTCGAATTGAACGGCGGGACTCTGCTCGGTTTATTCGATCTCGAGCTGCACTACGCGTGGTATCCGGCAGGTGCGGGATACGGCCGCCATGTCGATCAACCGCGCAGCCGCGGTCATCGGCGGATCTCGTTGATCCTGTATCTCAATCAGGATTGGCGGGCCTCGGATGGGGGAGCGCTGCGCTGCTTCTTCGCGTCGGGGACGTATCGGGACATCGATCCGATCGGCGGCCGGCTCGTGGCTTTTCTCACCGAGGGTCGTGAGCATGCCGTTATGACAACCCGAAGGCCGCGTCTCAGCCTCACGGGCTGGTACCGCGAGCGGGAAGCGGCGCTTTTGCGCTAATACCGTGCGATGGACGCCGCGCCGCGCCCGCTCTGGCGGCGCTGCGCCGGCGCGAACGCCCCAATTCCCCGGCTGCTGCCTCGGTCCGACTGGCACGAATGTTGCTGCATCCGGCTGGTGTACAATTGGTTTCACGGCCTTAACGGCCGCACGGCGATGACACTGCCCTTTGCCCGCGATTAGGTCACACCATGCGATTGCCGTCGCTTAAATTTCTCAAAACCTTCCAGGTCGCCGCGAAGCTCAAGAGCTTCAAAGCGGCTGCCGAGGAACTGTTCGTCACGCCTTCGGCCGTCAGCCACCAAATCAAGGCGCTGGAGGGACAGTTGGGCGTGGCGCTGTTCGAGCGCGGCGTGCGCACCTTGACGCTGACCGATGCGGGCGCGCACTACCTCGAGCACGTCAGCGATATTTTCTCGAAACTCGAATCCGTCACCGAACAGCTCAAGGTGCGCTTCGGCCGCAGCATCATCCGCTTGAATGTGCCGCCGTTCTTCGCCAACACGCTGCTCCTGCCGCGGCTCGCTTCGTTCACGCAGGCGCGGGAGGAAGCGGACATCCGCATCGAGACGCATTCGTCGGCGCCGAAGTCGCATCCTCCCGAAGCGGACTTGTCGATCGTCGTCGGCACGGGCCCCTGGGACGGTCTAACGGTGCATGAACTGTTCACGCAAAGCTTCATCGCCGCGTGTTCGCCGCACTTTCTCACCGAGAATCCCATCAAGGCGCACGGCGACTTGAACGGCAAGAATCTCCTGCTGCACGAGGAGCGGCGCGACGCGTGGGAGCGGTGGGCTCTCGGGCTCAAAATCGCGCCCATCAAGCCGAACCGCCTGGTCCGATTGAACACCATGTCGGCGGTGGTGCTCGCCGCCGAACAGGGAGTCGGCGTTGCGTTGGTGCCGTCGCGGCTGAGCGCCGACCGGTTCGCCGCCGGCGGACTGGTCAAGCTCTTCGAGGAGGAATTGACCACCAACGAGAGCTACGTGCTGCTGCACCGTCCGGAAGATGGAAAACGCGAGGATGTTCAGGAAATCACCCGCTGGATCTTGAGCGAGTGCCGCGTCGCTTGATGCGCGGTCCGCCGCCCGATGGCTAGCCTCTACCCCGCGACGGCGATCGCGCCCGTCGCCGCGCCGCAACTCGACGCGCCGCTTCGCAGCGAGATTCTCATCGTCGGCGCCGGGTACACGGGTTTGTCGACCGCGCTGCATCTCGCGGAGCGCGGCCGGTCAGTGGTGGTGCTCGAAGCCCGGGAGCCCGGATTCGGAGCCGCCGGCCGCAACGGCGGTCAGGTCAACGCGGGCCTCAAGTACGATCCCGACGTCGCCGAGGAACGCCTGGGTCCGGTATTCGGACCGCGGCTCACGCGCCTCGCCCTGGATGCGCCGAACTTTCTGTTTGCCCTCATCGAGCGCCTCGGCATCGAGTGCGAGGCGAGCCGCTGCGGCACCTTGAGGACGTCATACTCCCCGGCGCAGGCCGCGGCATTGCGGGTTGCGGTGGAGCAATGGCGCCGCCGCGGCGTGCCGCTCGAATTCTGGACGCGCGAACGCGTCGAGGCCGCGACCGGGACGTCGCGCTATCTCGCCGCGGCCTTCGACCCGCAGGGCGGTTCGGTCAATCCTCTCGGCCTGGCGCGCGGCTTGGCGGCCGCGGCACTGCGGGCAGGCGTGAAAATCCACGGCTCCTCGCGCGTGCTGTCCCTCGAGCGGCATGCGACGGGCTGGCGGGCGCGCACCGCGCAAGCCTCGGTGTCGGCGGATCAGGTCGTGGTTGCGACCGACGGCTACAGCGACGATCTGCTTCCGGGATTGCGCCGCAGCGTGGTGCCGATATTCAGCGCCATCATCGCGAGCGCGCCGCTTCCGGCGAACCTGGCGACATCGGTCCTGCCCGGCGGGCAGGTGGTGTATGAAAGTGGCAATATCACCGCGTATTACCGGCGAGATGCCGCGAACCGCCTCCTGATGGGCGGTCGCGGGCCGCAGCATGCCGCGGTGAATCGGGCGGACTATCGGCATCTCGAAGACTACGCGCGGCGATTGTGGCCGGCGCTCGAGGGCCTCGAGTGGACTCATTGGTGGAACGGGCAGTTTGCCGTGACGCCTGACTTCTACCCGCGCTTTCACCGGCCGGATGAAGGCCTGTATGTGCTTCTCGGCTACAGCGGCCGCGGCCTCGCATTGTCCTCGGCGTTGGGACGGGAACTCGCCGCCGTGGTTGCCGGCGGCTCGCCGGATGACTTCCCTTTGCCCCTGACACCGGTGAGACCCCTGTCGCTGCATCGGTTCTGGCGCCTTGGCGTGGCCACGCGAGTCTTGTATGGTCGACTGCTGGACCGACTGGGGGCATGACCCGCGGCGGCAGAGGGAGTGCGCATGTCGCTGCAAGTGAAGCTTCTGTTTGGCGCGTTGTTCG
>Ga0302320_10024118_pt1 | contig 11892 bp, 18 predicted proteins | sample Bog_T0_3_FD_202130 | JGI IMG/M metagenome (GOLD analysis project Ga0302320, IMG submission 202130) | Peat permafrost microbial communities from Stordalen Mire near Abisko, Sweden - Bog_T0_3 | ecosystem: Environmental > Terrestrial > Soil > Wetlands > Peat | place: Sweden: Abisko, Stordalen Mire... | reverse complement strand
CCGAAAAATCGGATCATCAAGACCCCATCCGCGTACTGAACTAACGCAATCAACCGATAATCATTGGCTTTGATATTAAAAACCACACGACCGCCCTTCAAGATGCTCGCCTTCGGATGTGCCTTCTTTATATCCTCCGGCGTCTTCCAGTCCGCTGCGCCCGCGATCGCCAGCCAGGCGTCATATTGGGATCGCGCAGCCTTGATTCCCCTGTGGCCGGTCCGTGACCGGAAACATGCTTCTACGATATCTGTGCCGATAACGATCACGGGGACAAAGCATAACTCCGGATTCCCAAAAATGGAACTGCAGATTCCATTTTATGGAATACATATCGGAAGGTCTACTGCGCTATCCGGTGAGATCCGCCGACTTGAGGCAATTGCTTTCGGCATCTATCGCCGTCGATCGCCTTCAAGCGAGATTTTTCGACGGTGTTTCTGACGGTAAGTCCGGGATGGCCTGATGAAAAGTCTCCGTATTTCAGGCATTTACAGGTACCGGAGACAATTGAGTGGGAGTGACAAGGGCTCTCCTTTATTTTCTCACGGTCGGCCGCGCTAAAGAACCCCCAGTTTCTAGGCAATAGTGGCAAAAACTCCCCTTGTTTCTTGCGTTTGTTTGCCGGCATGCAGGTCGCCGGATAGATAGAGCCCGCATGTAGCCGGTCGCAGATTGATACCTTGACCGTTCTCGCAAGATTCGATATCTTTCGAAACATGAAATCCAAAGATGCCATCGAAAGTCTCGCGGCGCTGGCTCAGGAATCGCGTCTGACGATCTTCAGGATGCTCGTGAAACGCGGCCCCGAGGGGTACACCCCGACGCAGCTTGGAGAGAAGCTCAAAGTCTCGTCGCCAACCCTGTCGTTCCACCTGAAGGAACTGCAGCGGGCGGGACTCGTCGACGTGCGTCGGGATGGCCGGTTTCTCTATTACCGGCCGAATTTCACCCACATGAATAGTCTGATCGGATTTCTCACCGAAAACTGCTGTGTCCTCGCTGACAAAGGATGCGGTCCGGAATGCGCGCCTGCGGAGGCGGATATCCCGCTGACCAAGAGGCAACGTGCATGAAACGCTTCCATATCCATGTCTCTGTCGACGATCTCACCAAAAGCATCGGGTTCTATTCAACGCTTTTCGGAGCCAAGCCAGCACGCATCGAGGCTGACTACGCCAAGTGGATGTTGGAGGATCCTCGAATGAACTTCGCGATCTCAACGGGGAGACAACCGGTTGGCGTAAATCACATGGGCATTCAGGTGGACTTCGCCGACGAGCTCGAAGGCATGCACTCGCAGTTGGCAGAGGCCGACGCTCAGCTGATCGAGGAGAGCGAGCAGGCGTGCTGTTATGCCAAGTCCGACAAGTACTGGGTGACTGATCCGACGGGGATTGCCTGGGAGACGTTTCACACTCTCGGCAGCATCCCGGTTTATGGGGAGTACACGCCAGTCTTCAATCACGGTAGCTCAAAGGTGCCGATCCGAGGTGAGGGGTTCGCAACCCAGGCAAGGTGTTGCGTACCGGCAGCGAAAAACGAACCGAAGGCTGAACAGCCCGGTTGTTGTGCGTAGTCATGCCGTCGCCGCAGTCCGCCATTCGGCTTGGTCGTTCCGAGGATCTTGCCGCGGTGACCGCACTACTCAAAGGTGCGAGGCTTCCGACTGAAGACCTGACGAATGCGAACGATTTGCATTTGTGGGTGCTCGAGATCGAAGGTGATGTCGTCGGAGGGATCGGGATTGAGCGTTTCGGGGCGAGTGCCTTGCTGCGTTCTCCGGTCATCGCACCTGCCTACCAACGACGTGGCTTAGGGAACCAGCTTGTTACGCAACTCGAACGGGATGTTCGAGACAAGAGCGTTGGGCAGCTCATTCTTTTGACTAAGACGGCCGAGTCGTTCTTCCGAACGAATGGGTACGAAGTCATTGATCGACGGTCCGTTCCCATGGAAGTAACGCAGAGCGCCGAATTCCGGTCCCTCTGTTCGGCCTCTGCCGTGTGCATGGCCAAGGCGCTCAATCAAGAAATCAGCCGAAGGAACTCAGATGTCAGAGCGAGCGTATAACATCCTTTTCCTGTGCACGGGTAACTCTGCTCGCAGCATCCTGGCCGAATCGATCATGAACCGGCTCGGCAAAGGTCAATTCCACGGCTACAGTGCCGGAAGCCATCCGAATGGTCGCGTCAATCCTTTCGCGCTGAGTCTGCTAAAGCAACTTGAATTTCCCGTGGACGGATTGCGCAGCAAAAGTTGGGACGAGTTCGCGACACCCGACAGACCTCGCTTCGATTTCGTGATCACGGTGTGCGATAACGCCGCCGGCGAGGTCTGCCCCGTGTGGCCCGGGCAACCGATGACCGCGCATTGGGGAATCCCGGATCCAGCCGCGGTCGAAGGAAGCGACGTTAAGAAGATGACGGCGTTTCGACAGGCCTTCCGTGCCATGGAGACGCGGATCAAGCTGTTCCTGAGCCTTCCTCTCGCCAGTATCGATTCGCTCAGATTGAAACAGCGCATGGATGCTATCGGAAAAACCCTCGATACACCGCAGTCATGAGTGTCTTCGAGCGTTACCTGACAGTCTGGGTGTTCCTGTGCATCGTCATCGGCATCGCGTTGGGGCAATTCCTGCCGGGCGCATTCCAAACCATTGGTGCACTCTCGGTCGCGCAGGTCAACTTACCGGTGGGCTTCCTGATCTGGGTGATGATCATTCCCATGTTGGTGAAGGTAGACTTTGGCGCGCTCGGCCAGATCCGCCGGCACATCAAGGGCATTGGCGTCACGCTGTTCGTCAATTGGTTGGTCAAGCCGTTTTCCATGGCGCTTCTTGGCTGGATTTTCATCCGGCATGTATTTGCAGCGTGGCTGCCGGCCGATCAAATCGATAGCTATAATGCCGGGTTGATTCTCTTGGCTGCGGCGCCGTGCACGGCGATGGTGTTCGTGTGGAGCCGTCTCACGGGGGGAGATCCCCTCTTTACGCTATCGCAAGTCGCCCTCAACGACGCCATCATGGTGGTGGCCTTTGCGCCCTTGGTGGGGCTGCTCTTGGGAATCTCCTCGATTACCGTACCCTGGGGTACGTTGCTGACCTCCGTGGTGCTCTATATCGCCATTCCCGTGGTGATCGCGCAAGCATGGCGCAAGTCGCTGCTGAAGCGTGGGGCGCCGGCATTTGACGCCGCCATGCAGCGCATCGGACCTTGGTCGATCGGTGCTCTGCTCGCAACCCTGGTCCTGTTGTTTGCGTTTCAGGGTGAGGAGATTCTGCGGCAGCCGCGAATCATTGCTTTGTTGGCGGTACCGATTTTGATCCAAGTGCTGTTCAATTCAGCGCTCGCATATGGCCTGAATCGCGCGGTAGGTGAAAGCCATTCGGTCGCCTGCCCATCCGCGCTCATCGGTGCATCGAACTTCTTCGAACTGGCGGTCGCCGCGGCGATCAGCTTGTTTGGGTTTCATTCCGGTGCGGCGCTAGCCACAGTGGTGGGTGTACTCATCGAGGTTCCGGTCATGCTTTTGGTCGTGAGTATCGTCAATCGTTCGAAGGGCTGGTATGAACACACCGAACGGCTTGTGGCGGTGAAGCCATGACGGCCGTGACGAGTTATCACAACCCTGACTGCGGTACGTCGCGGAATACACCGGCGCTCCTTCGAAATGCCGGCATAGAGCCCACCGTGATCGAATATTTGAAAAGCCCGCCGGATCGCGCGACCCTGCAATCGTTGATTTCGCGGATGGGGATTGGCGTACGTGAGCTTCTGCGGGAGAAGGGTACACCCTACGCGGGGGAGCTGCATCTCGCTGACTCGCACTGGACGGACCGGAAACGATCAAATGCGCGCAGCTGGCTAAGCCCACGACGTATCCGCAGCTCGGTGACAGCGGACAGAGCATGATCGCTGACAAGAGCGGCGCGCGCGGCGCTTGGCTCCGATCGAAAACGGCTGAGTTGCCGCCGGTGGGCAAGAACACACTCATCGTCACTCATTTCCCCAACATCGTGGAAGCCTATCCGACAGAGAGAGCAGGTCTCGCTGACGGGGAAGCGTTGATTCTTCATCCGGACGGTCGAGGTGCGGCAACGTTGGTGGCGCGGGTTAAGATCGATGAATGGGCGCACTTGGATGCGGGCGCTAATTGTTGATCGATTCTGAGACCATCAATTGGACGTTAAGTCATGACACCAAAGATTGTTTTGCCGCGCCGCAATTTTCTGAAGGCGTCGAGTGCGGCCGCGCTCGCAGTGGGCGTCAGGCCGTGGACATCAGTTCTGGCCCAGTCAGCATCGCAACGTAAGCGTGTGGCGTAGGCCCAAGGTTTGAGCTCACGCGCGAGTGTGATGATGGGCTCTTCGTAAAAAAAGCACCGCGACGGTGTACGAGGGGCGCGATGGACGGGATCGAGGCAAGCGGAGAAGGCCGGGTGGTGGCTGACCAGGGCAGGCGGATTCGGCGGAACTGGACGACCGAGATCAAGCGACGGATCGTGCGCGAGGCCGAGAAGCCAGGGGCCGTGAAGCAACAGGTCGCCGAGCGTCATGGTCTTCACGTGAGCGTATTGAACCGCTGGCGTACGGAACTCGCGATTAGATCATCTGGCGCCAAGAAGGTCGCCCGCAAGGCACGTCTCGTGCCGGTACGGGTCAGCAAAACGCATAGGTCGCGTGCGCCGAGCCGACCACTCGCCGCGCCGACGACGGCGATGATCGGAACTGACACGATGGAAGTGGCACTTCCCGCCGGTCAGCGAGTCGTGATCCGCGGTGTCGTGAACGGCGAAGTGTTGCGCACCGTGCTGCAGGAACTCGCGCGGTGCTGATGGGACTGCCATCAGGATCGCGGATCTGGTTGGCAGCGGGCGTCACAGACCTTCGCAAGGGCATGGACGGGCTGAGTGCATTGGTACAGACGGCATTGCAGGAGAGTCCGTACTCGGGCCATATTTTTGTGTTCCGCGGCCGGCGCGGCGACAAGGTGAAAGTTCTGTGGCATTCCGGCGATGGGGTATGTCTTTTCTGCAAACGGTTGAGCGATGGCCGGTTCGTGTGGCCGCAGACGCAGAGCGGCGCGGTGTTGATGAGCGCGGCACAGCTGTCGATGTTGCTTGAAGGGATCGACTGGCGACGACCGAAGCGCACGGCGCCGTCGCCCCAGGATCCGGATCGTATTCAACCGACGCGCGCGGTGTAGAGAGGCGCGAGTGCACGCTGTGTGGTGAGTTGATCACCAGCAGAGAAGAACAAGAAATCCTACAAATATAGGCAAAACGCCGCGCATCGAGTAGCTGCTGCGGGTATAATGTACCCGTGCTCGATATCAACGCACTGCCGGATGATGTAGCGGGACTTAAGCGCCTCGTCCTTGAGCATCACGCCGCCTCGCAGGCCAAAGATATCCAGCTGCGCGAGCGCGATCAGCAGATCGAACACCTGAAGTTCCAGTTGGCGAAGCTGCGCCGTGCGCGCTTCGGCCAATCCTCCGAGCAGATGGACAGCGGGCAGTTGCCCTTGACCCTGGAGGAGCTCAAAGCCGCGGTCGCCGAGGCCGAGCGCGCCGACACCGCGTTCAAAGCCGCGCATGTGGCCAAAGTCCAGCCGGTGCGGCGCAAGAAGTTGCCCGAGCACTTCGAACACATCGATCACGTGATTGCGCCGGCCGAGTGCGCCTGCCCGGACTGCGGCGGAGAGCTGAAGGATCTCGGTAAGCCGGACGAGGCCGAAGTCCTGGACGTCAAGACGGTCACCTTCACCGTGACCCGGCATATCCGCCCCAAGAAGCGCTGCCCGAAGTGCTCCTGCATCGTCCAGGCGCCGGCGCCCCCGCGCCCGATCGAACGCAGCTTTGCCGGCGCCTCGCTCCTCGCGCTGGTGCTGACCTGGAAGTACGGTTTTCATCTGCCCCTGTACCGGCAGTGCCAGATCTTTGCTCACGCGGGAATGACTCTGAGCCGCACGACCCTCATGCAGTGGGTCAGCGCCTCCAGTCAACTGCTCGGTCCCTTGGTGGCGGCGCTGGCAAAACACGTTCTGGCGGCACCGAACTTAAACGCGGACGACACGCCGATCAAGGTACTCGCTCCAGGCTCCGGCACGACCAAGCGCGGTCACTTGTGGACCTACGTTCGCGACGGTACCGCATGGGGATCGACCGATCCGCCGGCGGTCTGGTATCAGTACTCGCCGAGTTGGCACGGCAAATATCCGCAAAAACACCTGGCGAGCTTCCAAGGCAAGCTGCAGGTCGACGCGTACGCCGGTTTCGAGCCGCTGTTTCTGCCCACGAAGCCTGGGATAGCAGCGCGCGTTGAAGAAGTTTCCTGCATGGCGCACGCGAGGAGACATTTGTTCGAGGTCCACATCGCCCAGGACTCGCCGCTCGCCAAGGAGGCGATCGAGCGCATTGGCGGTCTGTATCAGATCGAGGATCACATCCGAGGCAGTTCGCCGGAGAAGCGCCTGGCCGCGCGTCAACGATACGCAGTGCCGCTGCTTGAATCCCTGCATACCTGGATGATCGAGAGCCTCGCCCAGATCGAGAAAAAATCGGCGCTCGCCGAGGCGTTCCGTTACTCACTGAACCGCTGGGATGCCCTGTGTCGCTACACCAAGGATGGCCGGTTGGAGATCGACAACAGCATCGCGGAGCGCTCCATTCGTGGAATCGGCACCGGAAGACGCAACTATCTGTTCTTCGGATCCGACAGCGGTGGTGAGCGCGCGGCGATCATCTACAGTCTCGTGGAGACTTGCAAACTCAACCACATCGATCCGCAGCGCTATCTGCATTTCGTCCTCGAGCGCATCGCCGAGCACCCAATCAATCGCATCGAGGAGCTGCTGCCCTGGAACGTGGTCGATCAGTTGAAGCAACCCACGCAGGTGACGACGGCGTTGGCAGCGTGATGAAAAATCCCTTCTCCGCCGTCGCGCCCTTCAAAAACATCCAGGCCTTTCTCGACAAATCGCGCGGTCAAATCACCATCGGTGAAATACCGCCGATCCGCCGCGCGACCTTGGCGGCGGAAGGGAAGAAAGTGCGTGTCGCCCTCGTGTGCCGCGACAATGAAACGGTCGCCGAACTGCTGCAACGGCTGGACACCTCCCTCGGTAAGGCGCTCGCGGAAAATACCGTCGTCGATGAGGTGCTGCCCGAGATCAAACGGCGCCGCGGCTCGTAACAGCCACAAAGGCCGTCAGCAATGGGCCTGGGCCACACGCTTACATCGCAACCCGAAGTCAAAGCCGACTACTCGCTGCGAATTGCCGCTGGGCTCGTAGAGCTGTCACCCAAACACATCGTCTCGACTACGCTTTACAACGACCAATTTCCGGGACCGCTTCTGCGTTTCAAAGAAGGTCAGCGTGTGACGGTCGATATCCACAATGACACGGACACGCCGGAGTTGGTGCACTGGCACGGTCAGATGATCCCCAGCGATGTGGACGGAGCATCAGAGGAGGGGACTCCCTTCGTGCCGGCCCACGGCATGCGGAGGGTCGTGTTTGCACCAAAACCTCCGGGCTTTCGGTTCTACCACACGCATGTTCCGGCGGGCGGCGATCTGAACCGGGGGACCTATACGGGCCAGGCGGGACCCGTATACATCGAACCGAAGAACAACCCCGGCGCGTATGACCGTGAGGTGTTTCTGATAATGAAGGAATTCGAACCGTCCTTGAGCCGCGGTGGCGACATGGCCATGGATTTCCTGGCAGGTGAGCCGATTCCAGAACTACAGCAGATTGGGAAGCGTGCGGACGATGAAGCGAAAGAGAAGGCCAAGGGCTTTGAGGTCGGCTACGAGCGGTTCGCCATCAACGGCAAGATGCTTGGGTCAGGTGAGCCGATACGGGTCAAGCAGGGCGAGCGCGTCCTGTTCCACGTGCTGAATGCGAGTGCCGGGGAGATCCGGAGTTTGGCGCTGCGGGGCCACGTGTTTCGGGTTGTGGCACTCGATGGGAATCCAGTGCCGACGCCGGCCGATGTCCCCGTCCTGTGGTTGGGTACGGCCGAGAGAATTTCTGCGATCGTACACATGACTCACCCGGGAGTGTGGGTCATGGGCGACCTCGATCATGACGACCGCCGACACGGGATGGGTATTGTCCTCGAGTACGCCGGGCGGAAAGGCAAAGCCCAGTGGGTCGATCCAAAGCCGTTTCATTGGGATTACACGCAATTCGGAAGCACGAGTATCCAGTCGGCGAAACCGGACGAGACCTTCGAGATGCTGATCGTCAAACGCAACGCGGCGGTTGACGGATTTAATCAGTGGACGCTGAACGGCGAAGCGTTTTCGATGGGGAGCATGCGCCCAACGTACACGCTGCGCGAAGGAAGGCGTTATCGGCTGAAGTTCCGCAATGCGAGCGACGATATTCACCCGCTGCATCTCCATCGCCACAGCTTCGAATTAACGCATATTGCCGGGAAGACCACCGCCGGTGTCGTCAAGGATGTCGTGATGCTCGGAGGGTTTCAGGAGCTCAGCGTCGACTTCGTTGCGGACAATCCGGGTTTGACACTCTTTCACTGCCATCAACAATTGCACATGGACTTCGGGTTCATGGCGTTGTTCAAGTATGCGTGAGGGATCTGTTCTCGAAGTTCTGCTGACCTTCCTCAAACTGGGCCTGACATCATTCGGCGGACCCGTTGCCCACATTGGGTATTTCCGCGAGGAGATCGTTGTCCGGCGAGGCTGGGTCGACGATGCCGCATACACCGATCTGGTTGCGCTCTGTCAGTTCTTGCCGGGTCCTGCAAGCAGTCAGGTGGGCTTCGCGTTGGGGCTGACCCGTGCAGGGTACTTGGGTGGGCTGGCGGCTTGGGCGGGATTTACACTGCCGTCGGCGGTCCTGATGGTGGCATTTGCCTTCGGAGCCGGCGCGATCAGTGGCCCCATCGGCGCGGGTCTCTTGCACGGACTGAAACTCGTAGCCGTTGCTATCGTCGCTCAGGCTGTGTGGGGTATGGCCCGTACGCTGTGCCCGGACCGGCAACGTACAGCGATCGGCGCGATCTCTGCCGTGCTGATCTTATCCAGTGGTTCATCGCTCATCCAGCTTATTACGATCGGCTTGGGCGGCGCCTTTGGGTTGTGGCTGTGCCGAACGCAGTCAGCCGCACCCATCGGTACGCTTGGAGCGCCCGTCTCGCGTGGCGTCGGCATTGTCTCGTTAACGTTGTTCTTCGGTCTGTTGGTTGGCTTGCCGCTTCTCGTCCGCCTCGGCTCGGGGCAGGGGCTTGCGCTATTTGACGCGTTCTACTGCGCCGGCGCGCTTGTGTTCGGCGGTGGCCATGTCGTGCTGCCCCTGCTGCGTGATGCGGTCGTCGCGCCTGGGTGGGTGAACGACAATTCTTTTCTCGCTGGTTACGGGGCCGCCCAAGCCATTCCAGGTCCCCTGTTCACGTTCGCCGCCTATCTGGGAGCGGTGGTGGCACCGCAACCGAACGGAGTCGTTGGAGCCACGTTGGCGCTCGTCGGCATCTTCCTTCCGGGCATTCTGATCCTGATCGGGACTCTGCCATTCTGGGACACCTTCCGCTCCCGGATCGGCGCCCAGGCCGCCATGCGCGGCATCAATGCCGCGGTTGTTGGATTGTTAGGCGCTGCCCTCTATTCGCCGGTATGGACAAGCTCCATCCACAATTCATCCGACGTGAGTGTGGCCATAGTGGGCTTTGTGCTGTTGACGGCGTGGCGAGCACCACCAATCGTCGTCGTCGTCATCGGAGCAATCGCCGGTGCGCTGCTGTCGACGCTAATGTCGTGAACGAGAACCTTAAGATTCAATTACAGATCAACCCTTTCGGCTTCTATCGCCGTCTATCGCGCTCAAGCGGAAGTTTTTGGCGGTAGATTTGACGGTAAGTTCGGAGTACGCCGAGAAGAAGTCTCGTATTATCAGGTGCTGATACTTGTCGGAGACAATTGAGTGGGAGTGACGGGGCTGCCTACAAAGTTTGCCACGAGTCGCAGTCGATCCGTAACCCGGAAACCAGGGGGAAACTGGCAAAAACCCGGCTGCATGAATGGCTTCGGAATTTCTGAAGTCAAGTCACCAACGCAGCACTTGCAATCATCGCTGTTTCATCAGGTGAGCGATGGGTCAGGACGGGCGGGCTGGGGCCGCTGCCGAGGCCCGAAGCCGGCCCGTCCGGCGCAGTCCGTCGCCCACGTTGAGGGCCAGCAGAGTCACGTTAGTCGCGCCCGCAAGCAGTTGGGGCGCCTGCACGACGTAGAAGGTAGTGTCGAAGGACCCGGCGGAAGCCCAACGGTTGAGGAAGATCGCGCACGGAACCCGGACCAGCAGGCCGTTAGCCGAGATGATAGGCATGCGCATTTTCTTGTTGTCGACGAGCCGCCCGCGGCGCGATTTGCCGATGTACATGCCGCTGCCCGCTGTCGCAGCCAGGCACGGGATCAGGATCCACAAGCCGGGCGTGACGATCAACGATTTCAGGTTCGCAACAGCATCGTGCGAGCCGAAAAGCTCTACGAGCACGGTGGACGAAAAGAACGTGGCGATGCATAGCGGAGACAGGATCCCCGCGATGAGATGGATGCGCTTGGGCATGACGGATGCTCTCGGCCAAATCAGGCGGTGCAGAGGTTCGATACCGCAATCTTCGTGAAGAGGTGCGGCTGGGCGACCGTGCTTGAGGGGTAGGCCCCGAGGGCATTCAGGAAATCCGGGTGCGTGAAGGCGGCCCGGAAGTGGTCGACCGATTCCCAAACGGTATAGTTCATCAACATGCAGCTGTCGCCAATTGCGCGATGGAGTGGCGTCGAGATATAGCCCGGCTGCTGTTTCATCCAGTTCGCGTCCTTCTCCCAGGCGGCCGTCAGCGCCGAGATGTCGCGCTCGGCGACGGAGAAGAGATTGATCAGGACGACCTGCGTCGAGACGGCCAGCATCTGTTGTTCAATCGGAAAGTCGGGATCCAGGGGGCGCAGGGACAACATTGGGAGCCTCTTGAGTTGGTTGCATGATGCCATTTTGGCAGCATACATTATAAAGTACCGAATGGACACTGTGATGTCAATATGGCACCATAATACTATGAGCAAGAACAAACCGACGCCCACAGGACGCGCCCTCACGAATGTCGTCCTCGAGCTATTCCGGCTGAATAACCGCCTGCTCTCCGCTGGGGACCGGTTGGTGACTCGGCTCGGTCTGACGAGCGCACGGTGGCAAGTGCTCGGGACCATCATTGCGGCCGAGCGCCCGCAGCCGGTGGCATGGCTAGCACGTGACATGGGGGGCAATCGCCAGAACGTGCAGCGTATCGTCAACGATCTCGCCGCCGATGGCCTGGTCAAATTCCAGCCCAATCCCCATCACCGGCGCGCGCAACTGGTGGTTCTTACGGAGAAGGGCGAGGAAGCGTTCAACGCTGCTATGGCCCTTCAGGCACCGTGGATTAACGGACTGGCCGAGGGCTTGCGAACGGCGGATATCGAGACGGCGAGCGAACTGATCTCGACGCTCCGCCAGCGGCTCGAGGCTGCCGGAGATTTCGAGGACTAATCGACATGGACAGATGCCGCGTGAAAGATCCGTATCAGTCTCAACAGCCAGCGACACTGGTACAAGCTCGTGGCGTTGCGCCCGAGCACGAGCTGGCTATCGATCCACTGGCGGTGGACCCCGCACGCCGAGGGGGTGGCCACCGGGATTTTGCCCCTGGCCTTGGGTGGAGGAAGTTGGGCGTCCGCCGGGCATAAACCATTTAGCCTGCGACCGACGCGAGACTTTCCTACACCCAGCGGTCTGCGGCCTCGGCCGTGTCCTCCGGACGCGTGTTGAAAGCGATCGCGGCACCGGGTGCGGTCTTGTGAATACTGTTGACGACTTTCTCGAACATC
>Ga0302320_10024113_pt1 | contig 11895 bp, 13 predicted proteins | sample Bog_T0_3_FD_202130 | JGI IMG/M metagenome (GOLD analysis project Ga0302320, IMG submission 202130) | Peat permafrost microbial communities from Stordalen Mire near Abisko, Sweden - Bog_T0_3 | ecosystem: Environmental > Terrestrial > Soil > Wetlands > Peat | place: Sweden: Abisko, Stordalen Mire... | reverse complement strand
ACATCACCTCGGGCAGCAATTTTGTCGGCCAGGCTAGTTTGGACAGACCATTTTGCCACGGCGCATCGAGCGGCAGCAACCGCTGGCTGAACGGTTCGTAGAGCGCCCCGGACTTCGGCCGGTTGTGGAAGACATAGAGGCGCGCGTACTCGCCTTTGGCCCGACGGGCCTCGCTTTCGATTTGAATCTGTCCGACGAGCGGGGTGATGGCCTGCACGGAATTCGGCACGGCAAAAATCCCCATCACCGGCAGGCCCGCATCCACCAAACGGGCGTGAACCCGCTCACCCACCGCCCAAACTTCGGGTTTGCCCGGCAACGCGACGAGTGTCTTGACTGCATAGTCGGCCACCACGTCATTAAACTGACCCACCAATCCCTGGTCAGAACCGAACACGACCGCGCCATTGGCTCCGGCGTCGGTTTGTCCTTTTCGTTTTGCCGTCGGAGCCGCTGGACCGCTTTTCCGAAAACACGCGCCCAGCCCCAATTCCACGGTGCGATAATAGTCGCCCAATGCGCGCACTGATTTATCGTATTGACCGATGCTCGAAGCCGCCAGAGCTTTCATCGTGCGGACGACGGATTGGAGATCGCCGGCACTGCTGATCTTTCGGGTCAAACTCGCCGTGTTTTCGCTCATGGTTTCTCCTTGGGGCCGGTTTCAGCCTTAGCTTCGGGCTTGGGGTCCGGTTTGGGTTGGAAAACCGCGAGCGCTTGCCGGGCGATTTCTATGATCGCCTTTTTGTCCTCGTCATTTAATTTTGCGGCGGTTTCAAATCGCGCGCTCACCTCCGCCGGGATTTTGGACGCAGCTTCACGCACGGTGTGGCCGGCCTCCGCCATCCGCTCCAGCGGCACTGGATCGAACAGGTTCGCGGTCAATGCCAGGAGGACGGTGATCTGGGCGGGTACCGCCAGTGGGGCGGATTCGGGCTGCTTCAGACAGGCGCGGATTCGCCGTCCATGCTCAATGATCTTGCGCGTGTCATCATCCAGACGCGCGCCGAAGCGCGCGAAGGTTTCGAGTTCCTCGAATTGCGCGTAAGCGAGTTTGAGGTCGCCCGCGACCGCGCGGTAAGCCGCCCATTGCGCCTCGCCACCCACGCGTGAAACAGATTTGCCCACATCCACCGCCGGCAGCACGCCCAATTCAAAAAGCGACGGCGATAGATAAATTTGTCCATCGGTGATGGATATAAGGTTCGTCGGAATGTAAGCGGAGATGTCCTGCGCTTCGGTTTCAATGATCGGCAGCGCGGTGAGCGAACCGCCGCCGCGTTCTTTGCTCAAATGCGTCGCCCGTTCCAACATTCGGGAATGAATATAAAAAATGTCGCCGGGAAATGCTTCGCGCCCGGGCGGCCGGCGCAGCAGCAGGGATAATTCGCGATAAGCTTCGGCGTGCTGCGTCAGATTGTCGTAAACGATCAGCACGTCCCGGCCCTTCTCCATGAAGTATTCGGCGATGCTGGTGGCGGCATACGGCGTAACATAGGTGAGGCCGGGCGCGTCGTTCCCTTCGGCGACCACCACCACGGTATAATCCATCGCCCCCTTTTCGCGCAGGTTCGCGATGACCTTGGCAACGGCGGAAGCGCGCTGGCCGATGGCACAATAAACGCAGATCACGTTTTTCCCGCGCTGGTTCAAAATGCTATCCAAGGCAATGGCCGTCTTGCCGGTTTGGCGATCACCCAGGATCAATTCGCGCTGACCGCGCCCGATGGGAATGAGCGCGTCAATGACCATGAGTCCGGTCTGAAGCGGAACCGTGACCGGCGCGCGATCCATGATAGCCGCGGCGGAGCGTTCGATGGGGAGGCGCTGGCTGGAAGCCACCGGCCCTTTGCCATCCAGGGGCCGGCCAAGCGGGTCAATGACCCGGCCCAGCAATTCATCGCCGACGCCGACATCCATCACCCGCCCGGTGCGTTCGACCTCATCACCGGCGTGAACATCCTGATAGGCGCCGAGCAACACGACCCCGAGTTCATCCTCGTCAACGTTGAAAGCGATGCCGAGCACATCGCCGGGAAATTTTACCAACTCCTCGAAGCCCACGCCGGGAAGTCCGGAGACCTGGGCGATGCCGGTTGCGACGCTGATGACCGTGCCCACTTCCCTCGTCGTCATTTGCGGCGTGAAGGCTTCGCGCGCCAGGCTGATTCCGGCGAAGGTTCGGTCGAAGACGCTCTGCAAACTTTCAGGGGCGGTGTTCATCAGGTCTTTGACGCGGGATTAAGCAGATCGCCGACGCCCTTTTCCAGTGACGCCAAATAATCCGCGATGCTCCAGCCGACTTTTTGGCCATTCGATGTGAGTTCGACGCCGCTGACCAAATCCGGCGCGGTCTCGAAGCGAATATGAATTTCAGCCGAAAAGGTTTCATTGAGGGCGTTTTGAATCGCCGCCCGTTGCGCCGCCGGAAGATCAAAAGTGCTGCGAATCAGGGCGGGCTCAGAATTTTTTCTGAGAGCGTCGCCAAGGAGAGATTTTGCGTTGCCGTTCAATTCTCTCAAGCGTCGATCAAACACCTCGCCCATCCGCTCCTCCAGACTCGTCGTGGCCAGATCCGTCAGCGCCTTGCGGGTGATGGCGAATACTTCCTTTTGCGCAAGGCGGCTAATGCCTTGACTCAGGTTTTGAGCATCATGAATGAGCGATTCCTGTCGCTTGGCGCTCAGTGTATCGGCCGCCTTCCGCGCTTCGCCGAGGAGCCGCTCACGCTCGGCTTTCGCCTCGTCCGTTGCTTTGGTCAAAAGCGCGGCACGCTGCTGGTCAAACTCCTCGTTTTTCTTTTGAAACTCTTCGTGTTCCTTTTGCGCTTCCTTTTTTTTCGCATCGGCATCCGCCAGTTCCTTGGCAATCAGTTTCTCCCGCGTGTCAATGGCGTTGAGGATGGGTTTGTGAAGAAAGCGCTTCAACAGCCACACCAGGATGAGGAAGTTTAGCGCCTGCGCCGCGACGGTGAACCAGTCAATTAACATACGCCTACTTTCCTGCCGCCGTCGCCGCCCCGGCAATGACATGGTTCCAGAACGGGTTGGCGAAGATCAGAATCATCGAAACCACAAAACAGTAAATGGCCGTGGATTCGATCATGGCCAGACCGACAAACAGAGTTCGGGTGATGGTGGCCGAAGCGTCGGGTTGCTGCGCCAGCGCGGTGAGCGCCGTCGCGACGGAGCGCCCTTCTCCGAGCGCCGGGCACATGCAGCCGATGCCGGTGGTCAGGCCTGCGGTGGCGATTGAAGCCACTGCGATGATGGTCATGCTATCCATAGTTTTGTCCTTGGGTTGATTGGTGAGTGTTTCAAGTTTTGGGCGCGAGCGCGGGCTTCGGTTTGCGGGTGCGCGTGGCCGCCGCGATATAGACCGCTGCCAGGATGCTGAAAATGTAGGCTTGCACCATGCCGGTCAACAGACCGAGCGCGGTCATCACGATTGGAAAAAGGAAAGGCGTTATCGTCAGCAAAATCGCTATGATCATCGCCCCGCTCATCATGTTGCCGAACAGACGGACCGCCAGGGCCAGCGTGCGCGAAAGTTCGCTGATGATGTTAAACGGCAGCATGATGACTGTTGGCTTGGTGTAGGAGGCGAGATACCCCCCCAATCCCTGTTCCTCGATGCCAAACAACGGCACTGCCACAAACACGCACAACGCGAGCGCGGCCGTCGTCGAGAGTGACCCGGTCGGCGGTTCATAACCGGGAATGATCGTGCAGAGCGCCGCCAGCCCGACGAACAAAAAAAGTGTGCCCAGAAAGCCGATGTATTTTTCCGGGTGCTTCAGTCCGACATCTTCGATTTGTTTCTCGATGGCAGTGACGACAATTTCCAGAAGGTTCTGCCAGCGGGAACGTTTCAAGTCAGTGGAAAGTTTGCGGGTGATGAGTTTTGCGCCGACCGCCAGCACAATCATCAGTCCCCAGGTGAACACAATCGTCCCGTTGAGTTTGAAAAAGCCGTGCTGCCAGAAGATCAATTGGTCGGGGCTAAGGCGCATGGGTAACCTCCTTCGCGTCGAGGTAGGGACGCTCAACCAGCGTGCGTGTTAGTCGCATGACGAAGACTCGCCCGATGACAAATCCCACGAGACACGCCACCAGCCGCCGCCAATCTCCGCCCCCAACTAAATAAAATCCGACGAGGACAAATCCCATCCGCAGCAGCAGGCTGCTCAGAAACCAAAAGGCAATATGCTTGGTCGAAACACCTTTGCGCACGGTCCACCATAACCCGCCAAAGAAAACTGCGCCGAGCAAAAGTCCAGCCGCTAACGCCATTGCCAGAATCAGGAATTCAGTCATCGTCGTCCTCCGTCTCGTCCTGCATGGCTTTTTCTTCCTTCGCGACCCAATACCAAGCGTTCAAACAGCCGACCGCCAGCCCTACCACCAAAAGCGCCAGGGTCCACGGATGTTTGCCGGGATGATGTTTGTCCAACCAGATGCCGAGCGCCGCGCCGAGCAGTGTCGGCACAACTACTGACCAGCCGACCAGCCCCATCATGCCCAGGCCGAACCAGACGCCTTGCGTTGATTTGCGGGCTTTAATCTTGCGCGTTGCCTTCATGCCGATTTCGTCGGCGAAGGATGGCTCGGTCCGCATAGTCTTCTTTTGTTCGTCACTCATGTTGCAGGGTCGCGAAGCGACGCAGAAATCCAGTTTCCAATTTTGCCACCGCGATTCGCACACTTTGCTCGTTCTCGTCCAGCGTCAGGAATTCCTTTTCCACTGCTGCACGCAATTGGCCGAGGTCCGTTCCACCGATCGCCCTTCGCACGGAAACGAGCACGTCCAAGCCGGTCTTGACCAAAATGCCTCTATCCACCGCCACCAAAACCTCCGGGCCAGCCTCGGTCTGATAAATCAAAATTCCCGGCACCAGCGCCGCCACACAATCGAGCCGGTGCGGAAGAAGTCCGAAGGAGCCTTCGCGCGTCTCCGCGACGATGCGCGACACGCCGGTTTCCTCGGCGAAAACTTGGAACGGCAGGAGAACCTTGAGATTCATGCATGTCGGCGGCATGGATTTGTGCTCCATGATTGGTTCCGCTCAACGTCCATAATGGCTTGATGGCGGCGGCTTCTCCATGCGGTGAAACCCTACCTTGCTTGGGTCTTGATGAAGGGCCGTGTCTTGATTAAACCTTCCGGGTGAAAACGATCTCGGCCATTTTGGAGGCAGACGCGGACGGCCCATCGCGTCTGCCGCTGCCGGTTGAGTTGCGCAAATCCAAGGTTAAAGTAATGGCCACTGTCCAGGACATCCGAGAATTTACAATCGCATTATGGCGTAATGAATTGAAACTGGCCAAGGATCGCGAAATCACTTGAATTTGTGGTGAGCAGAGATTGGATTCCAGCGCTTCGGAAGGTGGCGGCGAGCAAAGTGTCAAGGATCCGTTTTCGTCCCAGAGCGCGGCCGCGATGCCAATTAAAAAAATTGGGCCACCGCAGCATCGCCGGGAACGACTTGCGTCACCTCGTGAGCGGTCCACCATTTTTGCGCCAAGTCGCGCGCCGCGTCCATGCCCAGAGGGGCGATAAATCGCTTGGCATCAGTGACCACATGCATAAATTCGGAGAGCACTTGCGGTGCCAGCGCGAATCGGTCTCCCGCGGCAACTAATGCGGCGATTTTGGCCCGCGCGGATTGATGGCTAACATCTTCTACTACTTCGGCGGCGACAAGGAAGCCAGTGTCCATCCCGTGATTCATTGGCGGTCTTCCAACATTTCGCCCAGCAAGTCGTCATCCCGGGTCAGGGGACGAATCACTCCGCCCAGGCTCACTGGCGCGATGTCCAGCACGCTATGCGGGGCGACGCGTTCGAGACGCCGATTCCGCATTCGCATGGAAAACCACTCGAACAAGCTTTCCTGTTGGTCCGGCGGCAGGGCGTCGGCGGCCCGTTCGATCTCGGCCAAAGTTGACATGTGCTTTTTCTACGCGACACCGAGGCGCTTTTCAAGTGGCTTTTTGCAAAGGAAAATGAAAACGGCTCCGTGAACGACCCGAACGCGATCGCCGAATCGGGCGCACCGAACGTGAAATGCGATTATGGCGGCGTTTTTACAAACGCCGATACGGGTTAATGGAAGAGCGAGCCAGTTTTTGGGAACTGCGGTTTATTTGGCGGCGAGCTTTGGGGCGTCTTTAGCTTCTGGTTTTGGCGGAGGGCCGGCGGGCGGAACCGCCTTTGGTTTTCCCTTTGCTTCGCTGATGGGGCCGATCATGTAGAGACCGCTCTCCGGGTAATCCTTGAACTCATCGCGCAGGATTCGTTCGCATCCGTCGAGCGAGTCCTGGAGACTGACCAGCTTTCCGGTCAGGCCGCTAAACTGTTCGGTCGTGAAAAACGGTTGCGTGAGAAAACGCTCCAGCAAGCGGGCGCGCACGACCACTTTCCGGTCCTCGGGCGAAAGTTGCTCCAGACCGAGCATGGCAATGATGTCCTTGAGTTCGCTATATTGGGCGAGCGTGCGCCGGATTTCCTGGGCCAGGGCGTAATGACGCTCGCCGACAATTCCCGGCGTGGCCATCTTGGAATTCGATTGCAGCGGATCAATGGCTGGGAAAAGCCCTTCGCTTGCCCGCTTGCGCGAGAGCACGATGGACGCGGAAAGATGGGCGAAAGTATGCACCGCCGCCGGATCGGTGAAATCATCCGCCGGCACATAAACCGCCTGAATCGAGGTGATGGCGCCGGTGTCCGTGTTGGCGATGCGCTCCTCCAATCCCGACAGCTCCGTGCCCATCGTCGGCTGATAACCGAGACGCGAGGGCATCTGGCCCATCAAGCCGGACACCTCCATGCCGGCTTGGATAAACCGAAAAATATTATCAACCAGCAGCAGCACGTCGCGGTGTTCATCGTCCCGGAAATACTCGGCCATCGTCAGCGCGGCGAGGCCCACGCGGAACCGGCTGCCGGGAGGCTCGTTCATCTGGCCATAAACCATCACCATGTTTGGCAACACGCCGGCTTCTTTCATCCCACGGTAAAGCTCCTCGCCTTCACGGCAGCGCTCGCCGATGCCACAAAAAATGCTCACCCCTTTTTGATGGCCGATCTCGTTGTGAATCATCTCCGTGAGCAACACCGTCTTGCCCACGCCCGCCCCACCGAAGAGTCCCGCCTTGCCGCCGCGTTCCAGCGGGACCAGCACATCAATGACCTTGATGCCCGTCTCAAAGACCTCCGACTTGGTGGAACGCCGCGCCAGGGGTGGCGGGTCACGATGCACGGAACGCCATTGGACATCCGCAGGCGCCGGTTGGCGGTCAATGGCATTGCCAAACACATCGAACATCCGCGAGAGAATGCCTTTGCCCACCGGGGCCTTCAACGGCCCGCCTGTGTCCGTGACCATCATGCCGCGCGCCAGACCCTGGGTCGGCGTCAAGGCAATCCCGCGCACATGACGCGCATCTCGCTGCGCCAACACTTCGATAACGATTTGTTTGTCCGCCCCCGTGCGCAGCACCGAATTGATCGGCGGCAAGGGCCCGTCAAAACGAATATCCACGACACTTCCGCGGACGGACGCGATCACGCCGAGATTGGATGGAGTGGTTTCCGTTGCCATGATTGCTCCCGCTTATGTTCGCTGCGCTGCATCTCACTCATTGCTTCCCTGCATTCTCGACGCCAGGCTTCTCGTCCAGCCACAGCCGGGCATCTCCGGCTTTTGCGCGGTCAAAGTATCGGATGGTCGCTCTCGTGAACGGTTTGCAGAACGTCGCCATGCCGCGCTGCCATTTCTTTTCCCCAATCATCGCAAGCCGTTCGATGTCTGAGAAATGTTTGACGTCGAATTTGATATCCTCCCAAAGCGCGCCGGTTTCCCAGCCGTGGAAACCGGTCATGTCGAACAACACCCGCAATTTTCCGGGCTGCCGGACGAGTCGCTCGAACTCAGGGACAAAATGTCCATAATCTGCTTTGGCCAGCTTGCCGCTGACGTGAACGACGAGGGTTTTCCCGCCGTTTTGTTCATCGAGTTGAATGGGCATATTGGTCTCCTTTGATTCGTTTCTGCTTGGGCGCCGGCGTTTTCTCCTCCGGCGTCTTTTTGATTGCGGGCTTTCCTGCCGGTGTTTCGCCCAGACTCCATTTCCAATTCCGAACCTCCAGCAAGTCCTGGCCGTGCCGATCAATATACTGCTTGTGCTCGATGAGCTTGTCCTGCATTTGCTGTTTGAGGTAGGATCCCTTTGCGCCTAGATTCGGCAGGCGATCCACCACATCTTGCACTAAATGGAATCGGTCCAGGTTGTTCTGCACCCGAATGTCGAAGGCGGTGGTGATGGTGCCCTCTTCTTTGTAGCCCCGGACATGCAGATTCCGATTGGTCCGGGCATAGGTCAGCCGGTGGACCAGCCACGGGTATCCATGAAAGCCAAAGATGATATGCTTGTCGCGGGTGAAGAGCGCATCGTAATCCGTTTCGCTCAGGCCATGCGGGTGCTCGCTCTGCGGCTGCAACTTCATCAAATCAACCACGTTGACCACCCTGATTTTCAAGTCGGGAAGATGTTGGCGAAGAATGGACGCAGCGGCCAAAATCTCCAGCGTGGGGGTGTCCCCGCAGCAGGCCATGACGACATCCGGTTCGGCGGCGTCCTGGTCATTGCTGGCCCATTGCCAGATGCCGATCCCTTCCGTGCAATGCACCACCGCGGCTTCCATGTCGAGCCATTGCGGGAGGGCGTGTTTGCCGGCCACCACTACGTTGACGTAATGCCGGCTGCGCAAGCAGTGATCGAAGACCGAAAGCAGACAATTGGCGTCGGGCGGCAGATAAACGCGCACAATGTCGGCTTTCTTGTTGATGACGTGATCGAGAAAACCGGGATCCTGGTGCGTAAAACCGTTGTGATCCTGCTGCCAGACATGGGAAGCGAGCAGGTAATTGAGCGACGCAATCTTCCGGCGCCAGGGCAGTTCTGACGTGACTTTCAGCCACTTGGCGTGCTGACCGAACATCGAGTCAACAATGCGAATGAAGGCCTCGTAACTATTGAACAGGCCATGACGACCGGTCAGCAGATAGCCTTCGAGCCAGCCTTCGCACTGATGCTCGCTGAGCATCGAATCCAGCACCCGTCCGGCGGGCGCGAGAAATTCATCATTTTTCACTTCGCGCGCGTCCCACTGACGGTCGGTGACTTCAAAAACTGCGCCCAAGAGATTCGAGAGCGTCTCATCGGGGCCAAAGACCCGGAAATTGTCCTGATTCAGCTTGACCACGTCGCGCAAAAACTTGCCCAGCACCATGGTGTCCTGGCCATCCACCGCGCCAGGAGAAGGAACGCTGACCGCGTGCAGGCGAAAATCCGGCATTTTTAGGTCGCGCAGCAAAAGTCCGCCATTGGCGTGGGGATTGGCGCCCATCCGCCGGTCGCCCTTGGGCGCCAGTTCGCCCAATTCCAATTTGAGACGGCCATTTTCGTCGAACAGTTCCTCGGCCTTATAGCTCTTCATCCAGCTTTCAAGCTGTTTGACATGTTCTGGATGCTCGGCGTCCACCAAAAGCGGTACCTGGTGCGCCCGGAAAGTGCCCTCGACCGGCAGCCCGTCCACTTCCTTCGGTCCGGTCCAACCCTTGGGTGATCGGAGAACAATCATGGGCCAGCGGGGCCGGGTGGTGTCTTTCTTGCTTAAGGCATTTTCCTTGATGCGCCGGATTTCCTCGATGGCCTTTTCCAAGGTGGTGGCCATGAGTTCGTGCATCTTTTCCGGCTCATCCCCTTCCACAAAATGAGGCGCCCAGCCGCAACCGCGGAAGAATTGCTCCAATTCCTCATGCTCGATACGGGCCAGGACAGTCGGATTGCTGATTTTATAACCATTCAAGTGCAGGATCGGCAAAACCACTCCATCGGTGATCGGGTCGAGAAATTTGTTGGACTGCCACGCCGTCGCCAATGGTCCCGTTTCTGCTTCACCATCACCCACCACGCAAGCGACAATTAGACCGGGATTATCAAAGGCCGCCCCAAACGCATGGCTGAGCGAATACCCCAGCTCGCCGCCCTCGTGAATCGAACCCGGGGTGGTCGGCGCGACATGGCTGGAAATCCCGCCGGGAAAAGAAAATTGCGTGAACAGCTTTTTCAGTCCGGCCTCGTCCTGCGTAACGTTGGGATAAACTTCACTCCAGGTGCCTTCGAGGTAAACGTTGCCCACAATGGCCGGCCCGCCATGACCGGGTCCGGCGATGTAAAGCATGTCCAGATCATACTTCTTAATCACCCGGTTCAAATGCACGTAAATGAAATTCTGACCTGGCGTGGTGCCCCAGTGTCCAACCACCAGCGGCTTCACGTCGGATAGTTTTAGCGGACGTTTTAGCAGGGGATTGTCATAGAGATAAATCTGGCCGACTGACAGATAATTGGCGGCGCGCCAATAGGCGTCCGTTTTTTGGAGCAGTTCCGGGCTGAGTGTGTTTGTAGTCATATTTATGAAATTGAAATCAAGGCGCTCCGCACCGTGCCGCAATTTAGACTGCGCCGTCATGGCCAGCTTCGCTACGGGGCGTTGAATATGTAAGTTCGTTCTTAAGTCTTGTGGTGAAACCCGTGAACACGGGTGCGGTTGCGTTCCGCGGTCAATTCCGCCTCCGCCGCCAACCAATGTTGCACGTCACGTCCGGGCCGGGAGCCTTCGTTCTCGTAGGTGAAATAGGCCCTTCTGGCCACCTCATCTGCCGATGGCGCAAAATCTTCGGCCTCTCTCGCCAACTCCTTGGCTGCAATCACTGGCGCCGGGACCGGAGACGGTTGGCTCTTATCCTGGGAAAAGGTCTTATGTTTCATGCGGCCATGTTAGGCTCCGCCCCGCCCTGGCCGCTATGGGGTGTTTGCCCCAGTCCCCGCTCTCGGGCTATCCTGGACGAATCGGTCGTTGCCGTTTCAATGGTTCCTGTTTGAACGTGTTCATGGAACGAGAACCGCCGCACCCTCAAATCGTCCGGCGCGGAGATCGGCCAGGGCTTGATTGGCCTGGTCAAGTGGATAGCGCTTGGTCTGCGTGACAATGCCGAACTCCGGCGCCAGCCGCAGGAAGTCGATTCCATCCTGCCGCGTGAGATTGGCCACCGACACGAGTTGCCGTTCCTCCCAGAGCAAACGATAGGGGAAGCTCGGAATGTCGCTCATGTGGATGCCCGCGCATACGACCCGTCCACCCTTTCGGACCGCCGTCAACGCCAATGGCACGAGATCGCCCACCGTCGCAAAAATGATCGCCACATCCAGCGGCTCCGGTGGAATCTCATCGGATCCACCAGACCAAGCCGCACCAAGGCGCCGCGCGAAAGACTGCGAAGTCACATCTCCGGGCCGCGTGAAGGCAAATATCGACCGCCCCTGGCGCTTGGCGACTTGCGCCAGAATATGAGCAGCGGCGCCGAAACCATAAAGCCCCAGCTTTTTGCCGCTGCCAGCAATGACCAACGAACGCCAGCCGATCAGGCCGGCGCACAGCAAAGGGGCGAGTTCCACGTCATCGCCGGCTTCACCGAGCGGGAACGCAACGCGCGCATCAGCAATCGTCGCCGTCGCAAAACCGCCATCGCGCGTGTAGCCGGTGAAGATCGGACGATCGCAGAGATTTTCCTGGCCCCCCATGCAAAAGGGGCAAACGCCGCACGTATGCCCGAGCCAGGGAATGCCGACGCGCTCACCCGCTTTCAATCCCTCCACGCCGGCCCCGACCGCATCAATCCGCCCGACGATTTCGTGACCGGGAATGATCGGCACCATTGGTTCCGGCAACTCCCCGTCCACGACATGCAGGTCCGTGCGGCAGACCCCGCAAGCGGCCACCTTCACTCGAATCTCGCCGGGTCCGGGTTGCCGATCGGGCTGTTCAG
>Ga0302320_10024112_pt1 | contig 11895 bp, 13 predicted proteins | sample Bog_T0_3_FD_202130 | JGI IMG/M metagenome (GOLD analysis project Ga0302320, IMG submission 202130) | Peat permafrost microbial communities from Stordalen Mire near Abisko, Sweden - Bog_T0_3 | ecosystem: Environmental > Terrestrial > Soil > Wetlands > Peat | place: Sweden: Abisko, Stordalen Mire... | reverse complement strand
GATGGCGATTTTCAATTGGCTAGCCCGGAAGTCCACCGGGATTTCTAATAAATCGCCACTGATTCTGCCAAGCTTTTTCGCCCAACCATCTCCCTCTATGCTGGCCTTATTCATCGCGTCGGCAACCTGATCAATGGCGGGCTTCAATCCTTCGAGAAACTGGTTTGCGAGGCCCGTCCCGATGACTTTCAGATCCACAAAATTGCTATGCAGTTTTTCCGCTGCCTTCACGGCATCGTCAGTCGGTTTACCTCCGAGACGCTCCAGCTTATCGGACATACCATCGATAGCCGCGCCGCCTTGGTTGAGGACCGGGATTAGCAACGTACCGCTGCGACCAAAAAGAGCGACGGCGATCGCCGTTTTCGCTGCGCCATCTTCCGAACCATGAAAGGCGTTGGCAACTTCCATCAAGAGCTGCTCAGTAGGCTTTAGTTTCCCATTGGCATCCTTGACCTGGATACCGAGGGCGGCAAACGCTTCGTTCGCTTTTTTATTACCCTGTCCAGCGGCAGTGATTGCCTGGTCGAATTTTTTCAAGCCGGTACCGAGCTCGTCGACGCCGACTTCGGAGAGTTGGGCGGCATAGTTAAGGCCAACCAGAAATTGAGTTGACATTCCTACTTTTTCCGAGAGCTTGGCAATGGCAACATCCGCTTCCATCGCACCCTTCACCAGCTCGGCAAATTTACCGACAAGCTCCGCGCCAAGAAAGCCTTCCGCCGCATGGGTCAGCATTTCAAACTGATCCGCCAGTTGTTTACTAGAAGCCGCGACTTGGTCAAACGCGGTCTTACTATTGTTCTGGCCTTCGATGATGACTTTGACGTTATTTGCCATGACGCTCTCCCGGGAGTAAGCTGTGTCCGATACGAGTTGCCGTACGGAGGGGAATGTGATGGACTCTTATTGCAAGTCCTGCGGGACAACTGGTCCCTCGGTAAAAAAGATGCGATGGCCTGCCGCTATCGAAATCATTTTGTTCCTGGCGGCTTTTTGCAGCCTTGTCTTTGTCGCCGATGGATGGCGCGAATGTAAAATGGCAGCGTTTTCCAATGTAAGTCTGTCTTTTCTCGGGGAAAGCGTGTTGCTCGTGATGGGCCTTGCCGCCGCTACAATTGCCTATGGGGCCTTCCGCCGCTCGATGGGTTACATGGTTTGCCGCGCTTGTGGATCGCGTGAGATTATTCCCGGCGATTCGCCGGTCGTCCTTAAAATGGAAGCAACGCACTAGGAGCAATCGGCTCTCATGCGAACTTTTCTTACCATCGCGCTTTTCTGTCTCTCTTGCGGGCTGCAAACATTCGCCGCCGGGACGGAGCCCACGAACACCGCGAGCGTGACGTTCTATTACCCCCGGGTGGCGAACGCCGTTAAAACCATCCTGACTTATGGTGCTTACCGCGATTTCCAACTCACCGTATTTTCGGACGCCAGCCATACCAAGCTCATCACTTTGCAGCCGGGAACATTTGTGACCGTCCAATTGCCTGCAGGCAGCTATTTGTTCCGCGCCAAGTTGGGCATACACACCACACATTCGCTGCCAATCACCCTCGTCAGCGGGAAAAGCGTATTCCTTCGCGCAAAAACGCCGCAGACCAGAAAAGAGCTTCCATTTCAAGCCGTCGCTTGCAGGATGGCGAAAGAGGAAGGCGCGCGCCTCGATCCACTGAAAGCGCGCGATATCTATATCCCGATGATGCAAGTAATCGACAGTGGCACATATTTTCACGCCCACTGTGCGGAATAACATTAACGGCGCGCTTCCTGCAGACGTTTGCATTAACCCACCTGCGGGGTGCGGTCGCGCTTGGCTAATTCGATCTTCCACATGGCCAAGAACATTTCTTCCTTCTCTTTTCCGCTGGCTTCCGCGTAACTCTTCGTCCGTTCGCGCGGCTGTAACCGTTCCTGTTCGGCGCGAAGTAGTTGGTTGAGTTGACGCAAAGTGAGGCCGCCGGCGCGCGCAGGCTCCATGCGTAGCCATTTCCAGGCGATCCTTACCGACTCGTGGTATCGCCACGGTTTGGAGTCTCCGGTAAGGCCGCCGGAGTTTCCCCCGGTTCATCGTCTCCGATGACATTGGTCACGCTATGATTGAAGGCCCACAGCGCGCGGTTCCAGATTTTAAGCTGCCCCTTCATCGTCAGCAACGTTCGCGCTTGCGAGACCGACCAAAGCTCGTGGCGGGCTACTACGTCGCGGTAGCAGCCTGCATAGACGAAGAATTGCAAAAGATTCAAAGACAATCCGGAACGGCTTTTCAAATAAAGCTGCGCCAGCGAGAAACCCGAGATCTCTTCCAATAGATAGAGCGCATCCAGGTCAAAACACAGGGTTCGCGGCTTGTTGTCGTTCAGGGTGATCTGCGTTTCCCCAGTGGCGGGGTTTCCGAGTGGTTCCACGATGTTCATACCTTTGCTCCTTTAATCATTGATGGGACGTTCAAAACCCCCGCCCTAGCCAAAAGATGGCTAGAACGGGGCACCCTGCGATTGTGTTTACTGGACGCTTTCTACCAGGAAGCCGGAACCTTCGAGACTGAAGTCCGCCTTGGCAAGGTCCTTCACGGCGGCGCTGAATTTGAAATCCTTGACGTAGCAGGCCCCGGTCTGGACGGTGTTTCCGGTGCCGATGCCTTCGGGATAGACGGTGATGTAAAGCGGCGTGGATCCGTCGAGGGCGGCGCGCACCGCCTTCTGTGTGATGTCCGTGGCGAGGTGCAAGCCTTTCGCCGTGGCATTCCAATCGATAAGCCCCGGCTTCTTGATTTTTGCGCCATTGGCATCGTGGCTGGTGGCATCGAGCATGTCGCGGGTTTTGGTGAAATCGATTTCGTCGAGTTCGCCGAAATTGATGGGCGGATTTACCGTGACGGTGCCAAAGACGGTGCCTGCGCCGAGTCCAGCGGCGACGGTAGCGGTGAACTGAGTTGGGGAGCTGGTCAGCACGGTCAAATTGCCGTTATAACCTGCCGGCGTGACTCCGGCGACGGCCACGGTAGCACCGATGGCGGGAGGATTTGCGCCAAAGGCGGCGGTGAGGGTTGCAGTCGTCCCAACCGTCGCGGCGGCAGTGATCGCCGTGACGGCCGGAGGCGTGCCGCTGGCGACCGACAGTTTCGCTTTATAGCCGGGTACGGAGTTCGAGATCTGTAAAGGCGTGGTGGACATGGCGATTCTCCTTCTACGATCCCGACGACTGCATGGCAGCGGTGGCCGGGTCGAGTGTGGTGACGTAGGTTATTTTGAGTTCGAGGGCGCAAACGCTGGCGTCCACGTAGGAGTTCACGGTTTCCCAGATCAACCCAACTTCTTCGAGCAGCGAAATCGACTGCATGAGGTCACTGGAGCTGCACAACGTTTGCATCAGGTATACGTAGAGCGGATCGGCAACCGAATCGAGTGGCGGAGCGCCCTTGACCGGGATCTCGATGCGGATGTGACGCTCGCGCCGCACACAGCCGCGCGAGATGCGGTCCGCTTCCTCCTTGACCGCGTAGAGCAGGAAAATGGAGCAGTCAGTCGTGCCATCGTCATACTCGGCATTCAATGGGTTAGTGCGCTGGCGGACAGTCTGGCGCGGCGCGTCCGACGGCGCGTTGAGCACCGTTTGAATCAATTGCATGATCTGTTCGCCGACTGAGGTTGCCATATTTATCCGCCCTTTACTTATTCCCCACACTTGCCAACAGCGGGCAAGTAGGGCCACCCGGTTACGCTTTGTTTAACTCGGCCTTGGTGAACTTTCCGTCGAGTACTTTCCAGATATGGCAGACGAGATAACTGGTTCCGTCCACCGTGATTGCCATGCCGCCCTTGAGCGCCAGGGCGCCGGTGACGTACTGAATGGTGGGCTTACCGACCACGATCCCAGGCGTCATCTGGGCGTGGAGAAAGTCCACTTCTTCTGGCCATTCGAGGATCACGTTCGCGGTGGTGCCGTCCTGAGCAACCGCCGGGACACCTTCCGCCACGAACGTCTGTAGATCCTGATCGCCGAATGACATGTGAGTTACTTCCTTCCCTTGCGGTTGCGTGAGGCGTCCCGCGGCATCATGGGAATTTCTTCTACCACCGTGGGCGCTGGTTTTACTTCATCTACTGCATCCGGGTCTTTGACCTCGATAGCTTTACCTTGTTCGATCAATTCAGCCGCGCGCTCATCCTCAAACCCAGCCAGCTCGCCGCCGTTGTATGCGCCATGGTTGCGAGTGAATCGGATTACTTTCATAACGCTTCTCCAGAAAAGAACTTAAAGTTGCGGGTTGACTGAGCGGACAGCCAACCCGCGTCACGCGCGGAACGGAGGGAACACGCGAGAGCTTAGATCGAGGGCACCACGTCTTCACCGCCGAAGATCACCACAGCGCCACAGACCGAGGTATCGGTATTGGCGGCCGAGAGATCGTCGGTGATATTGACGCGGAGATAGCGGTGAGCACCGCCAAGGTCGAGATCGACCTTGACCACACCGGTCTTGGTGCCAGCGCCGGTGGCGAGAACGGCGGCGTTGGCAATGGTCAGCGCGGCGAAATCAGCGGTATCGGCCAGAGCGGGATCATTGCCGTGCTCGATGCGATAGCCGATCTTGATGGTGTTGGCGGCGGAGAGTACCGCCGTATAGGCGATCAGCAGGGACATGCTGAGCGGGGATTTGTGTGCGACGCGGTCGATGATCGCGCCCGCCTTTTCTGTGTTGTCATTGCTACCGGCGGCAACCGAGTTAAAATCCACTCCGGAATCGATTGCGGCGATGAAAGCTCCAATATTGTGATCGCGATTCATAACACGCTCCTTATGCGCTTCGTTCGAAAATCTGTGAGATCAAAGACCCCACTCAAGCCAACAGCAGGCTTGAATGGGCCACCTGGTTATGCTCCGTATTCGACGCCAGTCAGAACCGCGATGGCTGCGTCATACAACACGCCCATGTCATGTTCCTCGATAAAACGGATGCCAGTCAGATCATCCTGGAAAAGGTTGTGCGCGGTGCCGTCAGGATCGATCACAGTAGCTTCCTGCGAGTACTGCACCGAGATCACGGGAGCGTCAGCAACCACGACCTGGGCGAAGTCAGTCAGGTACAACTCAGACTGATAGCCATTGGCGCCGAGGTTGTTGGGGATGACAGTGGTCGATTTGTAAGGCACACCAAACAGCGTGCCGCGAGCCATCTCTTCGCCCAACACCAGGCGGCCAAGGCCGTCACGGACGTGGAACTTAAAGAAGTACTCGGTACGCTTGGACATCACGATGCCCATGTTATCCATGGGTACGTTGGCGTTGGCGATGGCAAGGAACAAGTTGCCAAGGTCAGTCTGCACCGCTGCCAGGGTAGCTCCGGCGACCGTGGTGTCCGCCGCGATCTGCGCCTTAGTGATGCCCGAGGCAATTTTGTTGGCGGCCGCAGCCTGGTAGAGCAGACCTTTCGGCGTCCACTCGGTTCCGGCGGAGCGAAGGAAGGCGGTGTCCTCGGTCTGTGAGATACCCTTGGCGGCATCGGTACGGAGCTGCTCATCCACGGCGATCCCAGCAAAGCGCAGGAGATCGTTCGAGATGATTAAGGTAGCCCCGAGCTTTTTAACCGAGAGCTTCAGGTTGCCGAGCTGTCCCTTGGTGACCGCGATGCGCTGCGCTTCCCCGATATAACCGGCAACGGTGCCGTTGGTCATTTTGGTCAGTTTGAGGTTGCCATTGACCAGCGGATAGGAGCGCGGGGAGAAACTGCGTACTACGGCCAGGGGACGCAGGAAGGGGATGAAATCCTGTGAGAAAACTTCCGGGATGGCCGCGCCGCCATCGGTGATTGTGGTGCCTTGCTGCGGAGTGGAAGCAGAGAAGCCATGCTCGAAGCCGTAGGCCAGCTTCGGGCTGCCCAGCATACGTCCGGCATTGGCCAGCGAGATGCCGTCCTTGCGCGCCACAGCCACGCAGCGCGCCATCTTCATCATCATCAGGGAGCCGGGAATCTTGTCTTCCGCGTCCTGCATATAACTGACCTGGCTGCCACGTTCGGCGGCCGCGGTGGCGATGGGATGAACGTTGGCGCGGATCTCGCCGAGGATTTCCGCCTGTGCGGCCTGCACGGTGGTTCCATCCGCCAGCCACTTGCCCAGCTTTGCGGTCATCCCATGTTCGGTGGCCAGGGCATTGAGCTGCTGGCAGCGCTGGATGGCATTCAGTTCCGCCTGCGCCAGTGCTTCGTTGCTTGCGACGGTAGCCGCCGCGGTGTTCGTGCTCATAAGAGCCTCCTGATTTCCGGCTATCGCCGTGTTGGGTTGAGGTGGAACATCTAGCGCTGACGGGCACACGGCAACGGACGCCGCCCCGGCTACTGGCGCAGGTGGAACAACAGAGAGAGTGGAACTTGCGGTGATAGACTCTGACTCGGCTTGGGCTCCGACTGGATTCGGCGCGACCGCTCTACCGCCGAGGCGCTGGAGGGTTTCGTCAAAACTGGCCACGCGATCGATCATGCCGAGCTTTTTGGCCTGCGCGGCAGAGACCATGCGGCCCTCGCCAAAGCCACTGCGAACGTCTGCAGGCTTGACGGCGCGGCCCCTGGCCACGGAAGAGACGAACATGCTGTAGTAGTCATTGACCCGCGAGGTCAGATACGCGCGGCCCTCGTCCGAGAGCGGCTCATCCGGATTCCCTTCGGTTTTGTACTTCCCGGCAGAGATGTAAGTCTTTTTGACGCCGCGCATCTCCATGGCTTTGGAGATATCGGTATGTGCGGACAAGACACCGATGGAGCCAACCTCGCCCGATGGGGTACAGGCAATCTCGGAACATTGCGAGGCCAGGTAATAAGCAGCCGAGCCGCACATGGGATTGACCTGCGCCACAATCTTTTTCTGATCACGCGCGGCGAAGATTTCCGCCGCCAGCTCATCCACGCCATAGACCGAGCCGCCCGGTGAATCAAAGTCCATCACGATCACCGAGACATCCGGATTGGCAACGGCTTGACGGAAGCGCTGGGTAAGTTGATCGATTCCACAGCCGCCGCCGCCTCCAGAGACATCGGAGAACTGCGCAGCTTTGGGAGCGATAATTCCGTACACCGGCAGGACGGAAATCATCTTGCGCCTGGCGGGAGCGGGAGTTCCGCTGGCCATGATCATTCCGCCATCGGCAAAACATTCAATCGTAATCGGCTCGTGCGACTCGCGCCGCGCGCCAATGACGGCATCGATCTGCTCCGGGCTGTAGCGCTCGCCATCTTCGCGGCGGGCCAGCACCTCGGCGATTGCCTCCAGCTTGGCGGGCAGGATCGCCCACGGCATCTCCATCACAGCGGCAATGATTCTTTCGTAGGCCATTACTTTTTCCCTTTCTGCGGCGTTCCATCCGGCAAACGCGGTGGAGTATTTGTGGAACCGCCGCCCTTGGTTGGCTCTGCGCCGCGCTGAGGATCTTCCTCGGCCATATCGCCTTCCACGCCGCCGGCCCCGCTGGTGGTGAGATCGAGTGCGATGCCGAGTTCCTTGGCAAAGTCGTTTTCGGCTTTCCGCTGGCGGAAGGTTTTTTTCCAGTCCTTGCCGCGCTTGGCGCATTCGTCGCGATAACTGCTGAGCCCGGAGCGGATCGCCGCCACCGAGGCTTGCACATCCTTGTTTGGATCGACCCAGTCCCAGCCGCGCGGCGTCATAATCACCGCGTCATAGACATCCCGTAATTGCATCGACGGCGGCAGTACGACCTGCCCGGTAAGCACAGCCATAGGCAGCCACGCCTTTACGACGGGCCAGTTGAGGTGCCCGAGCGTAAAGTTTTGCACCACTGCGTAACTATCGCGCTCGGTGAGAATGCCCTGACGGATCGAGGAAAAGTTCACGCTGCGCAGATCTCCGGTGAGCGTGGAATAGGAACTATTGAGCCCGACGGCAATACCGCGCAGGCTGGCCAAAGAAAACGTCTCGTAATTCTTCGATGGATGCTGCCAATCCACAACGCGGGGCTCGATGCCCGACGGAAGCTCTTCGAACATTCCCGCCTCCGCATCGACGATCATAGGGCCGTCGCCCTGTTTGCCTTCCGGCTTTCCGCCATCGTATTCATCGCCTGTTTTGGAAACGAGGAAAGCCATCTTGCAGGCTGCCCAGCGCGAGGCTACCACTTCCGCCTTGTCATATTCGCCCAGCATGTTGAGCAGGAACATGGCGGCGTGCATCGCCGGAACGCCACGCGTCTGATTGACGCGGCGCATGGCATAAGCGTGACCGATCTGTTCGGCGGGTACGCGAATGCGGGTGATGCCGGCAAACTCGGAAGGGTGGCCACTGTATAACCAATAGGCGACCGCGCGGCGATATTCATCGACCTCGACGCCCATCCGGATCTCGTTCAAGCCATCAGTGGAACCGGGACTCTTGAGGCGCATCCAGTTGATGTCCACCTGGTCGGCATCGATCAACTGCAACGCGAAATTCGAAGGATTATAAGGATACCCTTTAATCTTGTTCGTGAACGCTTCACCATCGCCAAGGAACGTGCGCAACCAGAGGCGGGAGTATTCAGGCAGCGCCATCTTCTGATCGGCGGTGCATTGTTCCGACCAGCGCTTGAAGGCTTTTTCAATCTCTTGACCCAGGGCGGTTGCGCCTGCGCCGAATTCATCACCGAACGATACTTCGAAGCTGACTCCATTCGCGCCAATCACCTGCTCTTCCATCGTATCCAGAAAGTGCTTGCAGTGAGGATTGTTGATGGCGAGCTGGCGGGCACGTCCGCGCAGGTTCCGCAGAGCCATGCGGATTTCCTGATCGGGCGAGAGCGTGGCAACCACCCAATCTTCGGTGAGCCGGTCGATCTGCGCCGCCTGGTAGGCAGTATTCATCGCGGTGAATCCACGCGGCGAAGAACTGGAGCGCGGCGTGAGAGTGCTTTGCACGGCTTTGGTCAGAAGTCCCATTACTTACGCTCCGAAAACAGCGAGAACCAAACCAGCGCCACGCCAAAAACGATGTAAGCGGCGGCGGGCAAAAGCTGGTAAATTCCGTACACCACACTGGCGAAGCCAACGATCAGTAATACATCTTTCCAATCAAAACCTTTGAGGGCGCGCATCAGTGCCACTCTCCCATGCGTCCGTTGCGGCGGCCGAAGCCGACCTTGATCTGATTGCCGCCGGAGCGCTTCTGGCCCGACGCAACCAGCTCGCGATCATACGCAGATTGCAAATCTCCCTTGAGCTGGAGCAGTTCCGAGGCAGGAATTAGTTCGATATGGCGTCCGGCAATTTGATAGAGCTTTTCAACCCGCGTGGCGCGGCCTTCGAGCACGGCGGTGATGGCATCGAGCATCCGCTTATTCCAGGTGCGTCCGTCGAAGCTGTCTCCAGCAGACTGGATATCTGCAATCACCGTGACGGTGCCGCGCGCCAGTTCGGTCCGATTGTTCGAGGCATCAAAGAGACAGAGCGACCAGGTCAGCTCGCCAACAAGACCGAGAGTATCGGCAGAGGTGGCGGCAAAGGTCACGGAACCGTCAGCGCCAACCGTTCCGGGCATATCTAACTTTTGCGCGGTGCGACCGCGTAGAAAATATTTCAGAGTTGCGTCGGATGCGAGTGGAGGCTCGGGAATCACTCTCCAGTTCCACGCATCGCCTGCAACGAGCTGCTGTTCGAATGGCTGTCTCATAGAAGTTGAATGAGAAGTCTGCTATGGCGTTCTGCGCTGGGCCTCGCGGTCCCAGATGAGACAACACAGAATAAACTCGCAAACGCCATGGCAGTTTTCCTCATTGAGACCAGTCTGCCTATCTCGTTTAGCAACCTCCTAAGAAATAATTTGATTATTTTTGGGGCATGAGAAAGCCCGCTACAGGAGCGGGCTTGAAAGGAACTTAACTGTGTGAACTTTACCACCGTCTCCCGATTCGGATGCGTGAATTCGAGGGGCGCGAGGGCCGTGCAGGCTCAGAATCAACCGCTCCACTCGTGGGCATTTTCTCGTCCCCACATGCGCCAACAGATGGCGTATGTGGGCCACCCGGAAGCCCTTTGCGTGCATTCAAAATTATTTCTTCGGGAAGCACAGCGCCAACCAACTCATTTGCGCGACACGCGCCATCTAAGTAGTTCACCTGGTCAAGCAGGAGGCGCACTACTACCCCTGTTGCCGAGCGGGCTCTTAAGAGAATCTCTTCCGGAAGGACAGCGCCGATCATCTCGTTTACACGACACGCTCCGTTCAGATAATCAACATGATCAAGTAGGAGCCGGACAACTTCTAATTCATCAACCGGAGTGGTTTCTTTCAACATAGTGTCTTCGCCGCGTTCTTCATCGGCGGGAATAACCGGCTCCAGTAGAGAGAGCTGATTGGGATCGTCATGGCGCGAGGCGGCGAGGCGGCGCGCTTCGGCCAGCAGGAGTTTTCGCAGGCGCTCCAACATTGTCGCGGGACGCTCGCTCAGTGAAAGGAATGCAGCATAGGCATAGACGCGGCGATCGAGCGCCTCATTGCGCGAGCCTGCAACACGCAGCTCCCAGTGGCGCACGGGATAGCCACGCACTGGCTTACTGACAATCTTTTCAGCCGTAAGCTGGGCAAAAAAATCGGAATCGTTAGCCAGGCGCGTGCCTTCGACCAGCGGCAGGTATCCGGCGGCGTTGGTAAGCTCGCTAGAGAAGTGCATGTATCCCGCGCCTGGCTCCTCGATGCGGAGGCGGGCGTAGGTGGTCTCTTTCAGAACATCGACGGCGACGGGATAGAGCTTGGCGCGAGCGCGGTTGGCGCGGTTCCACTTACTGAGCGGCGCGCGTCCGAATCCCGAAACGCCCTTCGAGGCGAAGACGCGCTGATTATTCCGCGGGGCAGTCCAGGCATAGACTTCCTGCGCCCGGTACCCGGAATCGACAAAGCAGGCAGCGATAGGCAGATAGACTCCGCGCTGGTGATGGAAGCGCGCCGAGCGCAGGTAAGAATCGAGGTTTTCCCACGGCGATGGACGGCCAGCGGTGCCGGTAAGCGCGGCGGTATCGCCATCGAAGCGGATGACATCGACCGACCAGCTCTCTTCCCCTTTACCCCAGCCCACGACTTCGATTTCAAGTCGGTCCTGCTGGACGTCGACGCCGGCAGTGAGCACGGTCACGCCATCGGGCAGCGCGGGCGGAGGATAGCTTTCGCGGCGGCGCATCAGCTCGGAGCCGTCGAGGATCTCCGCCTCTTCCTCGAAGACCTCAGCCAGAGCCGTGTTGACGAAGACGCGCATCAGGTTAGGATTCTCGCGGTGGCGCTTAGCCTCGTATTCGGCCTCGCACATTTCAGACCAGGAGACAAATGGCGAATACATCTCCGAGAGCCAGAATCCGGCCACGCTATGATCGGCGGCGGGCGCATCGTCGAGTGCGCGCTGTAATAGGTCGCATTCTTTACAGTCGAGCACTTCCTCGGAGTGAGTCGTACGATGCGCGGTGAGTGCAGACTCGCAGGCGTCATGCTCTTTTTGCCAAAAGCCGCGCGAGAGCATCCAATGCTTATCGGCGTTGGTGAGAGCGGCTCCGCAGAATTCGCAGGGATAGACACAATCGAGAAAGGCAGGCGCGGTGCCATGCACCAGGCGCTTCCACTTAAAAACCTGAAAGCCGTCGAGCTTGCCCGCGAATTGCGAGCAGTGCGGACATGGTACCCAGAACTTACGGCGGTCGGAGTCGTGGTACCCGGCGGCGATAGCGCTGGCGTTATCGGTAGGAGTGGAGGCACGGACGCGCTTGCGGTTCCAGTAGGTTTTCTGGCGGGCGGAGATGAGCTTAATCGGCGAGCCTTCGGCTCCGGCGGAGGCAGGATAGCGGTCCTCTTCGTCGGCGAGGACGATGCGGATTGGCATCGAGGAGAGCGAGGCCGCGGAGTTGGCGCCGACGAGAAAGAGCACGCCA